>Ga0307944_1000241_pt1 | contig 31012 bp, 23 predicted proteins | sample OrgLakmetagen179_FD_201831 | JGI IMG/M metagenome (GOLD analysis project Ga0307944, IMG submission 201831) | Saline water microbial communities from Organic Lake, Antarctica - #179 | ecosystem: Environmental > Aquatic > Non-marine Saline and Alkaline > Saline | place: Antarctica: Organic Lake... | reverse complement strand
TCACACTCTAAAACGGTCCATCACGACCAAGCCCGTGACGATCCAGCCACCGCCAGCGCGCGCCATAAATCGCGTAGCGCGCTGGCTCTTTCTTCGCACAAGAGCCGGGATCAGCATAAGACAAGCTACGTCGGAGGCTGCCAGAAACGATCTTCAGTATTAGGGGGCTGATCCTCGGGTCTTTTGAAGCGCTCCTCCCTCACAGACACCCCAAGCATCTCGTGGAAAAGCGCCACGTAGTCGAGCTCTTTGGTCAGTTTAGCCGGCAGCGGCCCTATGCGTTTAGCCAACTTGCGGGTCGCGCCACCGGTTGAAACGACAGGCAATACGGTGGCCCCTGGCTGGTAATGACGGAACAGTTCGTATTCTTTAATGATGCCGCCCATCCCTCCAACAAAGACCGCTGCCTTGAACGTATGTTCGGAGAACATCCGCTCACGCATCAATGAAAGGCTCTTCTTACGATCATGGTCGACATCTTTAGTATAGGTAACATTTCGAAAGCTCTCGTTGTCTTCCGGGAAGTCGTCCTCAAAGTGACTGGATTGATACAGCCGCACCCACCGACCATAATCGACGCCGATGTCTTGGGCTACGACCCATATCATCGGGGTGATCGCAGGGTGACCACCCCAAACCAACGGGCGACGTCCGAGTGTTACGTGTACCAAGGCCGATACGGCAGCGCCAATCGAAACACTGTCGGCAGTGGCAGCATAGTCTGGCCCACGCTTAGGATCGGGAACGCTCGCGGAAAGAAAAATAGCGTCTTTCATGATTTGACCTCCCACGCGGCGAGAGACCAGCCTGCTTCCGCCACCTTAATTGCGCGGACGGCCTTGATCTGCTCGTTGAGCCAATTCAGATGCGAATTCCACGCCTCCCCAATACCGATATGATCGTAGACCAGAACCGGGATCTCGCGCTGATCCGATCGCTTGGCTTTTTCGACAATGTCATTCAGTATCTCAGCGGTAGGAACTCCAACGACGGGATAAGCCCACACCTTGCTGTCGTCGAGCAGGCGTACAGCGATGGCGCGGTGCGCACCCACTCCCTCTACGGACGCGCCGATCTTTTCGACGTCAGCTCTAAGCTTACCAGTAATCGACATGTATCGGGCAGCAATGCTGCGGCTCCGGAGTCGCTCGACATGGAGCGCGATCTTCTCGGCGACGGCGACCGCGATCGGGCCGTCGGGCCCTTCAAGCTCGTCGGCGTCGAGATAAACCGTCTCCGCCAAGTCGGTGAGCTTGTTTGGAGTGTGCTCGGGCCAGATCACTCGCAGCACCTGAATATCCTTGGCTCTGGCACGCCCTATTTCTTGGCGTGTCCATCGGCTGTCGAAATACCCGGGAGTGTCCAGCATTACCATGACGTCTGAATCAACGAGCCGGTGCCAGAGAACGTCCTGGAATGGATCGCCTGGCCGAATACTATGCGTGTCCAAGAAGACATCGAAGCCGCGTGCAGCGAGTAGGTCGTGGAGTTGAAGCGCGGCGCCGCTAGACTCGACCCTTCTGTAGCTGACGAATACACGTCTTTGGCGGCGCAACAGCCCAACGCACTCGAGCAACGCTCCGGCGAGTTCAGTCATACCCGGATCATTGGAGCGCCTTCTTAACCCGTTTGCCGGCTGGAGCGAGGTTGGAATCTTGTGGGCAAAATCCTCATCGGCCGAGACAGTCGGAATGACTGGCGCGCTGTCCCGCAAGAGTTCCTCGATCGCCTCGATATCGAGTGGGTCGCTTCCGCCGAAGTATGCTCCGGCGAAAGCGACGCCTTTGTCCCGGCCGGCGACGGAATTACCATCGTGAACCAGCACATCATCGCCGAGTACCAATCCAAAATCTTCGACGAGATCGCTCAGGGAAGCAATCAACGTCCGCCTTTGTTCCGGCGATGCATTGCCCAGTATGGCGAGTTCATAAACACTCATCTTCTATTCAACGCCCAGCAGCTTTCGCGGCGGCCTCGACCCAAGTCGATATGTTTCTATAGCCGTCGTTATCAATCCAGTCGTATGTCCTATAGATGCTGCTAAACGGCACCCTACGACCCTCTTTCTCGATCTCCCAATAGTCAAGCGGGTTCTTGCCCTGCACATCGGTACCAAGCTTGGGATCCTTGAGCTTGTGGATGTCGATCGCAAGCAGGCCCTTCTTCAAGTCGTAGCTGCGCTTGATCTCGTGACGAACCCATTTACGCCCATAGGTCTCTGTCCCAAAGAGCACGACTGTGACCGAAGTGCCCTTCAACTGATCCTCAATCCAGTTTTCGATTCCTCCGGCGCGCTTCTTTGCTTCTTCAAATTCGGCCTTGTCATAGAATGGCTGTGCTTCACCCTCCAGCCGCATAACCCAAGAATTTCGAACCTGAACAATTCGACGAACGTCGCGAGAGTAGTGAAAACTGAAGAAAACTTTGCGGGCCATCCGTTACCTCCATCGTGTTCACAACCAGTAGCGAGTTTGGTGTCCAATGTCAGCCTGTTTCCCTTATGGAATACTTCTGGAGCCGCGAAAGCGCCATCCAGTGAGCATGCGCAAGTCAAGCCAAGGGATGAAAGACCTGTTGTGGATGCTGTACTCAAGGAGTGAGTGATTCGCAGACCGTGCGGCTCGGGCACCTTGACTGCAGCGCGGCCTTGCACGGGAGAAGCTCGTCGATCCGACGCGTGGGATGCTCTTCGACGAGGACTTGACAGGGTGCTCTTGAGATAACCGCAGGGCTCGACTTCATTAAATTTCGCCGATGCGATCAGTGAGGCAATCCGGCTCCGAGTTCCGGCCACCTTCAACGTGGCCCTCGATCTCTTGATTCGATCTCGGTGATGAGGCGCGCGGGCAGGACATTCCTTTGTCCAAGACCAGATTTCTGGCCGTTACTGCTGGCCTTGACTGACGGGGTAATTCGGCAAGAGATCTCTTGGCGGGACGTCATGCATGCGCTTTTGGCATGAAGATGCCCTGCTTAAAGAACTCGAAACTTTGGTTGATTTTACCTAATGTTTCCGGAGACTTCTAGTGGTGGACCTTTACATGCCTGGCGCCTTCGCAGAAAAAACTATGAGCCTGAGTTTCCTCGCGTCCAGCTGGAGCAGCGGCGCGCTTACCGCGCTACGCGCTAGAATCTGGGCGCGCTATGAAAAAGACGAGCGTGGCCAAGTTTGGGTCGCAGAGCATATCAGACCCGATCTCGACCCGGCGCACGGCTCATCCCAGCTTGAAATCGCCGATGCTTGCTTGGACGCCATAGAAAACGCTCGGGGTTTCGTATTGCTCGACACTGGCGAATATGGCTCCCGGCTTGGCTATCAGGACGCCTTTGCCGAAGCGTCCTTCCTGGAGATGGAGCTCTTCCAAGCGACGCTCCTGTCCAAGCCGATTACGATCTTTTTCGTTGGGCGGGCAGGCGAGATCTCTCCTCTCGGCCAGCTTGCCATGCAACTGGCGCCCCATATTTCCACTTTCCGACTTGAGAGCCTCGAAGAAGCGGAAGATGCGCTTGTGCGTCATTTCGACAGCGCTCACCCGAAAGCACAGCGCGCCAAGATCTCGCATCTATTCTCTCAGAACCTCATCCAAGAGCGCCACCGCGACTGGCACAACACGCGACTTTTTGACGAGCCCAAGTTCATGGACGGACGTGTCTGTGGTCCGACCTCCGCCAAAGCGGAGCTCGACGTTGCCGCGCATTATATTAACCTCGCCGCCGCCAATACAGAGACAAACCGCATCCTCAGCCGCACTTGGATTGCCATGCGCACGCTCATGCCAGTTCATTATGCCCAGACCAATGACCCTACGGCCTTGGATCTGTGGGACCGCGCGCTCAGGCTTTGGTCCAGCGCCGCGGCTTGGCGCGGGTTGCATGGACATCTATGGCTGGGAAATGTCTCTGTCCTAGGCTCGCTCGCGCAGCTCCGTATGCGCTCTGGTATGCCGCTCTACAACCCGGAACAGGTCAAGGGCGGGGATGTTTATGACAGTCTTGGCAGCGTCTATTACAGCCTCTCGAAATGTGTGTCGCGCCCGATCGGGCGTAAGCTGTTGGAGCGGGCATTCGCCTATGTGGAGGAGGGCCTGCAACAGCGCGCTCCGCCCCTAAAAGACTCCCTCCTGCCCCTTCGCGGCAGTATCCGAGCCCGACGCTACCAATTCCGGGCCGCTGCACGAGACTACACAGAGGCCCTCGACATCGCCGTGGCGAGAGGGGACGGGCCAAGTCAGATCGGCTTCCTGCTCACCGAGCTTGGTTTCATGGAGTTATTCCTGCTCAAGCCGCGGCAGGCGCGACATCGTATTGAAGAAGGGTTGGCGCATATGACCGCTGAGGCTTCGAGCCCAGGCTTTCGCGTACGCGCCCTGCGTAAGCATGCCCTCATTGCCTTGGCATGCGGTGACATGCCGGCAGCGAGAGTTTCTGCAGTGACCGCTGTGAAACTGTCCCGAGAGCACCAGCTCTACGATCAGAACAACTGGATGGTGCGCCGACTGGCAAGCGGCCACGTAGATAATGAATAGGTGGTGCGAAGAGCATCAACCTGTGAAAGGCCCAGATCCTGACCGAACAACTTCGGTAACGATTCAACTCCGAGAAGCCCTGGTGCATCTGGTCACCGCCCTCCAACTTATGAGACTGTCGTACATATGAACCCGAGCCCGGTCACACTAAAATTGTTCCACCCTCCGTTCCAATAAGCGTGAGACAGTCGACCGGCTGAAGTTTACACTTCAGGGCGCAGGAGAACGCACCGATGGCCATGCCTTCACAGCCCCTACTTTCTCCGGATACTGGATCTGACGAGACTGCGTCCGCAAGATTGGCCGCCCGGGTGATGGCCGCACCTGGGTGGTGTCGTGAAGTTGGTGGAAATTTGATGGCGGCCAGGCCGACGCGGCGCAGATCCACGGCGAAATACAAGCAGCGCATTCTGGATGAAACGGATCGTGCGACCGGCACGGGCGCGGTCTCGAGCATTCTGCGGCGGAGGTCGAGAGCCAGCTAAGGCTGTGTGAAAACTTTGGTCTCACACGAATGTCAGGAACTGTTTCCTTTCAAGCGAGCCATTGAAGCAGCCGGGTGAAAAACTTTCTTCTCATGCTAACCATTGCGGAATTTTTTCAACTAAGTGATCGCCAGACGAGTTTTCATACAGCCTCAGCCCTTTACTGGCGGTGACTGTAGTGCTTGCGCCCAGTGTCACATCTGACACAGGATCTATCGAAACCAATCATCGGTTGAATACGCAGAAGGATTTGATTGCACCCCGCGGACAAGGCGGAGGCTGTGTGGAAGTTCGCGACTGCCGAGCTTCGATAGAAGCGATCTGATCTGCTTCTTCTTGGGAGCGCTACCAATTCAACGCACATTGATTGATTGCCCAGACTTCGGACTCCGCCCTACGAATGCGCCGACATCAACGAAATCATTAATGCCCGAAGTGTTTGACTGCAGAACCAGCCCTGGTCCTCCGGTGACCCAATTGATCTCGCAAGAAATGGCCACAAAGAGCTCCTCCGAAAGCCGGCGCTTCAACTGTGGGAAGAAGAACCCGGTTTCGAACTCCAGATATTCACCGCATCCGGTGAAGCCCAATACCCTTAGTTTTTTCAGAATCCCAGATGCGATGGCGTCGGACAATAGACCCTCACTTTGCGGCCCCATGAACCAGCTTGCGGCCTTTAACCCTTCGGCAGAAATGGCACCAGGGATCGGGCGGAACATCTTCTCCAATTTGAGGTGTGCCTTTTTGCGGAGCCCATCTTCACCGCTTCCAAAGGTAATCAGGCCCGGAAGGACAGCAGAAAATTTCTCTTTATGAGGTCGCCAACCCTGTCCCATTAATGCGCTGCGCCGCGCAGTGCTGTAGATGAACGAAAAGTCCCCCTTTTTTTCACAAAGGCTCATAAAATATTCAGCTGGATGAAATTCTTCAGCCTCTTCCAGCATTGGTGAAGTCGTCGCTATGGAGCCAATCATGGCATAGAAATAATCCTCAGGTCGTTCGGAAACGCGCAGCTCCATAACGCTCATCACTTGATATGCAGATCGATCTGTGTAGTCAGCGATTAGGTAATCGGCAAGAAGCATCTCCAAATTGTTCAACCTCGGGTATGCCTGTACCCAAGTGATATGACTGAATGCATGGAGTGACTTGTAGTTTTCGATTGCATCCACAATTTCCCTGAGAAAGTCATTCCCGGAGACGATCAGGTTATCTTCATCTTCAACAGTAAAATACAAAGCTCTGCTATTTACTGCTTCCTGATATGTCCAGGCACGGCTGACCCAGGCCTCCCGTTCAAGACACAATAGTGTGGAAGCATCAATCCCTTCGGAATGACCGATGCGTTTAAGTGCGCATGAGCATTGCCTTGTTAGCACGACGACTACCTGAAAAGCCGCACTGAATATTTGGCCCATTTCCCGCAGGCAGGCAGCCCGGGCGGGATCTTGAGGAGGGACGCAAAAGGCATCTATCCAAAATGCCTGTGATGCTCTGAGCGCCGCAACCTGTCCTGCCTCTTCCTTGTCAGCCTCGCCCCTATAGCTGAACTTGATATTGTCAGCCCAACATTGTTGTGACTGCGACGAGGCGATTGCCGCCTTTAAGGACGGAACAGTTCTGGCAGACATCAATTGCCCTTCATTTAGTAAGTTGCTAACCATTCCCTCCCCCCAAGCATACGAGAGGCAAGTGTATGGTGGCGCATCGGCTAGTTGGGCATACTCAAAAATTACCCATCGTTTCCCAAACATGAGAATGGAAGGCCCGTCGGGCACCTTAGAATGGTTCACCGGCTCAAGTAACCTAAACATAGATCGCCGCCTTTTAAGGATGCTCCCTCAAGTGCATGAATGCTATCGACATTGACCTTGAATTCAAGTCTGTTTAGGCTTCAGGGCTTCAGGGCTTCAGGGCTTCAGGGCTTCAGGGCTTCAGGGCTTCAGGGCTTCAGGGCTTCAGGGCTTCAGGGCTTCAGGGCTTCAGGGCTTCGGGTGGGCGATGCCAAATTACTCTCGAGCTTTCTTTTGGTCGTGTCCTTGATTGCCTCAAGATGATCCCAAGGCCTCACCTTCGGCATCATGCTGATCACCACGACCTCCCGCAACATCGCGCCATGAACCAACCCATCGCGCACCCAGCCCAGCGCGGCCCACCAGTCGTCATAGGCTTTTCGGGCGGCCTCGATCTGCCCTGGATGCGGTGAGAATGTCACCGGACAGGCGCGCACCTCGACGGTGCGCCATTTGCGCCGGATCAGTACCTGCGCGGTGCCGACAACGACGCTGACCGCCCGTACGCCATGCTGGTTGCGCCGCGTCTTGACCGGCACGCATCTAGGGATGGCGCCGGGCATCCAGTCGGGCGTCATCCCGGCGCGCGCCAGTTCGGCCACGCGGATGGCCATGCGCTTGCCGCCGAGGCTGTCGGGCAGGCCGGCGACCGTGGCGGCGATCACCTCGGCATCCTCATGGGTGTAGCTGGCCATCTTGTACCGCCCGCCATCCACCTTGCAGCCCAGCGCTGCGCGCTGCATCAGGACGTATTCGAGACCGAAGCCGGCACCGGTGCCAGAGCCGGACACGCGCTCAGGATCCGGGCGTTCGGGCAGTTCCAGCTGTGCCTTCTCGACCCGGAAGGCCCATTCCAGTGCCGCCTGCACGCCCAGCGCGCGTTTCACGCGACCACCGCAGGTGCGGCCGATCCGTTGCTGCATGCTCATGATTGCATTCCTTCAAAGAGATCCATCTGGGCTGGGCGCTTTGGCCCACCCGCGAGCCGCAAGACCCACGGGTCCGAGGCCAAGGGCGGCCGCGAGAGCGCGCCGTGCATGCGCCGCTGCCATGGGCCGCCGGAGAGGTAACACCAGGCCATTCACTGCACTCCCCGGGCCTGCAGCCGCTCCGGCGTGACAAGCCCGCGGGCCAGCATGGCGGCGCACATGGCGTTGCTGATCATGCTGGCGGGCAGGAACCGGTCGGAGTTCACCAGATTGGCATAGAACGCGGCCAGCTCATCCTCGCCGGGCGGGGGGCCGGCGTCGCGCTTGCGCTTTCGTTTGGCCGTTCGCCCCCCGGTGCCGGCCTCATCTCTTTGTGCATCGCGCTGGGCGGCGCGGGCCATGGCGCGGTCGAGCGCCTTGGGCCCGTCGGGCGGTTCGGGATGATCGCGCCTTGTGTCGCGGGCCACCTCGACGATCCTGTCCTCGCTCAATCCAAGATCATCGATCCACCGGCGCACATGGGTCCAGGCGGGCCAGCCCTGCCACCAGGCCGGGAGTGAACCACCCGGATCAAGGCCCAGCGCGCTGAGCAGCTCTGCCAAGAACCGATCAAAATCGGCGTCGCGCGCAGCCGCGTCCTCCTCCTCCTTTACTGGTTCCCTTACAGGGTTAGTGTCCCGATTTGAGACACGGGAATCGCCATTTTTGAGACACGGGCTTGTCCCAAAATGAGACACGGACCCGTGTCCCGGATCGAGACACGGAATCGGCGCGAATTCAGGCGATAAGCAATTGCAAGAATGCACTTTTTCCGGTGATGTCCCGTGTCTCAAATCGGGACAGGGGGTGTCAGTCGCGTCCACGTCGAACGGCGCACCCGAAGCGGGGTCCGAGTCCCCAGATTCTGGCGGGCGGAAGCCCGGCTCGAAGCCGAGAAGGTAGCGCGTCGGGCGCTGCTGCCCTGTTGCAGCATCGACGCTCCGGATGCGGCGAATGAGGCCGCGGGTTTCGAGGTTATCAAGATGGCGGTTCAGCGTCGCGCGGCCGATCTCGCAGTCATGCGCCAACCGCTCCTGCGAGGGAAAGCAGCCGTAATCCGGGTTGAACCGGTCGCAGAGATGCCACAGCACGATCTTGGTGGTGGGCTTGAGCCCGCGCTGCTGGATGGCCCAGTTGGTGGCGGCGTGGCTCATGGCAGAGACCTCCGCGCCTTCGTGCTGGACTGGCGCTGGGCGGTATCCTGCGAGACCACGCGCGTCGTGAGCCCGTGATCGGCCAGCGCGCCCAGCGCGTCGTCGAGCGAGCGCACCAGCGCCCAGCCAAACCCCTGCGCCTGCACGGCATCGCGAAACGCCGCCTGCGCGGGGCTGAGCCGGCCCTTGGGCGCCTTCAGCTCGAGAAACAGCACGCGCCCGTCGGAGAGCACCATCAGATCGGCAAAGCCGCGATGCACGCCCATGCCGACGAGGATCGCCTGCCGCTTCGCGCCACGGGGACCGGGCTCGGTCACCTCGTTGGCGCAATGGTGGATGATGGCGGATTTTGGCAGCGCAAAGCGTAGGGCGGTGACCACCGCGCGCTGCAGATCGGCCTCGGGGGTGCGGCGCCGCGTCATCGCTGTCCCTCCGGATCCGGGCGCTGGGCGTGGCGATAGCGCCCCGGACAGCGGGCGTCGATCACGAAGAGCAGGGCACGCGCCTCGCGGCGTTCCGCCTCGCTTTCGCCGTGGCGGGCGAGCACGTTGCAGGCCAGCCCGATCAGGTGGTCCGAGTGATGCGCCACATCGGCGATGACGGCGCGGGCCTCCTGCACACGCGCCTGCGGCCAGGGGAACGAGAAAGGCGCCATCACCGACGCCCCCGCCCGCGAGGCTGCTTCGCGGTCTCCTGTTTCGAAAGCCAGTCCTGCACGGCGGTGCGGCGGTAATAGACCCGGCGTCCGGCGCGCACGCAGACAGGGCCAATGCGGCGGCCTTCCCAGCGCCGCAGCGTGTCCTCGGTCAGGCCGAGCTCGCAGGCCAGATCACGACGGCTGATCCAGCCAGCCAGGATCGAGCCCTGTGGCGTCTGCCCGGGCGCGTCCTGTGCTGGTGCCTCTGGCTGGTGGGCGTTGGTCGGTGTCTTCGTCTGTCTCATATGCGTTCTCCCGAGTGTTGCCCGATACGGGCGGATTACGGGCGCAGCAGGCACAGACGGCCGGGGTGGCAGGAAGGCAGTGACCGGCAGTCACCGGCACTGGGATCGGGAGGGGCTTGCCACCCCTTGTTTTACTGGGCTTGCGCCGTTTCGGCCTGTCGGGGCCGGGCGGTTTTGCAAATCTGCAAATCCCAAGTGGGGGCGCAGTGAGCGTTGACCGGAAGCCCGCCGGGCATCAGGTCTGCGATGCGGGCCGCATTCGCGGGCTTTTGGCGTCCCTGACCGGCCTTTGGCGGCATTCGATGTGGCGGCAGGGTGGCAGTGACCGGCAGTGAGTGTACCGGACCGCTGCCGATCATTGATTTCGCTGAGAAATCTCCAGATTCAGCGTGCTCCGGCTGGCGTCGTACCGCGCACGCGTGCCTGTGCGCTGGCCGGCGCGGCGCATGCTGATCCCCGGCGCAGGCGCTGTGCGGTGTGCATGGTCAAGAAAACAAGGGGTGGCACTGCCCGCGCAGCCTCACTGCCGGTGACTGCCGGTCAGTGCCACCCTGCCGGTCGGGTTTCATGATTAGCTTGATAGAGCCGCGATTCTACGCGTCATGGAGACAGCCCAAAGGCTGCACAGGAGGACCTTATCGATGCCCAACCGCGACCGTCTGACGGAGAAAGTGCTGCGCGAGGCCATGCCCGCCGAGGGGCGGGATTACCAGATCTTCGACGCCGATCTGCGTGGCTTTGCCGTCTGCATCTATCGTGGCGGCGGGCGGGCCTTCACGTTCGACTACCGCGTGGACGGCCGCCAGCGCCGGATGACCTTCGGCCGCTGGCCCGAATGGTCAGTGGCCGCTGCGCGAGAGCGCGCGCGTGAGTTGCGCCGGATCGTCGATACGGGGGGCGATCCGTTGGGTGAGCGTGCCAGGCGCCGGGAGGCGCCGCGGATCGAGGACCTGATCGATCGCTATGTCGCGGAGTATATGCCGCGGCTGGCACCCGTGAACGCGGCCGACCAGAAATCCATGCTGGCCAAATTGGTCGCGCCGCACTGGGGCCGCAAGCTGGTGACCGAGATCACCAAGGCCGACGTCGAGAAGCTGCTGGCGCTGATCGCCGCGGGTCGCGCGCGGCCCAAAAAGGACAAACCCAACAACCGCGCCCGCAAGCTGCAGGGGCCGAAGCCCACGCCGGTGCGCGCCAACCGCGTGGGCGAGGTGCTGCGCAAGATGTTCAATCTTGCCGTCGAATGGGGCTGGCGGACGGATAACCCCGTCAACGGCTTCTTCCGCCGCGTAGAGAACCCGCGCGAGCGGTTCCTGTCAAAGGAGGAGATCGACCGTCTGGCGAAAGCCCTGGATGCAGCAGAAGATCACCGCGCTGCCGGCATCATCCGGATCTGCATGCTCACCGGCGCCCGGGTGGGCGAGGTGCGGCAGGCCCGGTTCGAGCAGTTCGATCTGGAGCATTGCCTCTGGTCAAAGCCCGCCGCCACGACCAAGCAGCGCCGTGTGCACCGCGTGCCGATCTCGGAGGATGTCGCAGCCATCGTGCGCCAGCGGCGGCTACATGTGCCTGGGGGCAGCCCCTGGCTGTTTCCGGGCGACGTGCCCGGCCAGCCTGTGAAGGAAATCCGCCGGTTCTGGGTGCGGATCCAGAAGGAGGCGCAGATCGAGGATGTCCGCATCCATGACCTACGCCACACATTCGCGGCGCTGCTGGTCAGTGGCGGGGCGTCGCTCGAGATGATCGGCAAGCTGCTGGGGCACACCCAGATGCAGACCACCCAGCGCTACGCCCACCTGATGGAGGGGCCGCTGCGCGCCGGGGTCGACGCGGTGGCCGGTGCGCTGCGCCAGAAACCCACGCTGGTCCATGATCGTGATAGCGACCAGCATGAGGATCAGCCCGGTGACGGCGACCGGAGGTCGGCCTGACGAAACCCGCCGAAGTCATCATCGCGACGTCAGGCGCTCCGGCGGAGCTGCGACAGGGTCATCCAGACAGAATCCACCCGCCGCCGGATCGACCGCTCGTCGGGGATCTTTCCGTCGGTGGATTGTTCGGCGAACCAGTCCTGCATGTCGCCGACGAGTTCTGACTTGGAGGCAGGCAGGCCCCTCTCGTGGATCCGCACCAGCAGCGCGTTCATCATCCCGTCCCAGTCATAGGGCGAGGTCGAGCCCGAGCCGCCGGCAATGCGACGCATCAGGTCGTGGTCTTTCTCAAAGGTGTGGACCTGCTTGCCGGTAACCAGCAGATCGGCGATCGACACCTTGATGCCCTCTGCGGGATCGGTGATCAGAGACCAGTCCGACGCGCCACCGGGGCGCACACGCTGGACGAAAGCGGATTGCGGGCCGTTGCCGAAGCGACGGAACATCGGAAGGATCTCGAAGGCGGACACGACAACCTCGCCCCCGATGACCTCCTCGCCGCAGGCCACCGGCGGGATACCGGTCACGATATCCAGCCGGCCCCTGGACGACCAGCCCGCAATGTCGGCGATGGAGCAGCCCCACCGCGCAGCAACCTCATGGACCGTGTAATATTCTCTCTGCGGGAGCTTCATCGGGCTCTCCTTTCTTTGCCCGTGCAATGCCATGCCAACCAAGGCGCGCAGGACGGGTGACCGGTGATTTTGAGAACGCGCGCCGCAGCAAGCGAGTCGCGCATGAGTTGAGTCTGCCGAATTCCTACCGGCAGAACAAGGCGTGAACATTTGAGATGAATTGCTTCGAAAGGAAACGTGATTTGATCAATCTTGCCGGACCAGGCTGCCGCCGGGCGCAAAAAGCTCAACCTCGCCGGCGTGCTGAGGGGGTCGGCGTCAATCTGCGCACCGCCCAGTGCGCGAGCCACGGCCTGCAAATGGCGTTCCATACGGAGGTCTTGTCCACGGACTTGGACCGGGCGCCGCGGACGCCGCACGCGGCTTCGCGTTTCACCCGATGCAGGAGGTCTTCGTCGAACCGGACGACAGCTTGCGCGTCAAACTCATCGCATCAGGCTGGAACGACATGATTTGGTAGGTTTGGCGCCCGAACTCTCGCGTCAGATCGATGATATCCTCGGTCAGCCGTTCTTCATCAGGCAGTCCGCAGGGCACCTTGCGCTGCGTCGAGCGATGCTCTCCGAGTGCCCGCCTCAAGTACAGGCGGCGCGTCGCCACCCGCTACGACAGGTGGCCTTCATCAAGATGGTGATCGACTCACAGTTTTCCGGGAAACCCTACATCGAGGGCTAGCGTTCGTGATCTGGCTGATGTCTTGTTGCAGTATGCGCAGCACAGACCCTAAGTTCTTCGAGATATTCGCTGCGGTCGCGCGTCTCGGAAGTATCAGAAAAGCGGCCATGGAGTTCGGCGTTTCGACATCGAACGTGAGCCGACTGATCGTATCTGCCGAAGAAGATCTGAATGCCAAGTTGATCGAAAGACGACCTTCGGGAGTGGTTCTGACGGACGCCGGTCGCGTCATGCGCGAACATGCGATGCGACAAATCGAAGAGCGCCGTCGTCTCAGAGCACGTATTGCGCGGGCAACTGATCGCGCGGGAGATCTCGTGCGTATTCGTTGTGGAGAGGGTTTCCTGGCAGATCTCGTGGAGCGAGGTATTCGCGAAATTGTCAAGACAAGAGCCGACATTGGCTTGTCAGTCGACATCGGATCAACCGCTGAGATTGTGGACGCCGTGTCGAATGGCGAGGCCGATATAGGCATTGCCTACGCAGTCACAGATAGAGCTCCTGTGAAGCACATCGCCGCCTTTATCGAACCGCTCTGCGCCATCGTTCCACGAACGTATAGTGTTACCAATACGCCGTGCGATCTGTCCGTTCTTAACACAGCCGATATGGCACTGTTGCCCAAGACGCATGGAGTTAGACAGCTCCTAGAGCAGTCTGCAGAGCGGCACGGGATCCTGCTCCGTCCTGCATTCACGTCCGGATCAATTTCAGCCCTACTACACTTTGTTCGCGCCGGCCACGGCATCACATTCCTACCACGGTTCGCCGCGGAAATCCCACGACAGCAAGGCTTGGTGCGCGTTTTGGAGTTAGCCCATCCGACGCTGAACGCCGCCAAGTCGACCGTGTTCATCCGGTCACAAAGGCGCCTACCGAGCACGGTCGAGACCGTCCTCGGGTCAGTCCTGGAGAATATGCATAGCTTTGGAACCATAAAGTAAAGCTTCGAGGCGTTGCATAAACAGCAACACCGTGTCCAGGCTACTGCGACTATCAAAAACGTTCCGTGGTCAATAGTCTCCTCTGAAACAATCCGACAGGGGAGTCATATGACAGCACTGATAAGGAGGTCCACGGCGGTGGTCGGGCTCGGAAAAATGGGTATGCCGATGGCTCGCATGCTCAACGCCGCAAGTGCAGCTCCGCTGTGTTTCGATACCGACAAGACGACACGCCGGACTGCAGTTGACGAAGGCCTCCGCGTTGCCGCTTCGCTAGCGGATGTCTTTGCAGAGGCGGAGATCGTGATCTTGAGCCTTCCGAATGCAACCATCATCGAGGCCGTAATATCAGAAGGGCTGGAAAATCTGGGTGATGCGTCAGCCCCCATGATAATCGATGCATCAACCTCGACCGCAGAAACAAGCCGCAAGATGGCAGCCATGCTTAAAGCGGCCGGAGGAGGTTTCATCGATGCTCCGGTCAGTGGCGGGCCGAGTGGCGCGGCTTCCGGTCAATTGATCTTCATGGTCGGTGGTGCCACCGAACACGTGAAAGCATGCCAACCGATTTTCGACACTCTTGGTAGGAAGACCCTGCATGCAGGTGATGTTGGTGCGGGCAATACCGCGAAGATCGCCAATAACCTGATGGTCGCAGCGCACTTCATCGTTGCCCGTGAGAGTCTCGCCTTGGCGCGGGCAGCTGGTCTCGACACCAGCGATGCTTTGGGCGTCATCAATGCTGCCACCGGGGGCTCCACGGTGACTCAAATTCACTTCCCGACTTGGGTAGTCACCAAAGCATTCGACAGCGGCTTCACGATGAGCCTCATGCAAAAAGACATCGGACTGGCAACGGCGCTTGCCGATCAGCTCGAGCTTGACCTGCCGATGGCACGGCTGACCAGCTTGTTATGGAATGACGCTAACGCCCCGGCGGGAGATCTCGATTTCACCGTAATGGGAGATCCAGACATCATTTCGAATTCATCCGGCTCGGAGACACGCATAGCATGAGGGATGCAAGCCGCAGTGACGAAATCGCTGACATTCTGAGATCATTCACAGGCACGGAACGCGTGGGATCCTGGTCCGCGGGCGAGATATACGAAGGCGCGGGCGAGGCAATCACCCTGATGAACCCTTCCGACGGCAAACCGGTGCTGGAATACGCCGATGCCCATGAGGGTGTTGTCGGCCAACTGATGGAGAACGCCGCACGGGCCCAGGAAGACTGGATGTCGCTGACTGCATCGCAGCGCGGCCGGGTGATGTGGCGTATCGGAACACTTATTCGCGAAAACCACGATGCCCTTGCAGGGCTCGAGGTCGTCCTGGCAGGCAAGACATCCGCCGATGCCCAGGTTGAGGTAACCAAGGTTGCGGAAATGTTCGAATACTACGCGGGATGGTGCGACAAGATCCACGGCGAGGTCATTCCGCTTCCAACTAGCCATCTAAACTACACGTTGCGAGAGCCACACGGTGTGGCTGTGCAGATCACGCCGTGGAACGCCCCGATCTTTACCGGAGGGTGGCAGATCGCCCCGGCAATCTGTACCGGAAATGCCGCCGTCCTCAAGCCGTCCGAACTTACGCCGGTATCATCCATCGCCTTGGCTGCGCTATGCGAACAAGCCGGTACACCGAAAGGACTCGTCGGCGTTATCGCGGGACGTGGTCATACCGCCGGCCAATCGGCGCTCGCGCACCCCAAGGCCGCAATCGCGGTATTTGTCGGATCGGCCGAGGCCGGCTCCAAGATCGCCGCCACAGCCGCAAGACGGTTGATCCCGTCGATCCTCGAGTTGGGCGGGAAGTCCGCGAACATCGTTTTCGAAGATGCCGATCTCGATAAAGCTGCAGAGGGCGCAAAGGCTGCCATCTTTTCAGGTGCCGGGCAAAGTTGCGTGGCAGGCTCCCGCCTGCTCGTGCATTCCAGCGTGAAGGCCGACCTCGTGGATCGGTTGAAGAATATCTGCGCGAGTATCAAGGTCGGACCCTCCGATGACCCATCGACCCAGATGGGTCCGATCCAGAACAAAGCGCAATGGTCGAAAATTCAGGATATGGTGGCCGAGGCCGAGACCCAGGGTGCCAGGGTTGCATGCGGAGGATCTCCTCCGTCAGGTCTCGAGACCGGGTATTTTTTCGAACCCACCATCCTCGACGATGTCACCGAGAACATGATCGTCTCTCGTGAAGAGATTTTTGGCCCGGTTGTCTCTGTCCTGACATTCGACACCGAGGAGGAAGCTGTACGCATAGCGAATGCTACTCCATACGCCCTCGCAGGCGCGGTCTGGACGAAAGATGTCGGCCGCGCGCACCGGATGGCGTCCAAGGTTCGAGCCGGCACGTTCTGGGTGAACAGTTACAAGGCCATCAGCGTGATGACCCCGTTTGGTGGATCTGGGATGAGCGGGTACGGTCGATCATCAGGGTCAGATGCTCTACAGGCCTACACTCGCGCAAAATCAGTCTGGGTGCAGACAGCGCCATAGAAAGCCAGCGTTCACCGACAATGCTGGATGATCTTCCAACACAGGAGGTATGATGGATAAGATAAAAGAGACGGTTATGGATTGGCGGCTGCATCTCGCAGCCCTCGCCATTACCGCAATTTCAGAATTGATAGGGATCATCCAAATCCCCATAGGGATCGGGGCCATCCTGCTGCTCCCACTCCTGTATGCGTTCGTGTTTGGACTGATCCTGAACCCAAACGTCTTCAATCTGGCAAAAGGGTTCATTCGCGAGCGGGAAGTTCAGAACGCGAGCCCGCTCATCGTCATTGCGATCATGCCGTTTATCGCCAAGTTCGGCACAATCATTGGCCCATCGATTGAGCAGATCATTGATGCCGGCCCGGCACTCATCCTGCAGGAGCTCGGAAACCTCGGTACCATCCTGCTGGCCTTTCCTGTCGCCGTGCTGGTGCTGCGCATGGGTCGGGAATCGATCGGGGCGTGCTTTTCAGTGGCGCGCGAGCCCAATATTGCAATCATTGCCGACAAGTATGGTCTCAAGTCTAAGGAGGGCACAGGCGTCATGGGTGTCTACGTCGTCGGCACACTCTTCGGTACGTTCACGTTCGCCATCCTCGCTTCGATTTTCGCGACCACAGGAGCGTTCAGCGTCGAAGCCCTCGCCATGGCATGCGGTATTGGCTCGGGCTCCATGATGGCGGCCTGTTCCGGTGCACTTGCGAATGCAGTTCCTGAAATGGAAGATCAGATTCTGGCTCTGGCTGGTGCGTCCAATGTTTTGACATACGCAACGGGCCTTTATCTTGGCGTCTTCGTGGCGCTTCCGCTGACCGAGAAGCTTTACGATCTTCTGGGCAAAAAAGAGCAGGACGATGATATCGTAGGGGAGAACCAATGACTGACACTACGCCTGAAAACCGGTCCGGTGGAGATGGGATCGACCTGCGCTATCACGCCACCGTCCTTGTTATCGTAACGTTGCTCGTTTGGGTCGGGCAAACCATCGGTCCGGCGAAGCCGCTCGTGCCGGGTCTGGTTGCTCTCTGCATCCTTTTCGTAATGACGATGGTCGGATTGATCATCACGAAGTTTGCTCCAATCAAGCTCCCGAGCGTTGCCTGGATTTCCCTGGTCGGGATCATTGCCACGCTGCCATGGACACCTGGTAGCGACTGGATCGTGGCTAAGGTTGCCGAGGCAGATTTCCTCGCACTGGCGACGCCATGCCTCGCGTATGCGGGCCTTGCCATCGCAAAACGCGAGATGGATGTCGCGAAGGCCTCCGGGTGGAAGATTGCGCTAATCGCCATTCTGGTCATGACGGGCACCTTCCTGGGATCGGCAGTCATCGCGGAGTTGTTCCTCTGAACATCCCAACGCTATCAATTCTCTCAGAGGCGCGATCCACGTGGTCGCGCTTCTTGGATTTCAACCAATATAAGACACCAACATCATGACATTACAATTAGACAGTTCGCACATCGATGAAGCGATCAACTGGCGCCATGATCTCCACCGGCATCCCGAACTTGCATTCGAGGAGCACCGAACCTCCGATTTCATCGCGAAGCTTCTGACCGAGTGGGGATACAAGGTTTCGAAAGGCTTCGCCAACACGGGTGTGGTTGGGACCATGGGGGATGGAAGCGGGCCGAGGATCGGCATTCGCGCCGACATTGACGCCCTGCCCATCAATGAACTCAGCGGAGTAGACTACAGCTCCGTTAACACCGGCAAGATGCACGCCTGTGGCCACGACGGGCACACCAGCACCCTTCTTCTTGCAGCAAGGTATCTTGCCCAGCATCCGCCGAAGCGAGGAACTCTTCACCTGATTTTTCAGCCCGCCGAGGAGAGTGAAGGAGGCGGTCGTGTCATGATTGAAGATGGATTATTCGACGCTGCTCCGTGTGACGCCGTCTATGCATATCATAACTGGCCTAGCCTTCCCTTCGGCACTCTTGGCGTCCAACCTGGTGCCATGATGGCTGCGTTTTCGGTGTTTGATATCGACATCAGCGGTAGAGGCGGCCATGCGGCCATGCCACATCTCTCTGCCGACGTGGTTTCTGCCGCGTCCCGGCTCGCGACCACGCTTCAAGAACTTCCAGCGCGCCGCATAGACCCGCTCGACCCGTCTGTGCTGACAATCACCCAGATCCATACCGGATCCGCCTACAACATTTGTCCCGATACGGCCCGCATCAGTGGAACCGCGCGCTGGTTTTCAGAACTAGCAGGAGACATGCTCGAAAAGAGCCTAAAATCTGTTTCGAAAGCTATCAGCGAGGCTCATGCCTGCGAGGTTTCTGTCAACTATCAGCGCCGCTACCCTGCTACGATAAACACCAAAGCCGAAGCCGGCATCATAGCAGACCTTGCGGAACCCTCTGGTCTCGAGTTGCGTCGGGGATCCCCCAGCATGGCGTCGGAAGACTTCTCCTTTCTCTTGAATGCCTGCCGCGGCGCTTACTTCTGGCTTGGGGCAGCTACCGAAGATGACACGCCGGGGCTCCACTCGCCCTATTTCGATTTCAATGACGATCTCCTTGCAAAAGGCGCTGAAATCTGGGTTCGCCTTTGCGAGAACCAACTCAAGTGACTGCGGTCTCTGTCGTTTGCGATCATCATCGGGCATGTGAAGGGATCGTCTACATCAACACCACATCAACCTGCGAACGCACATTTCACGCCGGTTTTGCTGTCGAATCCGGACGGGTTTCGTCTAATGTCGGGTGTGAAAATTTGTGAAATCAAAGGCTTGCCGGATAACTACCTGATTTTAATAAGTTATTGGAATCGCGCCATTATAGGCTCATAACCTGAAGGTCGTAGGTTCAAATCCTACTCCCGCAACCAAATTTACTAAATAATCCAAACGCTTAGAACCCGACTTAATCAGTCGGGTTTTTGGCGTTGGTTTCATGTCAACGCCATGTCAACGTTTTACGAGTCGCCCTACGGCGCGCCCAGCGCATCGGACTTTCAGCAAATCAAGCAGCGGATCAAACGCGTACATCGCGGCGCGACGCCCCAACCTAGTCGCGTCAAGATCGCTTGATGACAGAATTGCGTCCCATACTGACATCAAACTTGGTTGCCGCCAGCCGCCAAGCATCAAACACCTTTGACGCCAGAGACGCCCCGTCTCACTCTCACCAAGACGCGCCTAGGTAGCGTCTGCCGCGGCCCGGCGCCCCAAGAAGTCTCATCCCCCGGCGAATCCTTCGCAAGTGAAAGCAAAAACGCCGCAAGCCATGCGGAGATTGTTGGCGCTATTCTCCGCATCATGATCGCGGCGTGTGCCTTCGGCGCGGGACGCATGGAAACGCGACACAGCCTGTGGCACCGTCGCGCCATGATCGAATTCCGCCTGCTCCCTGATGACCATCCCGATCTCGCGCATTCGCCGCTGCTGCGCGGTGCGCGCTTGACCCTGCAATACGCACAGGAGCACGGCTCGATCGGCCTGACCAAGACCAAGGCATTCAAGCGCGTCTTCGTGCACTGGGCTGTCGAGCATTTCAGCTGGCCGGGCAAAAGCGCGGAAGAGATGTTCCGCTTCAGCAAGGTCATCAATGAATTCGAATTCCCGCCGCTCGAGGTGCTGCATCATCTGCTGATCTCCCTCCGCTTGGGGCGGCACTACAAAGGCGAGTTCCGGCTGACCAGGCGGGGTGCCGAGTTGGCGGACTCCCCGGGCCGTCTGTTTGCCGAATTGATCCCCTACTTCGTCCTCCGGATCGATCACGCCTCCTATGCGCGCTTTGACGAGCGTCCCTTTGGCAAGTGGGATGTCTGGATGAACGTGATCAACGTCGAAGCGGACCACGGCACGACGGAAGCCGCCTTGTTCGAAGCCTTCTACGATGAGCCGAAGGACTGGCATACGGCAGGGTGGCGGGAGATGGCCGCGTTCTCTTCCTGTGTCCTGCGGCCGCTTGAATGGGCCGGTTTGCTGATGGAGACCCGCGAGGACAGCGCCGGCCAGCATGTGTGCCATGTTTTCAAGACCCCACTCTGGCGCAGCGTGCTGAAGCTCGACACCGACGACATGCTTAGGCCGATCGCCGTGCAGTGAGGGCACCGCTCTCGTTTACCTTGGGCGCGCTCTTTCTAGGATGACGTGGCAAACGGCGACGGCTAGGCTGAGCCGATGAATTTTGCCTTCTACGATCTTGAAACCACCGGCACATCGCCCGCCTTCGACCAGCCTTTGCAATTCGCGGCTATCCTGACGGATGTTGAATTCAGGGAGATCGAGCGGGTGAATCTGCGATGCCGCATCGCGCCCCACATCATTCCATCGCCTTGGGCGCTGGCGGTCACAGGAGTACGCCCAGCGCAGTTGACGGATCCGGCCCTGCCGACGCTCTTCGAGTTCACCCAGGCGATCGGCACGCTGATCGAGCGATGGTCGCCCGCGATCTGGACCGGGTTCAACAGCATCAGCTTCGATGAAGAAATGCTGCGCCAGGCTTTCTACCAGAACCTGCAGCCCGACATCTTCGCCACCCAGTTCCACGGCAACACGCGCTTCGATATTCTGATGGCGCTTTACGCCGTCAGTTATCGCCAGCCCGATCTGTTCGACTGGCCCGTCGATGCAGACGGTAGGATGCGCTTCAAGCTAGACCGCATCGCGCCGCAGAACGGCTTTGCCGCGCACAATGCCCACGACGCGCTCGGCGATGTCGAGGCGACCATCCATATCGCCCGCCAGATCGCCCAGCGCGCCCCGGCACTTTGGTCAGAACTGCTGGCCAACCGCGACAAGGCGCATGTCCAGGCCAACCTCGAAACCTTCAAGCCCATGGCGCTGGTCGAGCGTTTCGGGGGCGGCCTGCCGCGCGCGACCGTCGGCTGCTTCTGCGGCACCTCGGCCAGCAACCCCAATCAGGCGGCCTTCTTCGATCTGGATGCCGCCGATCCGTCCGATCTGTTGACGGCCGATGACGCGGCTGTCTTTGCCGCCGTCGATGCCACCCCCAAGGTCATCCGGGCCTTCTCCATCAACAAGTCGCCCGCCTTGCTCCCGGTGGCTGCGCCCAGCGCCGAGCAGGTACGCCGCGCCGAGATGATCGCCCATGCGCCCGAGTTCCGGACGCGGGTGGGACAGGCTCTGGCCGCGCGCTTCCCCGAGGGTCCCGCTGCACCCACCCCTCCGGTCGAGAAGCAGATCTACGGCGGGTTCTACAGCCATGCTGACAAAGCCCTGCTCTCGGAGTTTCAGCGTTCGGACTGGCGCAGACGCGAGGAGATCGTGGCCACCCTTGCAGATCCCCGTCTGCGCCAGCTTGGCCGCCGGCTGGTGGCATTTCACGCGCCTGAACTGCTCTCGGCCGACGAGCGCGGTCTGTTTGAGGGCTGGTTGCAGGAGCGCTGGTCAGCGCCGGATACACCTGACACTGGATGGACAACCCGGGATCGTTCCTGGACTGCACTGGACGAGATACAGGCCGAAGATGGGCTCGATCAAGCCTTGGTCACCGAAATTGCGACCTACCTTCAGAGGTTCGATCCGCAAGATTTCCAATTTTAATAGCCGGTTCGGCTCCGCGACTCATTTTATTGCGAGGGACTAATTTTTAGTTCTATACTCGCGGCAATTGCAGGAAGGGGACCGCGTGCCGCGCAAGAAGGTCAAACAGCTGAACTGGGGCGCGGAGCGACGCAACGAGTTCATCGAGTTCCGGGTGTTCTGGCAGGGCCGTATCAACCGTTCCGACCTGATGGAAACCTTCGGCATCTCGCTTCAGCAGGCTTCCCTCGACCTCGCGGGTTACGCTGAGAAATGGAAGCGCAACCTCGTCTACGACAAGAGCCAGCGCGCTTATGTCCGAGGACGGAGCTTCAAGCCTCATTTCATTACGCCCAGCGCCGAAGACTATCTCGCCCAGCTGCGCGCCGTCGATCAGGGCCTGGTCTCGCGAGAGCAGAGCTGGATCAGTGTGTTCCCGGGCTATGAGGCGACGCCGACGCCCGCGCGCGGTATTGCCCCCGAGACTTTGCGCGAGGTGCTGGCCGCGATCCATGGGCCCGCAGCCATTGAGGTAACTTACCAGTCGATGTCCCGCCCCGAGCCCAGCGCGCGCTGGATCGAGCCACATTCCCTCGCCTTTGACGGGTTCCGCTGGCACGCGCGTGCGTTCTGCCGGAATGATCAGGTGTTCAAGGACTTTCTGATCTCCCGCATCGTCGAGATTGGCAAACAGGGCCCGGTCACCGCAGACCCGCAGGCTGATGCCGACTGGCACAGTGAAGAGGTGCTCGAGATCGGTCCTCACCCTGATCTCTCGCCCACACAACGACGTGCGATCGAGATGGATTACGGCATGGAAGAGGGGCGAGCCCGGATACCGGTGCGCCGGGCGCTCCTGTTCTATGCGCTCAAGCGCCTTGGGCTCGATACTGATCCTGCGGCGCGGCAGCCACAGGATCAACAGATTGTCTTGTTCAATCGGGGCGCGGTTTCAGGAGTTACGAAATGATTGCAGCACCCCAGCCTGGCTCAGTTATTCAGGTTCGTTCGGCCACCTGGAAGGTTCTCGGCACCTCCTCGCTAAAACGCGGCTTCCGTGAAATCCATTGTCGTGGTTTGTCAGGTCTCGTTCGTGACAAAGAGGCGCGGTTCGTTTGGGATCTGGAAACGGGCGCGCGCGTTCTTGACCCATCAGCAGTTCGGCTGGTCCCAGACGCATCCTCAGGGCTGATCGATACGAAACTGCATCTCGAAGCTGCATTCCGAAACACGCCTACCACGACCCGGCAACCGCTGACCCTCGGGCGCGCTGCAATCGACGACTTGACCTTCCAGCACCTGCCGGTCGAGCGAGCTCTGGCACAGGACCGGGTGCGCCTGCTGATCGCGGATGACGTGGGACTGGGAAAGACGCTGGAGGCAGGTCTCATCACCTCCGAGCTCGCGCTCCGAGGCCGGGCCGACCGAATTCTCGCCGTAACCACGCGGGCGATGCTCACCCAGTTCCAGAGGGAGTTCTGGACCCGGTTCTCGATCCCGCTTTCTCGGCTCGACAGCGCTGCAATCCGCCGGATGCGGAACCGGATCCCGGCGCACTACAACGTTTTCGACCAGTTCGACCGGTCCATCGTCTCGATTGACACTCTCAAGCGCGACACCCAAATCCGAGACGCGATCAAGCATTCCTACTGGGATCTGATCATCATCGACGAGGCGCATAACGCGGCGGCCCGGAAAGCGGCCGCAGGATCAAACTCGCAGCGGGCCGAATTGGCCCAGCTACTGTCCCGGCGCACCGACTCCCTTCTGCTGTTAACCGCCACCCCGCATGACGGGTCGCAGGAGAGCTTCGCAAGCCTGATTGAGATGCTCGACCCAACCCGGGTTCCAAACCCGGCCCGGCTGCACCGGTCGGACATCGAGGACCTGGTCGTGCGCCGTTTCCGGTCCTCTCCGGAGGTAGTTGCGGATATCGGTCGTGCGGTCCCTAAGCGGGAGTTGTTCCGCCGCAACTTCCCATTGAGCTTGGAGGAAGAACGGGCCTATCAGTCGATCGCCGAGCTGCATCTCGACCTCGATGAGCAGTCTACCCGTGGGCGCGCGATCGACCTGTTCCGGACAACGCTCGCCAAGGCGATTTTTTCAAGCCCTTCCGCCTGCCTGGAAACCCTTGAGCGGCGCATCCGCGGAATCGAGAACGGAACCGCGCGCGGAACAGATGAGGATCGGGACCGGCTCCGGATCCTCGCCGACAAGGTGGCCGCGATCAACACGGACGCGTTCAGCAAGTATCAGGACCTCGTCCGAATGCTGCGTGCCATGCGTTGGACCGGACGTGACCCTCGCGACCGGCTTGTAATCTTCTCTGAACGGATCGCCACAGTCTCTTGGCTCGCGAACCGGTTGCGGGAGGATCTGGACCTCTCAGAGGACCAGGTGGCTCGGGTGGACGGGGGCAGCGTCGAGGCGGACGTCCGAACCCAGGAGGTAATCGAAGCGTTCGGGCAGGAGCGATCCCCTATCCGGATCCTTATCGCCTCTGACATGGCGTCTGAGGGACTCAACCTGCACTTCCAGTGCCACCGGCTGATCCATTTCGATCTCCCTTGGTCTCTCTTGCGGTTCCAGCAGCGCAACGGCCGGATTGACAGGTACGGGCAGGACCGGCCGCCTCTCATCACCTACTTCGTGGGGGAGAGCACTCATCCGAAGGTGCGCCAGATGTGGGTTCTGGAGAAGCTGGTTGCGAAGGACGAGGCGGCCCAATCCGGCGTCGGAGACCCGGCCGTCTTCCTCGGGAAGGGGGATGCGGAAGAGGAAGAGGCGGTCGTCGCGGAGGCGGTCGCGGCCGGGATTGGTGCCGAGGCGTTTGACGCACAGATGGACGCGCGAGCGGCGGAAGCGCAGACCCACATGTCGCTAGATGACGAGTTCGCGGCTCTTTTCGGGGATTATGCGGTCCCGGTCGGTGCCAAGCCGGATGAGGCTGCCGCTCCGGAACTGGCCCCGCCGCGGCTCTTCCCGGACACGTTCACCTACGCGTCGAGAATGATCGAGCGATTGTCCCGCCCGGAGGAGCGGGTGTTCCCCTCCGCGCCCGTCATCTCCCGAGAGGAGCGGATGATCCGCATGAGTATCCCGGATGACATGCGCGCCCGGGACGGGTTCGGATACGCGAGCGAGGGGGCAGTGGACGGCCGGTACATGCCGGAGGAGGCGGTCGGGTCCGGAGACCGGATTGAACTGACCGACAAGGCGCAGGTGATCAACCATGCGATCAACCATGCGAAGATGCAGGACAGATCCTGGCCGACCGTCCAATACCTCTGGGACGGTCATCCAATCCTCGAGTGGTTCGCGGACCGAGCCAGCACCTTCTTCCCGGAGCATTCCGCCCCCGTGGCCCCGCTGAGCGGCTTGGCCAAGGGCGAGGTGGCGGTGGTGATGCACGGGGCGATCCCGAATGCCAACGGGGCCCCGGTCGTGGACCGCTGGGCGGTCGTGATCAGGGGGCTGGACGGGGCGGTCCGGATCGAGGAGGTCCCTGATTTCATCGCACGGGTGCGCTTGGCGCAGGATACGCCGGGTCGGGTGGTCGTTGATCTCGGTCCGGCGCAGGCGGCGATTGCTGGCGCAGTTGACCGGTTCCAGACCAACCTCGTCGAGCTTCGGCGGGCGCGCGTGGCCCAGATCGGGCAGGATCTGGACACAGTCCTGGACCGGCTCGGGGAACTGGAGGGTCGGTTCCGGGCCCAGCTCGCGCTGGATCTAGGGGACGAGACCGACGGCGCTGCAGACCTGAATCCTGCCGAAAAGCGGCGTCTGACCATCAGGCGTGCAAAAGAACAGCGGATAGAGCGTCTGTTCCAGGACTGGACGGAGTGGTTCGAGCGGACTCGTCAGATGGTCGATGACCCGAACCCCTATGTGGACGTCAAAGCGGTATTTGTGGGGTAAGTGGATGGATCTGATCGGAATTGAGAACGAGGCAGAATTCTTCCCGTCCGGGACCTTGTCGGACGTGCTGAAGGAAGAACTGCAAGACATCACCGCCCGATGGTCCGGACTCGATAAGGGGGCTCACCCATTGGACCGGCTCACGCGCGTCACCACTCCAACCATTGAGGCGCTGCGGCTGGCCCGGAACGCGTCCAACACGGGACGTCGAGAGGAGCTTGTCCGGGACGCCCATCACGCGCTCCTTGGCGCCCTCGGCTACCCGTGGAAGCGCGAAGCCGTGATCACCGCGCTCGATGGCGCCCCGGTCATTCCGCTCGTTTCCCGTGTCGCGGACGGCTCGGGACGGGACGCGCTCTGGGTGATCGAGGCGCCGCTGCCAGATACCGAGGATGAGGCGGCGGACCCGCTCGGTGCGTGCTTCACCGCAGACCAGTTCCCGCCCGAGACCGGTGGGGCGGCCCTGCTGGACCGGACCATCGAGTCCATCCTGGCGGAGGGTGTCTTCGAGCTGCCCGATGGGCCCCGCCACGTGCTTGTTATTGGCCTCTCCCAGCTCGTCCTGATCGACAAACGAAAATGGCCGGCCCGTTCCGTTCTCCGGTTCGACCTTCAGGAGGTCTTCACCCGGGCGGACCGGGACACGCTGACAGTCATGGCTTGCCTGATCTCGCGTGAGGCGCGCGTTCCGGACCAAGGGGTGCCAATCTCCGACCGGCTGGAGGAAGAGGCGCAGCGGAACGCCAACGCGGTCACCACCTCCCTGAAACGGACTGTTCGGGACGCGATCGAGCTGCTCGGGCAAGAGGTGCTCGAAGTGACGGACGGCAAACATCAGGGAGTCTGGATCGACGGGCCTGATCTATCCAGAGAGTGCCTCCGCTATATGTACCGGCTACTGTTTCTGTTCTACGCGGAGGCGAACCCGCGGCTGAATCTTCTGGACCTGCGGAACCCGATCTACGCGACCGGCTACTCGCTCGAGACGCTGCGCGATCTCGAATCCGTCCCGCTCCGAACCACTGCGGACCGCGAGGGGACCTTCCTGTGGGAGAGCCTACAGCGGACCCTGAGCTTGCTCTACGCCGGCCTCGACCTTGCGGATGAGGAGAAGGGGACCGGGCTTCGCCTTCCGGCCGTCAAGGTGTCCCTGCTCGATCCCAAGAGCACACCGATCCTGAACGCGCTCCCCATGCGCAATGAGGCGATCCAGAAGGTGATCCGCCTCCTGTCGCTCCGGTCCACCGGGAAGGGGACCGGTCGGATCTCCTATGCCAAGCTCGGGATCGGCCAGCTGGGCGCGGTCTACGAGACCCTGATCTCCTTCACTGGGGTCGTCGCGAAGACAGACCTGATCGAGCTGAAGCCGCGCAAGGGCCGGTCAGCGGATGCCGACGATGACGGGGGAGACGACACGCCCGAGCTTGATGACGAGGTGGAGGAGGATGTCGCTGAGGTTGATGACGCCGAGCAGGAAGACGATGTGTTCCGCCGGGACAAGGTGGACCCGCTCGCGCCGAGCTGGTTCGTCCCGCGCAGCCGGATCGAAGAGTTCGCCCTGGAAGAAATCGTGTTCAACGGACCGGAGGCGCGGGTCTATCCGAGGGGGAGTTTCATCTACCGCCTCGCTGGGCGCGATCGTGAGAAATCCGCCTCCTACTACACGCCGGAACCGCTTGCGCGCCTTCTCGTCAAGCATGCCCTCATGGAACGCTGCAAGGACCTGAGCGCCGATGAACTGCTGGAACTGAAGATCCTCGAGCCCGCAATGGGCTCCGCCGCTTTCCTCGTTGAGACGACAAACCAGCTGGCCGACCTTTACCTGGAGCGCAAGCAGAAGGAGACCGGCAAGACGATCCCGCAGGATCAGGTGGTCATTGAAAAGCAGAAGGTCCGTGCCTTCATTGCCGATCGGAACTGCTTCGGGGTCGACCTCAACCCCATCGCCGTGGAACTCGGCGCGATTTCGCTCTGGCTCAACAGCCTGCATGAAAGCGACTTCTCGCCGTGGTTCGGCGACCAGCTTCATGCGGGCAACTCCCTGATCGGTGCCCGCCGCGCGTCCTACCCGGCCAACCTCCTGACCGCAAAGACGCAGGCTGATCTGTGGTTGAAGGCCAAGCCGGACGAGATCGGCTGGCGCAAGCGGCTCCCGGAAAACCACGTCTGGCAATGGCTGCTGCCCGCGGGTGACATGGCGAATTTCGACAAGGACAAATCGATCAAGCCCTTCGCCGGGGATGCGCAGGAGCGGATCAAGAAGTGGCGCAAGGACGGCTTCTTCAAGAAGCTAGAGTCTCACGAGGTCAAGCTCTCCCAGAAGCTCAGCCGCGTTGCCGAGGCGCTGTTCGACCAAGTCGCCGAGGATCTCACCAAGACCCGCGAGGCGGCGAATGACGAGATCACGCTTTGGCCCGGCACAGTCATACCCGGCAACAAGGGGCTGGATTTCCACGGCAAGGAACATCTGAACGCCCGCCTGACCGGGGCCGATCACGCCGCCAACACGCTGCCCTACAAGCGGCTCAAGACGGCGATGGACGCGTGGTGCGCGCTCTGGCTCTGGCCGCTGGACAAGGCGGATCTGCTGCCCAGCCGGGCGGAGTTCCTGCAGGGAATGGCAATGATCCTCGAGGGGGGCTTTACGCCCGACGGGTCGCTGGCCGCCCCCAGCGTGGCGGAGTTCTCCGATCCGGCGCCGGACTTCCTTGATCAACTGGAGCCGGACGCCCCGGCGCGGGACCTGTTCAAGGCCGCCGCGAAGCGTCAGGACAGCCTGTTTCGCGAGACCAATGTCGAGGCGCTGATCGAAACCTTTGACTGGCTCACCGTCGCGGTCGAGGTGGCCGCGCGAGAGCGGTTCGTGCATTTTGACCTGATCTTCGCTGACGTGATGCGGGCGCGGGGCGGGTTCGACGTGATCGTTGGCAACCCGCCGTGGGCCAAGCCCTCGTGGAACGAGGGGCTGGTGCTGGCGGATATCGACCCGCTTTACGCGGGGCTATCGGCGTCAGACGCAAAGAAGGTTCTGGGCGTGGCGCTGCCGAAGGCGCCGCCCGTGCGGCGCGAGGGGCGGCTGGTTCCAGCGGTCGAGGCGTTCCTTCAGGATTTCGTGTCGACCCGGGGGGCGATGGAAGTAACCTCGTCCGAGGTGATGAACCCCTTTGCAGGGGGCGGGTCGAACAACCTCTATCGCTGTTTTATCGATCTGTCGTTCCGGCTGATCGCGCCCGAGGGCTATGCGGCACTGATCCACCAGGACGGGCATTTGGGGGATCCGAAGTCGGGTGCGTTTCGGCGTCACTGGTATGGACGGATCGCGAAGCACTTCGAATTCATCAACCGTATGAAATCACGCAATTTTTCCGAAGTCCATCATAATGTACGGTTCAGCCTCAACATTTACAGGGGCGCAAAAAGCGAAACATTTTTTGAAAAGTTCGCGTTCGCTTTCACCGCAGCTCAAATTGAAGACTCGTACACGGACCAAGACGGACTTTCTGAACTCCCCGGCATAAAGAACTCTGAGGGAAATTGGGATACGCGCGGCCACCGCGATCGGCTAATGACGATCGATAGGGATGCACTGACTGTGATTCACGCGCTTTCCGAGGATGAAACGGTACCGATTGATGAAGCGCGCTTTATACAACCTTTCTCAGCACGCACTTTAGACGTGTTTAGGCGTTTGGCCATCTCACCAAAACTGGATGCTGCGATTCCAAGAGTTGGGCGGGGTCTTGGTTCTCGTTCTGGGCAGAGCGAAGAAAAAATTTCCCTTTGGCAGTTGTCGTCGCACTGGCATGAAACTGGATCTCAAAATGACGGAACAATCATACGGGAAACGCGCTTTCGAGATGCTGACGAAATGATCCTGCAGGGGGCTCTGTTTCATGTCGGCAACCCGCTCTACAAAACACCACGTGAAGTTTCGCGTACCAGCGCGGATTACGACGTTATTGATCTTACGCTTGCTCAAGAGAACTATCTCCCTCGTACGAATTATGGTGCTGCAGTCCATCTCACAGAATATCGGCGACGCATTACACGTTGCCGTTGGGACGCTACAAAGGGGCATGCGGATTTTTATCGGTTGGCGTTTCGCGCCATGATTGATGTAAATGCTGAGCGTAGCCTGATCAACGCGCTGATACCAAAAGGGCCAACCCATGTTAACAGCGTGCAGAGTCTTGCATTTGGGCGGACCGAAGATCTCTTGATTGGCGCATCGTCTTTCCCATCAATCCCATTGGATTTTTACGTGAAAGCCAGCGGAAAACAGAACTTTCATGACAAGGACGCGAAAGGACTGCCTTGGGTTGATGCTGGCGGTACTGCGCAACACCGCGCGCTTCGTCTCGCTTGCCTTACCTCGGAATATGCAGAACTCTGGAATCAACATGTATCTGAACTGAATATTCTGACGTGGTCGTCATCAGATCCGCGTTTAATTCAAGAAGGTCCAGTCGAAGGCCCGACCACCTGGGATCGGACAGCCGGCCTCCGGACTGAATTCGCCCGCCGCATGGCGCTGGTCGAGATCGACGTGCTGGTTGCGCAGGCGCTTGGGCTAACCCTCGATCAGTTGATCGAGATCTACCGTATCTACTTTCCAATTATGCAACAGTACGAGGCGGGCACTTGGTATGACCAGAACGGGCGGATCGTCTGGACCTGTTCCAAGGGCTTGCCCGGCGTCGGCTGGCTGGACGACCGCGGCAAGAGCCCCGGCCGCGCCGCCTGGGAGAGGATCTTCGCCGACAACCCGGCGGAATTGACCTGCACCGCCATCGACGACACGATGCCCGGCGGCCCGCGCGAGATCACCCGCCACTTCGTCGGCCCCTTCACCCAAAGCGACCGGATCGAGGACTACCGCCGCGCCTGGGCGCATTTCGAGCGGCTGAAATCCGAGGACGCCGCCTGATATGAACCCGATCCTCCTCGCCCGTCATGTGCAGGACAGTCTGCGCGAACTGGTCCATACGACGCTGAACAGCACCAGTCCCGCCTTCGAGGGTATGGTGGACC
>Ga0307944_1000230_pt1 | contig 31572 bp, 31 predicted proteins | sample OrgLakmetagen179_FD_201831 | JGI IMG/M metagenome (GOLD analysis project Ga0307944, IMG submission 201831) | Saline water microbial communities from Organic Lake, Antarctica - #179 | ecosystem: Environmental > Aquatic > Non-marine Saline and Alkaline > Saline | place: Antarctica: Organic Lake... | reverse complement strand
CGTGACGGCATGCTGCATATGATGTTCAAGCTGGGTCAGTGCGCGGAGCAGAAATGGAGACGCTTGCGCGGCTATCAATCGCTGGGCCAGGTCATTGCTAACGTGAAGTTCAAGGACGGTATTGAAGAGTCCGAATCAGATCAGAAGGTCGCTTGATGAAATTCTTTGAACACCACTATTGACCATAACTCATTGGATTTTGGTGCATCATCTAATTAACGGCAGAAAATGAGCTAGGCCACTGCCGACAACAGGTCTTATGGTAAAGAGAGCACCACACTAGGACACTCCCGCCTCGACAATTCCCAGTTTTGCGGTAGTGGTTTTCCGTACAAATTCCTAATGTTATCGATTTGTTCCCGCATAGGTTAGCAAGTAAGCGCCGTTAAATCGCCCCACTTTCCCTAATCGTACTGAGCCACTTTTTTTGAAGCGGGCAACACAGCGTTCCATGGCAGCAATGTTTCCAGTTTTTCGAGGGTGTCCGCTTCGGCAATGTGGTTCAGCACATGATGGATGTAAGCGGAGGGCTCTAGATAATTCGCTTTTGCCGTTTATGCCGAACCCAGAACTATGCCGCATCCCTCATTCGAAACCCTATATTCCCCGGACTTGCCGTTAGCCTATTCGGCATAGTTTGATCTTTCTCCCGTCATTCGATGAGGAGTAGAGGACATGACTGCCAATGCATACTTTAAGCTTACCAAAGGTACTTCGACGATTGTACGAAGGCCCGTTAGAGGATTATGTTGATCTTTATGCCGCACAACTGCTGAGAGAGGGGCATTGCTATCAGAGTGGGAGGCGCTGTATCCGAATTGTAGCTGACCGCAAACTATGCCGAACCGGCACCGTTAGTGAAAGACCTAAAATGGTGTGGTGTCGGCTTATTTACACAAACGACAAAGCTAGTTCGGCATAGTTCTGGGTTCGGCATAAACCGCTAAAGCGAACAAACTGGAACCGTCGGTTTATATCCAGCATGTTCTGGAGCGCATTGCCGACGCTGACACGTTGGAGAAGCTGGAAGCACTGCTGCCGTGGAACGTCAAACTAGAGCGGGTCTCAAAAAAAGTGCCGCAGTTCGACTGAGGGCAAGTGGGTCGGTTTAAGGGCGCTTACCTCGGAGCGCATTAAGTATGACGCTCGGACTATTCGCCAGTGTTTAAAAGATAGCGTGCTTTTGGAGGGCAAGCATTACATCCAGGCGTTTGGTGGCGGGAAGATTCTTTACATCTGAGAGATTATTGAAGAGGACATGTTGAGCAATGCTCAGGGCAACCTTGCAATTCCGATGGCAAGCGGGGGTGTTTGTTATGGCTAAGGTAAGAGTCCGCAAGGATACCAATAAGCTGTTTATCGACTTCCAACATCAAGGTCTGCGGTTTCGAGAGCAAACCGCTGTTAGCGGACACGGCTAAAAATCGGAAGCAACTGCAAATGCTGGGGCAACGTATGGACGCTAAGATGTTGCTGGGTGATTTTGACTATGCAGCGTTTTTCCCAGGGAGCAGCAATCTTAAAAAATTGTCTGAGTCCGTTGCTGCAAATCAGCGGGCTACAGAGGGCGAGATCGCTACGCCATTGTTTTCAGACTTCCCAGACCAATGGTTCCAAGAGTCCAAAATTCAGTGGCGTTCATCTCACACCCGAAATGTTGTGTCTATTTTGGACAGCTCCTTAAAGCCCGCTTTCAAAAACACTCAAATAGCGGAGATCACTAAAGCAGACATTCTCGCCGCGCGCACAAAAATGGCCAAACGCAGGGGCAGGGGCAGGGGAGCCAGTGGGCTTATGGCGCCTAAAACTATCAACAGTCATTTGACCATTCTTCGAATGATCATGGCCGAAGCGTCGGAGCGCTTCGAATTTGATAATCCGTATCGGAATATCAAACCACTCAAACTGCAAAAGGTTCACTTTCGTTAAGACTGAGAGGCAACAGCAACTCCTGACTTGGCGAATAAGGTCGAAAACTTGTTCCCATAACGTCTGTTCCGTGGCTGGAGAAGGTGGACCCATTATGCCATAACGACGTTTCTACCGCGCAGACTCCTGCCTTGTTCTTCCAGCATTGAATAAGCCCCTCAACTGTGGGTGACTTATTCAGACTTGGCCTTGCCTAGCGTAAGCAGGGCAATGCCAGCGGCAATCAGGGTAGCGCCCAGAAACAGGCCCTCGGGTGGTGTCTCGCCCTGCAGAAATATCGCGACGGGTACGCCAACAAGGGCGCCAACCGAGCCCAGCAGGCTCAGCAGAACCGGACCACCTGTTTTTTGCAGCATAAACAGTAGCAGGAACATCCCTGCGAAGACCGCGGCCTGCACGATGATCAGGACGAGTGGCAGGCTGTCCATTGGAACGGCAAGTGAGAAACCGGGCAAAAATCCCGCCCCCAACAGCATGACCGCAGCGGCGATAAGCATTCCTGGCGCCAGCGCGGCAGCCGATACGCCGTCGGGCCAGCGCAGCGTGCGGTATAGATTACCGATGGCCAGGAGGCACGGCCCTGCAAGGGCAAGGAGAATCCAGAATCCATCGGCATCGGGCGCGGAGAGCTTACGCGCCGCGAGGGTACCGGCTCCCGCCAGCGCCGCCGCAACACCGGCCGCGCGGAGCCTCTGGAATCGCTCCATCCGAAAGGCCAGCGCTCCCAGATAGGTCAGCAGCGGCGGTAATGAAATGATCAGAGCGACAAAGCTGGCGCCGACATGCTGGACGGCCGAAAACAAGATCAGATTGGAGCCTGCAACCCCCACCAGCGCAGACACTGCATAGTATTCAAGCGTGCGAGTGTTGACCGGTGGAAGCTCCCGGCGCTGAGCCGCCACAACCATCAGGACAAGCGCCGCGCCGATGATTGACCAGCATAGAAACGCCAGCGGCGACAGGTGTGCCTCGCCCGCCAGTTTTGCCAGATTGGTTGACAGGCCTAGCAGTGCCCCGCCGGACAGAAGATATAGCAATGGGGCCAGCCAAGTTCTTTTATGGGCAGGTACGTGTACGTTCGTTACAAGTTTCGTCATGCTCTGCCTCCTGTCCAGCGATCAAGTCGAAAGGCTTTCATCTGGACTTCAAAGGTCTCCGCCCCCTGACTGGTTGGCACTCCATCCAGGTATCGCGTCGCTGGGATCAGGCTTTGTTCGGGCTCACCGGGCGCAAACCAGTCTTTAAGGTAGTGGTTACTGGCGATCGGTTTCGACGCTGTAATCGGGTCCTGCAGGTCCCGCGCAACTGAGTTTGTGACGGCCTTTAGGCTCGCGGGAGGTGCTGAATTGAGTAAATAGCGGTTCAGCAGTCCGCGCATTTGGAAAATATTAAGGGCAACCATGAGTAGGGCGCTGATAATCAGTGCTATCCCCGTACCAATGATCAACTTTAGATCAATACTCATGGGTCCTCCAGGAAGTTTAATCAGCGGCATATAGCGCCGTGTTAGACAACGGCGGCAACTCCCGCCTTGGCAATTTGGCAATTTGGCAATTTGCACATCTTGCTCGGGCGTGACGCCGGAGGCCCCCATGTTACCGGTTACGTGGCCGTCGACGATGACCGGCACGCCGCCGCTACGTGCCTGCTGTGTGGCAATGCTTGCAGTGAACGGGGCGGCGGAGTCCAGCCGGCGCAGTCCCAACAGACGGACACCGTCGTCTGCTATTGCAATGGTCACCGGCCAAGCGTTGGCATCCGCTTCCTGCTGGCCGGCATCGAGCATGGGTTTTGTTTTTATAGTGGTCAGCTTTAAAATGAACGTGTAAAAATTTGTTTGATATGCGTGAAATAGTTCCTGGTCTTATAGGTCGTCGGCTAGCGGCCGTTCGCCATGGGGGAGGATCAAGTTCAGCAGGATGGCTGTGATGGCGCCTGGAATCAGGCCCGATTCCAGCATCGCCTGCAGATTTTCCGACAGCTCGGCATAGAGACCTTGTTGCGCTGGCAAGCCTACGGCGATGGTCAGCGAGGCGCCGATAATCACCATGTTGCGCTTGTCGAACGACACAGCGCTGAGCATCTTGATGCCGGCACTGGCGATCATGCCAAACATGAGCAGCACGGCACCGCCGAGCACAGCGTTGGGAATACTCGAAATGATGTTGCCCAGCTTGGGCAGAAGGCCGGCGATCACGAGGAAGCCGCCCCCGATGGCGACCACATAACGGCTGACGACACCGGTCAGCGCTACCATGCCGACGTTTTGGCTGAAGCTGATCTGGGGAAAGGCATTAAAGACAGCGGCGAAAACGCTGGCGATACCGTCGGCCATGACGCCGCCGGAGAGCTCTTTTTTGGTCGGCTCGCGATTCAGGCCTCCGGCGGTGGTGCCGACGATATCACCGATGGATTCGGCAACGGTAACTAGCGACAGTAGTACCACCGGGATAATGGCGGCGAGATGAAACTCAAGGCCTATCGCTAACGGCGAGGGGAGGGTGATCCAGTCGGCGCTGGCAACCTCCGAGAAATCAACATAGCCGAAGGCGTACGCCACTACGTAACCGACAATCAGGCCAACAAGCGGTGCGACTTCACACCAAATGCCGCGTGCAAACTGGTGCAGCCCAATTGTCACGAAGAGCACTAACGCAGCCAGCCCGATATGATGCGCGGCACCGAAGTCCGCCGCGCCGAAACCACCGCCGGCGTAGGCTAGTCCGACCGGCATCAAGAGAATGCCGAGCATAATGACGAAGGTGCCGGTCACAACGGGGGGAAACAGAAAACGGAACCGTGGCAGGAACAGACCTACCAGTGCCATGGCCACACCACCGCACAACGCGGCTCCCAGGGCGGCCGGCACGCCCATACCAATGGCGATGGGAATGAGCACTGGCACAAAGCCGAAACTGGTACCCATGACGATCGGCAGGCGTGCGCCGATTGGCCCGAAACCCAATGACTGCAACAATGTGGCAACGCCCGCCACGAACATCGCTGCCTGGACCATAAAGGCGGTCTGGTCCGCCGGTAAATCAGCAGCGCCGGCGATGATAATGGGTACGGTCACGTTGGCGACGAACATCGCCAGTACGTGCTGGATACCCAAGGGTATTGCACGACCCAATGGGGGCATTGAATTGACATCATTGTTGCGGTCAATCTGGGCGGGGCTTTCGTGTAGCTTTTTCGTAGTCATAAGGCTCACCTAATTGTTGTTGTTGTTAAGCGCTATTGTTGAGTGTTCCTAAGGTCTTGAGTCGCCGTTGTAGTCTTTGGTTATAGAGCCTTCCTCAGCCGCTTGGCGGCCTGATCGTGACGCGCCATCAGTGCGCCAAGATCGATCTCACAGGGCAGGCCATCGGTGACCCTCCAGCGCCCCGCCACCATGACCCGATCCGCTCGATGAGCCCCGCACAACAATAGAGCGGCTAGCGGATTTTCGGCGCCTGAAAAGCGGAGCTCATCGAGTTTGAACAGCGCCAGATCAGCCTGCTGGCCGGGGTCCAGCCCACCGATATCATCTCGGCCCAGACATCGGGCAGAGCCCTGCGTCGCCCAACGAATCACGGCATGGTGAGTCACTTCGCTGGGCGAGTATCGTAACCGCCCCAATAGCAACGCCTGGCGCATCTCCTCGGCGAGATTGGAATGGTCATTGGATGCTGAGCCATCGACACCAAGCCCGACCGGCGCGCCGGCAGCTTCGAGCTCAAGCGTACGGCACAGCCCCGATCCGAGCACCATGTTCGATGACGGGCAATGAGCGATGCCGGTCCCGGCGCGGCCAAGCCGGCGGATTTCATCGTCGTTGAAATGAATGCCATGGGCCAGCCAGGTTAGGTTACTCAGCCAGCCGCACTCGTCAAGATAGTCCAGTGGACGCATGCCGAAAAGCTTCTGACAGTAGGCTGTTTCGTCTTCGGTTTCGGCCAGGTGGGTGTGCAGGCGGACCCCGTTGGTTTCGGCGAGTCGCGCGCTCTCGCGCATCAGTTCACGGCTGACCGAAAAGGGTGAGCAGGGCGCCAGGGCAATGGTAGTCATGGCGCCGTCCTCGGATTGGTGGTAGCGGTCGATCAGACGCTGACTGTCATCGATGATGGTCTGTTCGTCCTGTACCACCGACTGGGGTGGCAGGCCGCCGTCATCGCGGCCGACGCTCATTGACCCGCGAGTAAGTGCGGCACGCACCCCGAGGCGTCGGGCGGTTTCGACCTGGCAGTCGATAGCGTCCAACAACGCACCGGAAAAGACATAGTGATGGTCGGCCACTGTGGTACAGCCCGACATCAGCAACTCGACCATTGCCAGTTCGCTGGCGATCTCCATTTGTTCTTGATCAAGGTTTGCCCAAACGTCATACAGAGTTGTAAGCCAAGGGAACAGTTCCTTGTTGAGAGCAGGGGAATAGGCGCGGGTCAGAGTCTGGTAGAAATGGTGGTGGGTATTGATAAGCCCCGGCAGCAAGACATGCTTCGATGCATCAAAGGTTGTGCTTACCGCTTGCTTGGGTTCGCCTCCGGCAGGCACTTTTTCGACAATTCGCGAACCCGCTATCACAACACCGCCAGCGGCGTTGGCGTCGGCGCATGCCAACGGATTTCGGATCCAAAGAGTGGTGCTTGTCTCGGACATGCTTGTCGCTTGTTTAAGGGAGAAATGTAATATATACAGTTTTTGTATACAATATTTGACAGTTCTTGTTCGATTTGTCGATCGAAAGGTGTCGTTACTTACACGGGGAAAAAGGTCCGGGCTGGGCCCGGGCAAAGACCCCCAGAGTCGATCAACTTTCGCTGTCGGGCAAAGTCTCGGGGGGCAGGGCATCAGCGGGCGCTGCGGTGTGACTGGGAGTTGGTTTCCCTTCTTTCGTCAGGTCTTTGAGTGCGCGCCACGACAGGCCCCGGTGGGACGGTTTCGCTGCAGTGTCGGTGGCGGCCAGGCTGAGTAGCTCGGCGGATATTGAAACAGCGACCTCCATGGGGCGTTTCCCCGGGACATCGCTACGCCCCACGGGGCAGCGAATACGGTTGATACTGTCCGGAGTGAACCCTCGGTGGCTCAGACGCTGGCGAAAGCGTTCGGCTTTGGTTTGCGAGCCGATCAAGCCGATGGTCTGGGCAGTATCCTGCTCCAGTAACGTTCGGCAGAGATCGCAATCCAGCTGATGGTTATGGGTCAGGATCAGTACATGGGCGTCGGCGCACAAGGCAGGCGCATCCCAGACCGGATCATCGGTGTGGTGAATTGACACATTGTCGGGAGTCTGCGCCGGGAAACTATCGGCCCGGGAGTCAACCCACGTCACTCGCCAGGGCAACTGGCCGACGATGGTCATCAGTGCCTGGCCGACATGGCCAGCGCCGAAGACAACCAGGTGCGCGTTGCTACTGGTCTGGGTTTCCAACAGCACCGCGACGCTACCGCCACAACATTGGCCGAGGCTGGCGCCGAGGGGGAAATGTGCCAGCTCGTAGCTGTAATCCTCGGCGGCCAAGTGTTCCCGGGCGCGGGCAATGATGCGATATTCCAGATGGCCTCCGCCGATGGTGTCGTAACTGTGCTGGCCAGTGATTACCATCTTGCTGGCGGGCTCCCGGGGCACCGATCCGGTTACCCCCAATACGGTGACCAGAACATAAGGTTCGCCGCGTCGCTCGCAGTCGGCGATTGCCTGGTACCAGTTCAGGCGTGGGTGCATGAGGGCTCTCCTTCGTCGTTAAGGACTGCCGTTACATTGCCGTCGACCCAGCGCTGGGTTGCGGTAACCGCGCCGAGAACCTTTTCCGGGGTGGCGGGCGTATCCAGTGGCGGGCTGTAACGATAGTCTGACAGGCTGGCAATGGCATCGCGCAGGGCACACCAAACCGAGATCGCCAGCATCAGGGGCGGTTCGCCCACGGCTTTGGAGCGGAACACCGTGGCTTCACGGTTCGGGCTCTGGGCCAGAAGAGCGACGCGGAAATCCGGTGGCGTGTCTGATACCGCAGGGATCTTATAGGTAGCCGGGCCGTTAGAGAGCAACCGGCCGTCCTCGCTGAACACCAATTCTTCTGTGGTGAGCCAGCCCATGCCTTGAATGAAACCACCTTCAATCTGGCCGATGTCAACGGCCGGATTCAGGGACTGGCCGACATCGTGGAGTATATCAACGCGCGTCACTTTGTATTCACCCGTCAATGTGTCGACTACCACCTCTGAACAGGCAGCGCCATTGGCGAAATAGAGAAAGGGGCGCCCTTGCCCCGTCGCCCGGTCATAGTGAATCTTCGGCGTACTGTAAAAGCCTGAAGAGGACAAAGATACCCGCGCCATGTAGGCTTGTTGCACGAACTCGGCCCAACGGAACTGTTGCTCGCCGACCTGGACCTGGTTATTTGCAAATGCTACTGCGTCCGCGTTTACACCGTATGTTTCCACGGCAAAGTCCACCAGTCGCTGTTTTATTTTTTCACAGGCGTCGAGTGCCGCCATGCCGTTCAGGTCCGTACCGGACGAGGCGGCGGTGGGCGAGGTGTTGGGGACTTTGTCGGTGCGGGTTGCGGAGACTTTTACTCGATCAAGGTCCACCTGGAAGGCCGCTGCGACTACCTGGGCTACTTTGATGTACAGGCCCTGGCCCATTTCGGTGCCGCCGTGGTTGAGGTGAATGCTGCCATCGGTGTAAACGTGCACCAGGGCGCCGGCCTGGTTCAGGTGTTTGGCGGTGAATGAAATCCCGAACTTGACCGGCGTCAGGGACAGGCCTCGCTTGATGACCGTACTCTGGCGGTTGAATGCGGTAATTTCGTCACGACGCTGGCGATAATCGGAGCTGGTTTCGATCTGCTCGATGAGCGCAGGCAACACGTGTTGTTCGATGGTTTGGCCATAATGAGTCACCGCACGGGCGGGGCCATAAAGGTTGCGTTTGCGAATATCCAGTGGGTCTTGCCCGAGATGCCGTGCGATGTCATCCATGGCGCGCTCGATGATCATCATGCCCTGGGGGCCGCCAAAGCCGCGAAAAGCGGTGTTGGATACCGTATGGGTTTTGCAGCGATGCCCTACCACGCGGGCCTCGCCCAGGCTGTAGCCGTTGTCGGCGTGGAACATGGCGCGGTCGACGATGGCGTCGGACAAGTCCGGCGAAAAGCCACAGCGCCCGGCCACCATCAGGTCTGCGGCTCGCAAAATGCCGTCGTCGTCAAAACCGATATCGTAGGTGTTGTAGAAATCGTGGCGCTTGCCGGTCTGGACCATGTCGTCCAGTCGCGCCATGCGATACTTGACCGCACGACCCGTATGACGAGCCAGTAGCGCGGAGATACAGGCCAGAGGCGCCGCCTGGGTTTCCTTGCCGCCAAAGCCACCGCCCATACGGCGCACTTCCACCTGGATCTCATGGATCGGCAGGTTGAGCACTTCCGCGACCAGTTTCTGGATTTCCGAGGGATGCTGGCTTGATGTGTGTACGAAAACACCCGCGTCTTCAGTGGGCTCGACCAGGCAGGCCTGGCCTTCCAGGTAAAAGTGCTCCTGGCCACCTACATGCATTTGCGCTTGCAGCCTATGGGGTGCGTCTGCCAGCGCCGTGTCTGGATCGCCACGCTGCTGGGTGTGATCGGGGCGAACAAACAGCTGTTTCTCCAGGGCCGCTTCAGCAGTGAGAACCGCTTCAAGGCGTTCATAACTGACTTTGGCCAGGCGCGCCGCCTGGCGTGCTGCCCGGTGCGTGGTGGCGGCAACCGCGAATAGGGGTTGGCCAACGTACTCGACCAGATCGGACGTCAGGATCGGGTCACCTGGAAATACGGAGCCGATGTCGGTGTGGCCGGGGACATCTTCAACCGTGAGCACGGCGATGACACCCGGATACTCTTTCACCGCGCTTAGATCCATTGCTGTGATGCGGGCGTGGGCCTCGGTACTCTGGCCCGCCGCGGCATGTAAGAGCCCTTCGGGTTCAGGGATGTCGTCGATATAACGAGCCTGGCCACGGACGTGTTTCCAGGCGCTGTCGTGGAATGCCTGGGTCCCGGTCAGGCCAACGGCGGTTTCCTGAGTTCGTGCACTATTTGAAGGCAGTTTACGCATAGTCGGTCACCATCAAAGGCTGGCGGGTTTCAGAAGGACTTTGGGAAGTTTCCAGTAGGGCGCGGCGTAACAGGTTGCCGGCGACCTGCAGGCGATAGGCGGCGGAGCCCCGGACATCGGTCATGGGCTGGAATTCGGCTTCCAGGGCGGCAATCGCCGTACTGACCGAAGTGCTATTCCAGCGCTGGCTGCGCAGTGCGGCTTCGGCTCCCAAGGCGCGTTTGGGCGTTGCGGCCATGCCACCAAAGGCAATACGGCAGTCCACAATGTGCTCGCCGTCGCGCTTGAGCCAGAACGCGCCCAACACGGCGGAGATGTCATCGTCTATGCGTTTGGAGATTTTGTAGATGAGCAACTGCTCGTCTGCCGCCGAAGCGGGTATCCAGACGCCACGGATAAATTCATTGGCGCGTAGGTCGGTTTGCTTGTAGCCGTGGAAAAACGTCTCCAGTGGTATATACCGAACCCCGTCTGTGCTGTCCAGCTCCAGTTCCGCTCCCAAGGCAATCAGGGCCGGCGGCATGTCGCCGATGGGCGAGGCGTTGCCAACGTTACCGCCAATGGTGCCGCAATTGCGGATTTGGCGGGACCCGAGCCGCTCCAGCATGGGTCCGAAGTGGGGCCAGCGTTCAGCCAGCTTATGGAACAGGGCTCGATAGGTCACCGCAGCACCCAGGTATATGCCGTCATCGTCTTCGTGTATTTCTTGGAGTTCTTCGACGCCGCCGACGGCGATCAGGTGCGGGAGATCTTTCAACTGCTGGGTAATTTCCAGGGCCAGGTCGGTGCCGCCGGCCAGCAATCGTGCCTCCGGAAATTGCACACGCAGTTCACGTAGGGCAGCGAGTGTGGTCGGGGCATTGTAGCGGTATCCCTGGTGACTCTGGAGGTCGGCTTCGACTTCCTGGATTTTCAGCAGGTCGGCGATCATCTCCGGCGATTGCAACCAGGTCAGGCCACTGGGTCCTGGCACGGCGCTGGCCAAATCGGCGGCAATCGGACCGCTGAGAGTGGCGCCGCCAGAGCTGCCCTGCCAGGTCTGAACACAGGCCTTGCGCCCGGCGTCGATAATCGGCCGGTAGCCGGTGCATCGGCACAGGTTGCCAGACAGGGATTCAAGCAGGGCCTTGTCGTCGGGCGCGGTGCCGGTGGCCGCGTTTTCCGTGTGCAGGGCGAAAAGCGACATGATGATCCCGGGCGTGCAAAATCCGCACTGGGCTCCATGGCATTCGACCATTTCTTTCTGTACCGGGTGAGCGGGTTCGTCCCGCAGTGCCTCGACGGTTACCAGATGTTTGCCATGAAGGCTTCCAACCAGGGCGATACAGCTGTTGATGCTGTCGTAACGGAGCTGACCGGATTGGGCTGGGTCCGGAGAGCCAATGGTGACAGTACAAGCACCGCAGTCGCCGGAGGCACAGCCTTCCTTGGTGCCCGTTAGCCGCTTTTCGGAACGCAGCCAGTCCAAAATACTCACATTCGGATCGGCTTCGGTCAGCTCTTGGTATTTGCCGTTCAGATAGAATTTGATCACAGATATCCCCGCTACTTTACAATTGCGCTGCTCAACTCTGGCGTCAGCCCGTCTGTATTAACGCTGAGATCTGCTGGTGAACCGCGCCTACCCTTGTCAATCCCCACAGTTGCACAAGCCATTTCGCCTCACGAATGTCAAATGTCTCTTGGGCCTAATGTCTGTTTTACATTTTCCTGACCAATTAGTCCATTTCTTTATGACGATGTTCAGGTTTTCACTCAAAGGCGGTAACGTAGAGGTTCTGTGCCAAGCATACGAGGTGGACGGCGTCCAGGACACAAAAAAACGGTAGGGCGAAGGTGCCGGCTATCCTCGGCAGCGCCCTGGTATCAATCCGATTTTGATTAAGGGGGAGAGTTTGGCTATTGTCGGTTCACCGATTTTCACATCCACTACTTAGCCTGTAGCCAATGACCAACCAGATTAAATTCAAAAACAGCCCGACTGGTCGCCCGTCTTCACCGAGCACGCCCCAAACAAAGCGTACCGGACAAATTCGCGAGCGTAACCGGGAGCGGATTCTTGCGGCTGCAGAAGAGGAGTTTTCGTTGAATGGATTTCGTGGAGCGACTGTCCAGCGAATTGCCGAACGGGCGGATTTGCCAAAGTCCAACGTGCTCTATTATTTCAGCAATAAGAAGCTCATTTATTACGCCCTGTTCGACAACATCATGGGGCGCTGGAATGCGGTGCTTTCCAACATGAAGCCAGACGACGACCCGGCGCTGGCCTTAGCCAGTTTCATCCGCACCAAGGTAGAAATATCTCGTACCCATCCCCTGGCATCGCGTCTGTTCGCAATGGAAATCATCCAGGGCGCACCGCTTCTCAAAGATTATCTGTGCATCGGTATGCGCGAGTGGGTAAGGGGGCGCTCCGAGGTGATCCAGCAATGGATAGACGCGGGTCGCATGGCGCCAGTTGACCCCGTCCAACTTATCCTGCTGATCTGGTCATCAACACAGCACTACGCCGATTTCCAGGCCCAGATTCTCATGGTTGAGGACAAGGAGGCGTATGGGCAAAAAGATTTCGACCATGCGGCGGATTTTCTGACGACCGTGATTCTGCGCGGCTGCGGTTTGGAACTACCGCAAGGCGCCGATGCGGCGGCTGAGCTCGACCCGGAGCGAGCTGAGGCATTCTGATCTGCCTTGCCGACGTTGATTAAGAATGTTCTGTCGAATTTTAATTTACTGACTCTTTGGTCAGGTTTTTGTTGACCCCAAAGTAAACTCTGTTTAAATTTCTTGCTTGTACCCGGCGCCCAAATCGCCGTGACAAACCAGATTTTCAATAAGAGTGACCATGAGCCAACGCAAAGCCTACCGTGCCGCCATCCTCCACTGTACCAATAGTCCGCGTGAGGTGGGCGTCGATGCGTGCCATCAATATTTCGAAGACGGCCTGTTGGTTGTTGAGGATGGTGTGGTTGTTAAGCTCGGAGACGCCGAACGCCTGTTGCCGTCATTGCACAAAGACGTGGAAGTGGCCTCCTATCCGGACGCGCTGATAACCCCCGGCTTTATTGATACTCATATCCATTTGCCGCAGGTTGGTATCATTGGCTCCTATGGTGCGCAATTGCTCGACTGGTTGGAAACTTACGTATTTCCTAGTGAAGCCAGGTTTGTTGACCCTGATTACGCTCGTGCTCAGGCTGAGCTGTTTCTCGGTGAGTTACTGCGCAACGGTACTACCACTGCACTGGTCTTTGGCACCGTGCACAAGCAGTCGGTGGAGGCGTTCTTTGCGCGGGCAGCAACTCTCAACCTGCGGATGATCGCCGGCAAGGTGCTGATGGACCGGAATGCGCCGGTTTGCCTGACCGACACCCCGGAGTCGGGCTATTTGGACAGCAAGGAATTAATCGAACGCTGGCACGGCAAAGGCCGCCTGCACTACGCGGTCACGCCACGCTTTGCGCCGACGAGTACGCCGGAGCAGTTGGCCTTGGCCGGCAGATTGTTCAAGGAATACCCCGACCTCTACATGCACACCCACATTTCCGAGAATCTGCAGGAAATCGAATGGGTAAAGAAACTCTTCCCCGACCAGAGTGGCTACCTGGATGTATACGATCACCACGGCCTGATTGGCGCCCGTTCGGTGTTCGCACATGGTGTCCATCTGCGGGATGACGAGTGTCAGCGCCTCGCCGAGACCGGCTCGGCGGTTGCCTTCTGCCCAACCTCAAATCTTTTTCTTGGCAGCGGTCTGCTTGACTTGGCCAGGCTGGAAGAGCACGGCGTCCTGGTGGGTTTGGGGACCGATGTCGGGGCTGGCACCAGTTTTTCACAGCTGCAAAGCCTCAACGAGGCATATAAGGTGTTACAGCTTCAGGGTCAGAAGCTCGATCCATTCAAGGCTCTGTATCTTGCCACGCTCGGCGGCGCTCGCTCGCTGTACCTGGATGACAAGATCGGCAATCTGCAGCCGGGCAAAGAGGCCGACTTCGTCGTGCTCGACTACCATGCCACCCCTTTGCTCCGCTACCGCCTCAGTCAGGCGAAAACCCTCCGGGAACGTCTCTTCACCCTAATCATACTGGGTGACGACCGGGCAGTAATGGAAACGTTTAGTGCAGGGGTGTCGGTACATCAACGGTGAAGTGGCGGGCTGGCGCTGGCGTGCCAGAAAAATGCTTTGCTGTGCTGTCTGCAAGGCTATGCGCTTTAAGCACGTTCTTCTGTTTGCTCCCTGTGCACAATCCAAAAATGGAAGTATCCGTTTATACTCCCGAATCGCGGGAGTATAACCCATTGTTTCCAGCATTGTACATTTTCATTGAATAACTCTGTTGCAATTAATGTATACAAGAGCATAATCAAAATAGGCTTTCCTGACCTTTAGGTCAACTATTCATAGTAGGGGTGAACCTGTCATCTTTCTCAAGAGGCTATTGGCACTCTGAATGATCGTAAACAATAATAAAGAGGAGCACCTTGTGGAAACTACCAAGCAAGAGCAGTATTCGCCCCAACAGCCAGAAAATCCAGGTTGGCTCGATCGGGCTTTCAAGCTCAAAGAACACCGCACCAGCGTCAAGACGGAATTGGTCGCAGGTTTGACAACCTTCGTTACCATGGTCTACATCATCTTCGTTAACCCCAATATCATGGCCATTGCGGGCATCGATCACGGAGCCGCGTTCGTCGCGACCTGTATCGGTGCAGCATTCGGTTGCCTGCTCATGGGCTTTTACGCCAATTGGCCGGTGGGTCTGGCTCCGGGCATGGGGCTCAATGCCTTTTTCACCTTTACGGTCGTTGGTGAAATGGGCTACGCATGGGAGGTTGCCCTCGGGGCAGTTTTCATCTCCGGGATTCTGTTCATGATTATGAGTCTGTCGCGCATCCGGGAATGGTTGCTCAACAGCATTCCTATGAGTCTTCGCTTTGCCATGGGTGCCGGGGTAGGGCTGTTTCTCGGGCTGATAGGTTTGAAATCTGCGGGGATCATCGTCGCCAGCCCGGCGACATTAGTCACCTTGGGCTCGCTTGGTGAGCCTCCAGCACTGTTGGCGGCCTTTTGCTTCTTAATGATTGCGGTACTCAGCCATCATAAAGTGTTCGGTGCGATCCTGATCAGCATGCTTACGGTTACGGCGATTGGTTGGGCTTTAGGGCTGGTGACGTATTCCGGGTTGGTCTCAATGCCACCAAGTCTTGCACCGACCTGGTTGGCGCTGGATATTGTCGGAGCGCTTAACGTGGCGATGATCAGTGTCATCCTGGCATTTCTTTTCGTGAACCTGTTCGACACTGCTGGCACCCTTATGGGCGTAGCGCACCGTGCCCATCTGGTAGATGAAGATGGCAAGATCCAGAACCTTTCGCAAGCTCTAAAGGCTGACAGTACGTCCAGCGTCGCGGGTGCTCTTGTCGGCTGCACACCGGTGACCAGCTACGTGGAAAGCGCCTCGGGTGTTGCGGCAGGTGGTCGCACCGGTCTTACGGCGGTGACGGTCGGTGTCCTGTTTCTTGTGGCGTTGTTTTTCGCACCGCTGGCGGGCATGGTCCCCGCCTATGCCACCGCAGGTGCGCTGATCTATGTGGCGATGCTGATGATGAGTGGTCTCGTGCATATCGATTGGGAAGACCTTACCGATACGATCCCGGCGATCATCATGGTGGTGATGATCCCACTGACCTTCTCCATTGCAGACGGCATCGCCCTGGGCTTTCTGACATACGCAGTGCTGAAGCTGCTGACCGGTCAGCACGAGAAGGTATCGATCAGCCTCTATGTGATCTGCATCGCCTCCATTGCCTATTTCGCTTTTCTGTGACACCCCGGGCCGCCGCGCGACCTTTTCAGCGTGGCATAACGTTGCGCTAGTTTCACTCAAACAACCACAAAAATTGGGATACTCATTATGTTAATTCAAAAAAGCCTGATTGCTATCGGTGTTGCTGTAGCGTTCGCCCCGGCAGCCCATGCCGAGAAGTTCTTTAGCAATTCGAGTGTGACCATCCTGCACAGCAACCAGTACCAGGGCGTTGAATTCGACGCCGGCGGTAACGGCGGCAGGGAGTTTGAAGCCACCTTTTTCACCTTTGAGAACGCCACCGCTCACAACTGGGGCAGCACCTTCTTCTTCATTGACCGGGACCAGGGCCAGGGCAGCGATAAGGGGGTCGATAACGTTTATGGTGAATTCGCCCCCAACCTGAGCGGCAGCTGGCTGACCGGATCTGATTTGAGCTTCGGGCCGGTCAAGGACGTGTTCCTGGCCGCCCAGTACGAGTTTGGTGGCGGGACGCAAGCCAACAACTACATGGGCGGTTTCGGTCTCGCGTGGGATGTGCCAGGCTTCCTTTACTTCAACACCTCGTTCAACTACGTGGACAACGAGCAGATCAGCGACGACCTCCAGTTGACGGTCACTTGGGGTGCGCCTTTCAACGTGGGTTCAGCCCTCTTCCTGATCGACGGCTATATCGACTGGTCCACCGCCGAGTCTGATCACAAGTCAGAATTCCAGTTCGTGCCGCAGATCAAGCTGGACGTGAGCAACTTCTGGGGTGAGCCGGGGGTCCTGTACGCCGGTGTGGAGTACCAGTACTGGAACAACAAGTTTGGTCTGGGTGACAACCTCATCGATACGCAGAGCTCTGTCAGCGCCCTGTTGAAATTTCACTTTTGATCGTTCCGGGAGTCGGACATTTTCAAGCAACCGACTCCCGTCAATATCCGACTCCCGATTGTGTAACCCTTCCTTCGGCTTTGACCATTCAGTAGCCGAGCATCACCTACCAGGCGGGCGCCGCCAAAATATCGCCTGGCCGTTGATGCAATACCTTTATATGTTCATCTTCAACCCAGTGAAAATGATGCCCGCCCGAGCACGATGGTTATGCGATGCAGATCGGAGCTCTCAGGCGATGACCGGCGTTCTCAGGACGCAGCACGGGCCTTGAGTCGGAATAGGGCGATGCGGTTGATCTGCCCAATGGCCGTGTGGCGCTCTTCCTCAAGACTGTTTTCCAGCCGCTTTTCAAACGCATCCAGGATCGCGTAGCGGTTACTGCCGCTCACGGCCATCACGAAGGGAAAGCCGAAACGATTCCTGTAAGCGTCATTGAGACGCTCGAAACGCGCCATTTCGTCGGGCGTGCATTGGTCAAGGCCTACGCCCGCTTGTTCGCGGGTGGAATCGTCAGTCAGCGTGCCAGCGATGGAAGCCTTGCCCGCCAGATCCGGGTGAGCCCGAATGACCTCCAGTTGGCTGTCGGCGCTGGCTTCCTCCAGTATTCTGGCCATAGCCTCCGCAAGTCCCTGAGGCGAGTCCTGCTCACCCGTTATGCCACGCTCCCAGACCAGTTCGGCAATCCAGGGAGAGTGTTCGTAGATGTCGGCGAAGCGAGCAATGAACTCGTCGCGTTTTAGCTGGCTGGGCGGCGGGGCCAAAATGTTTTTGCTCATGGTGAAAAAATTTCCGTGTCATGTGAATGTTCATCAAAGTAACAATAGCACAACTTAAATGTATACAATTTTATGCGCAAAGTGTATTCTTTTTTATTAAAGTCGACAACTTCGAGTCGCACTTTTAACCGAATAACAGCTATCACCAATACAGGAGAGCGTTATGGGACGCCTGACCACCCATGTTTTGGATACTGCCCGCGGTCGCCCCGGGGACGGTATACGCATTGAAGTCTACCGCCTTGAAGGAGAGACTCGGGTGCATCTAAAAGACGTTATCACCAATAACGATGGACGCTGCGATGCGCCCATTCTTGAGGGTGATGCTTTTACCGCCGGTGAGTTTGAGTTGGTCTTTCACGCGGGGGATTACCTCCGGCGTCACGGTGATGACGTTGCCGAGCCTCGTTTTCTGGACATCATCCCGCTTCGCTTTGGCGTCGCCGATGGCTCCCAGCACTATCACGTACCCCTGCTGCTTTCGCCCTACAGCTATTCCAGCTACCGCGGTAGCTGATCAGCCCACAGGGCTGGTTTCCCAACAATAACTGCACAGGAAGATAGCAGACTTATGCAAGCCTATATTCTAGATTTCGTCAATTTCATGCTGCGTTGGCTGCATGTGATCGCGGCTATCGCCTGGATTGGAGAGTCCATCTACTTCGTGATGCTGGACAACGGCCTGAAAACGCCCAAGGATGCGGACTGTCGAAAGAAAGGGGTTTTCGGTGAAATGTGGGCCGTCCATGGTGGCGGCTTTTATCACAACCAGAAATATGCCACCAGTCCCGCCGCACTCCCTGACGACTTGCATTGGTCTTTCTGGAAGGCTTATACCACCTGGCTGTCCGGCTTTGCGTTGTTCGTCATTTTGTACATGGTCAACCCGAGCTTTTATCTAATAAACCCCAATAGTAGCTGGGAGTGGGCGGCAAACCTGTCGGATTGGCAGGCCAACGGTGTGGCGCTACTGTTCCTGATATCGGGCTGGATTGTCTATAACGAGTTATGCAAGCGCATCAGCCCAAACATGGAGCGAGATGGCATCCTGAGCATTGCGGTAGCGCTCCTGATGGTGGCGGTGGCCTATCTCAGTACCCAGCTCTTTGCCGGTCGGGCCGCGTTCCTGCTGACCGGTGCGGTCATGGCGACCGCGATGTCCGCAAACGTTTTCTTCTGGATCATTCCCGGCCAGCGCCGCATGGTCAACGCAATGAAGGCAGGCGAGACCCCCGACCCCCTCGACGGCAAACGGGGCAAGCAACGCTCGGTTCACAATACCTATTTCACGCTTCCCGTGGTGCTGCTGATGATCAGCAACCATTACGCCTTTGCCTACACCCATCCGCAGTCATGGATCATCATGTCGCTATTCATCCTGGCAGGTGCCGTTATCCGCCAGTTTTTCGTGCTGATGCACGCAGGCAAGACGCGCCCGTCTTATCCTGCTGCGGGGGTGGCGTTGATTTTCCTGGCTTTCTGGATGGCGGCGCCCGCCGACAAGATGGCCGCCTCCGCCAGTAGTAACAGTGTCAGTAGTAGTGCTGCACAAGAGAGCCAAACCACGGAGAAAGTGCATGAGCTAATTGATAAGCACTGCGTCGCCTGCCACGCACAGGAGCCGACGAGTCCGGGTTTCTCTGCACCACCGGCGGGCATCATGTACGATAATCTGGAGCAAATCTTGCGCTACAAGGACAAAATTCAGGAGGTTGTGTCCAGCCGCTATATGCCATTGGGAAATACCACCAACATGACGGATGAAGAGCGTGATGTTATCGCGGCCTGGAAGGATTAATGCACGACGTTGCCGCTTCTCATTATCGAACTTGGTCAGTCTGTCGTTTAAATTTCGTATACAATAGGGAGAGCGTAATCAGTCACAACCAGCAGGAGCGTGCATGAGTCAGCCAGTGTCAGAGCGGAAGTCGACCGGAAGCAAAGCGGGCCCACGAGCACAGCTCCAGCGTACTACGGATAATGGAACAGAGCGCCACGATGCAATCTACCGTTCAATCAGCGATGCTGTCATTGAGCATCGCCTGAAACCTGGCGCTCGGTTGCGCGAGGACGCGCTCTCCGAGGTCTTTGGTGTCAGTCGTACCGGCATCCGCAAGATATTGCAGCGGTTGGCCCTGGAGCAATTGGTCACGCTGACCCCTCGGCGCGGCGCCAGCGTGACAAGGCCTACGGCCGATGAAGCCAGGGACGTTTTTGCCGCGCGGCAAATGGTTGAATGCGGCCTGATGGCAGAAGTGGCGAAGCGCATCACCGAGGACAACGTCCGGGAATTGCGCAGTCTGGCACGGCAGGAGAGCGACGCACTGCGGTCCGGTGAACGGAGCGCCGCAATCAAGATTTCCGCCGCCTTTCACGAGCGCCTGGCTCAAATCTCCGGCAACGATACGCTTGCCGAGTTTGTGGTGGGGCTTTGTTCGCGCTCGTCCCTGATACTCGCCGTCTACGGTAATTCGGGCCAGTTGGGCTGCGAGACCCACGACCATGACGAACTGATCCAGCTCCTCGAGCAAGGGCATGGTGATAGGGCACGAGACTTTATGGATCGCCACTTAAAGGCTATCGAAGCTTCACTTCTGATCGTTGAAGAAGCAGCCGAAGTACCCGATTTATACCGCATCTTCGGTAGCTAAACACCTGCTGCGGTTACCCTGCCAGAACACGCCCTGAGCCATCGGCCTGGGGCAAGCGCCAGAAAACCCGAGCGCCCTCCTGTCTATCGCTGCCACTTGGCCGGGCTGGCCAGCCACTGAGGCTGGATTGGCTTGAGCGAATTGGCCGGCCGTCTGTTTAGCTATTCACGTTAGTTTTACTGCTGTTGCCGGATGACTCGAGACATTTGGGTGTTGCGCCGCGCCTGCCTGTTTCGAAAGCGCGGGTAATGCGTCGTGCGAGGCTTTCGTTTTTTGGTAATGGCAAAATTCCCAAAGATTGTTGGTGAGCTATTGCAAAGCCAGTGGATACATTATACTTTAATATTGTATACAAAGATTGTTGCCCAGTATAAGGTGCCAGATACGCTTTCCGGAGCACAAAATAGAAAGGATAAGGTGCAGTGACTTCAGCCATTAATGATCATTACCCTCGCGATTTGATCGGCTACGGCCGCCAACCCCCCGAGGCTAACTGGCCGGGCCAGGCCCGGATCGCCGTACAGTTCGTTCTAAACTACGAGGAGGGAAGCGAGAACTGTGTGCTGCACGGCGACAGTCATTCCGAGCGTTTTCTTTCCGAGATCGTCGGTGCCGAGGCGTATGCCAATCGTCATATGAGTATGGAATCCATTTACGAGTATGGCTCCCGCGTCGGGGTCTGGCGAGTGCTCAAGGAATTCGAGAAACGTGGCTTGCCGCTGACGGTATTCGGCGTCGCCATGGCGCTGCAGCGTAATCCGGAAGTGGCTCATGCCTTCAAGGCCATGGGGCACGAAGTTGCCTGTCACGGCTGGCGCTGGATTCACTATCAGGATGTGCCGGAGAGTGTCGAACGAGAGCATTTGTGCCACGCGATCAAGGTTTTTCAGGACATCTACGGCGAGAATCCGCTGGGTTGGTACACCGGGCGCGACAGCCCAAACACCCGGCGCTTGTTGCTCGACCAGGGCGATTTCCTCTACGACAGCGATTACTATGGCGATGACCTGCCGTTCTGGAGCCGCGAGCGCGACAGCGCCGGTGAACAGCATGATCATCTGGTCGTGCCTTATACTCTGGATACCAATGACATGCGCTTCGCAACGCCCCAGGGGTTCAACACCGGTGAGGACTTCTTCACATACTTGCGGGATGCCTTCGACGTCCTCTACGCCGAAGGGCATGACACCCCGAAGATGCTTTCCGTGGGCTTGCATTGCCGATTGATTGGCCGTCCGGGCCGTTTTCGAGGCTTGCAGCGTTTCCTCGACCATATAGAACGTCATGATCGAGTCTGGGTGACTCGTCGGATTGATATTGCACGTCACTGGATTGAGCACCACCCGGACACCCAAGGACCAACAGCTTCTGATATCCAAGGACCAAAATAATGGCCAACAGTAATTCGACCCCAAAGACCTATTACGCGCCTAAGGGTGGGCATCCACCGCAGACACAGTTGTTGTCGGACCGCGCCGTCTTCACTGAGGCCTATGCGGTTATCCCTAAAGGTGTGATGTGCGACATCGTGACCAGCAACCTGCCGTTTTGGGAGAACACCCGCCTTTGGGTTTTGGCGCGCCCGCTGTCCGGCTTCGCTGAGACCTTTTCCCAATACATCATGGAAGTCTTACCGGGCGGCGGCAGTGATTGCCCGGAGCTGGACCCTGTGGCGGAAGGTGTTCTCTTTGTTGTGGAAGGCGAGCTCTCATTAACACTGCAGGGCGAGCAGCATTTCATGCGAGAGGGCGGTTATGCCTTCATTCCGGCAGGCAGCACTTGGAAGGTTCGCAACAATACCGCCGCCCCTGTTCGATTCCATTGGGTGCGCAAGGCCTATGAGCACCTCGATGGCATCGACTCGCCCGCGGCGTTTGTCACCAACGAGAATGATATCGAACCGACCGAAATGCCCGATACCGAAGGCTGCTGGACGACGACGCGCTTCGTCGATCCCAAAGACATTCGCCACGACATGCACGTCAATATTGTCACCTTTCAGCCTGGCGGGGTGATTCCCTTCGCCGAAACCCATGTCATGGAACATGGGCTCTATGTTCTTCAAGGCAAGGCGGTCTATCTACTTAACAAGGACTGGGTAGAGGTTGAGGCCGGCGACTTCATGTGGCTCCGGGCCTTCTGCCCGCAGGCATGCTATGCCGGGGGGCCGGGACCTTTCCGCTACCTCCTTTACAAGGACGTGAATCGTCATATGAAGCTGGGTGGCTTCGGCCACCGATAACCAAGGCGAGGTAGCACCATGTTAGAACTCAAGGCGCAGCCGCTGACCCCGGAGGCGTTCGCAGCCTTCGGCGATGTCATTGACAGTCGCGTTGCGGACTCTTTTCCCATTAATGGGGGGCGGACCCGTCGTTACCATGATCTGGCCAGGGTCGAAACCCTTGGAGACGAGGCGAAGGCGCTGATCAGCATTTTCGTCAGCGAGCCCGTGGAACTACCGCTGGAACTCGACAGTCTTGAGCGCCATCCCCAAGGCAGCCAGGCCTTCATGCCGCTGCATGGCGAGCGCTTCCTGATTGTGGTGGCGCCACCGGCAGAGGCTGTTGACCCTGCTGCGGTAAGGGCCTTTGTTACCGATGGTCGCCAGGGCGTGAACTATCGCGCAGGCACCTGGCACGCTGTTCAGTCGGTACTTGAGACTCAGGGAGAGTTTCTTGTGGTCGACCGTGGTGGTGCGGGTAGCAACTGTGACGAGCACCCCCTCAAAGTGCGAGTAACTCTATGATATTTAGCCTTTTTGGCGGAGAGATTATTGGATAGCCAGTTCCGGAAATAGTGACGAGACCGTTGCCAACGACAAAAACAACCTCCATCGGAGGACTTCACATGACACTTATGACCGCAGCAGAAGCCGCTGTTCAGGTTATGAAGAAAGAAGGCATCGGCATGACGTTCGGAGTACCCGGCGCCGGCGGGCACCGACATGATCACGGGACTGTATTCGGCCCTGGGGGATTCTTTTCCGATTCTGTGCATCACCGGCCAGGCCCCGCGTGCCAAGCTGCACAAGGAAGACTTCCAGGCCGTCGATATCAAGGCCATCGCGGGCCCCGTCACCAAATGGGCGACAACGGTTCTTGAGCCGGCTTAGGTACCGCGCGCTTTCCAGCCCGCGTTCCAGTTAATGCGCAGTTCACGTCCCGGTCCGGTGCTGATTGATCTGCCGATTGACGTGCAGATGACCGAGATCAAATTCGACCCGAACACCTATGAGCCTTTGTCCGAGACACATCGTCTGTGTTAGCCAGGGCGGGGGATGCGTTAAACGCCGCTAGGGCCTAGGCGGAAACCGCTGGGTTAAATGTACAACTGCTGGGACTGTTCTCAACCCTGGCTGGTGCACCCGGTATCCATGCCCTGGCGATTGACACCGATGGAATTGACCGCTCCGAAGACAATGCCGGCGCGTTGTTCGGTCCTGATGACTGGGCGCGCATGCAGATGCAAGACTTCGATCCCTCAACGTATCTGGCGAACAATGATGCCTACAGCTTCTTCGCCGCGTTGGATGGCTTGATCGTCACAGGCCCCACCCATACAAACGTCAATGATTTTCGTGCCATCCTGGGACAACCGAGGTCCGCATGAACCAGACATCTAACCTTCCTATCCGAATTGTATACAATGATAAAGTGTATACAATGAGTGGCGGCAATGGGGTTGTGCCGTGCAAGCGATGCCCTATAGATCCGCATAGCGTCCGATCGAGGCAAAAGGTTCAGTGGGAGAAAATATAAGATGAGTAGCGTCTTGCAGCAGGAGGTTTTGACCAAATTCAAAGTGGGAGGGCGTGCTAGCGATCAGCAGATTGTCGACAAAGTTCGCAAGGCAGTGCTTACCCAGAGCCTGCCTCCGGGCACCCGGCTGCCGGAGGTGACTCTGGGTGAGATCTTCGGAGTCAGCCGCTCGGTGGTGCGCAAGGCACTTACCCGGTTGGATGCTGAATACGTGGTCACTCAGACGCCTAATCAGGTGGCGCGGGTGCGGGCTCCGAGCATCGAGGAAACACGCGAAACGTTCGCCGCCCGGCGTCTGGTGGAAGGTGAGGTTGTAGCCCTGCTCGCGGGCCACCTGAAAACCGCCCAGCTAGAGACCCTGGAGAACGTTGTCGAGATGGAAAGGCAGGCCCATGCGAACCGGGAGGAGCCCGTACGCATCGAGCACTCGCTTGCCCTTCATCACGCTCTGGCAGAGCTGTCTCCGAACAGGGTGTTGGGCAAGATGCTCACCGACTTGATCCTGCGAACGTCCATCGTCATCGCCCTTTACAAGCGAGATGGCCTCGCTTCGTGCTACCTGGAAGGCGACCACGCGGAATTGCTGGCGCACCTGCGTGCAGGTGAGTCCGAGGCAGCCCGCCGGTCCGTTGCCGACCACCTACAGGCGCTGGAAGGCTTGATGGATCTGGGAGCCCGGGATGCCCGCATCGACCTGATGTCGATTCTGGGGCGAACGGACGCGGCGTCACTTAGTAAATCAACGAATTAACAAGACGAGACACTGGTTTTTCAACCCGTAATGGAGGGGCAAGCATTGAGCGAAATCATAGGTACTGAAACCCCAATGGCAGCGTATATTCGCGCACTGCCCAAAGCCGAATTGCACTTGCATATCGAGGGCTCGCTGGAGCCGGGGATGTTGCTGGCTCTGGCGGAGAAACATGGAATAGAGCTCCCCTACGATTCCGAGGCGGCGCTGCAGGAGGCGTATAGTTTTACCCAGTTGCAGGATTTTCTCGATATCTACTTCAAGGGCGCCGGTGTGCTTCTCGACGCCGACGACTTTTACCAACTCACCCGCGCTTATCTCGAACGCGTCCATGCCGACGGTGTCGTGCATTGTGAGATTTTCTTCGATCCGCAAACGCACACCGACCGCGGTGTGCCGTTCGCGACGGTGATGGACGGTATCAGTCGCGCTCTCAAGGACGGCGAACGCGACCTGGGCATCAGCTCAAGGCTGATTCTGTGTTTTCTTCGCCACCTCAGCGAAGCCGAGGCCGAAAAGACGCTGGATGAGGCTCTGCCGTACCGCGGGGAGATCGCCGCCGTGGGCCTTGACTCATCCGAACACGGGCAGCCCCCGGAGAAATTCTCTCGTGTGTTCGCACGGGCTCGGTCTGAAGGGTTTCTGACCGTCGCACACGCCGGCGAGGAGGGACCTCCGGAGTACATCCGCCAGGCCCTTGATGATCTCAAGGTGGTGCGTATCGATCACGGTGTGCGCTGTGAAGAAGATTTGGACCTGTGCCGCCGTTTGGCATCGGAAAAAATTCCGCTTACCGTCTGCCCGCTTTCCAACACCAAACTCGCGGTCTTTGACAGGATGGAGTCTCATAATCTGAAGCGCCTGATGGACATGGGGCTGGTGATCACCATCAACTCCGATGACCCAGCCTATTTCGGAGGGTACGTGGGCGCCAATTACCGTGCCGTGGCTGAGGCGTTGTCACTGGATTATGACGACATCCGTGCGCTGGCCCGAAACTCTATTACCGCCTCGTTTCTACCGGAGGACCAAAAGAACACTTGGCTGGAGCGCATCGACGCTGTTGCGCGGCCAGATTGATTCACGGTCTCCTCGAAACCGCACGACGAAAGGGCGGGGCGGCAGTAACCACCGTCTGCTTGCCGGCGCGCGGCGAAACCCATCCCCCTACGTTGGCGATTAGCTCTCTGGGTGGCCGCCTAGGGGTTTTAACGTCAAAAAGTATATCGATTGCATTTTAAGTCTTTTAAAACAGATGGTTAATGAATTTTTTGGAAGATTTCGTCAGAATCGTTGCCGATCCTCTATATCCGTTGCAAGGAGTTCGAGTTCGAGTTCGACCGCACTCATTAGCTCGGGGTCAGATACCCTCTTGAATCAACGCGATAGGCAGGATTCTGGCAATCAGGGATCATCGATAATGATTCAGAATCGGTGATCGGAATGGGTCAGAATATGCACCTCACCGGGCGATTACTGTGAGCCTCCTGACGCAAGGCATATGGCCTATCCGCATCAGTAGCCTTTGAATGTACTCATTTTTGAGCGACAAGGCCGTTGTCAGAGTCGAACTGCATGAGCTTAAGGTGGTCGACAAACCATTTGAGCCCCTTACCCGGGCTGGCGCGAGGCCAGGCAGACGAGATCTCGACGGGAGTGCCTGGCACATCCAGGGTCAGAAGGGCGGTCTCCAACTCCAAGTGCAACACTCGGTTTAATGAACGCCAGATGGCGCTTCCTGGGTACGGTTGATCAGATCCATAAACACTTCCAGCGGTGGTTTGAAGCCTAACCGCTTTCGAGGCCGTGTGTTGAGCTGGAAGGCAAAAGCGTCCAACTCATCCTGACTGAACACAGACAGGTCGGTTCCCTTCGGCATGTACTGCCGCAACAAGCCATTAGTGTTCTCGTTAATGGCTCGTTGCCAGGGGCTGTGCGGGTCAGCGAAGTAGATCGCCGTGCCGGTCTTTTGGGTGATCTCAGCATGGCGCACCAGCTCGCGGCCCTGGTCGTAAGTGAAGGTCTGGCGCATCTCCAGCGGTACCCGATTCAACGCGGCACTGAAGCCCTGAACGGCCGCTGTGGCGGTGGCACCATCCATCTTGGCCAGGAACACCAGACCACTGACACGTGTAGTGGTCAAGTGTTTTAGGCCACCGTATTTTGAGCATTCCAATAGGTTAGCTCTGCGACATTAGGCGGCAGTCCTCCGTTATGTTTATGGGGCCGTAAAGCGCTGTAGTAGCCGATCATATACTTGGTGACTGACTGCTTAGCCGATGCAAAGCATGAATAGCCAATTCCCGGCACCCACTCCGTTTTTAAACTCCTGAAGAACCGCTCTGTCGGGGCGTTATCCCAGCAATTGCCACGACGACTGAGGCTCTGTTTCATCTGATAACTCCAGAGTAGCTGTCGGAATGCCAGGCTGGTGTACTGGCACCCCTGATCCGAGTGAAACATGACTCCTGAGGGCTCCCCGCGGGATTCATAGGCAATCGTCAGAGCCTTTTTCACCAGCTCCGTGTTGGGTGACAAGGATATTGCCCAGCCGACTGGTCTACGGGAAAACAAATCGATAACCACTGCTAGGTAAGCCCAGCGCACCCCTGTCCAGATAAAGGTAATATCTCCGGTCCAAACCTGATTGGGCTTCTTCACATCGAACTCCCGATCAAGACGATTCGGGATGTCCAGGTGCGGCTGATCAGCTTTCTTGTAAGCATGGCTTGGCGGCTGCGTGCTCACCAATCCCAGCTGCTTCATTCGCCTGCCGGCACGGTAGCGACTCAGCGGCGTTCCAGCCTGCGTTACCATGTTGGCAATGCTGCGTGCCCCGGCCGAGCCGTTACTGGCTTCATGCGCCTCGATAACCTGCTCCTGAAGCTTTTGCTCTGCCTCACAGGGCGTCCTGTCCCGGTCGCGCCAGGTCCGATAACTGCTGCGATGCACCCCAAACACCTGACACAAGTGCTGCACCGCATAGCTCTCTTCAAGTCGCTCGATTATCGAGAATTGCTCAGGGAGTCCGACATCAAGAGAGCGGTAGCCTTTTTTAAGATTTCCTTTTCTTCCTCCGCCCGACGAAGCCGACGCTTCAGCTCCTGAATTTCTCGCTGTTCCGGAGTCAGGGCTTCGCCTTTTGGTGTGCTGCCTGCTCGTTCCGAGCGGAGCCTGCGAACCCAGTACTCCATGGTGGATTTACCAATGCCCATGGCATCGCAGGCCGCCTTCAGTGTGTAGCGTTGGTCGACCACGAGCTGGGCCGCCTCCAAGCGGAATTCCGGACTGTACCTTCTCTTATTCGTCATCGTTTGCACCTGACTTTCTATGTGAGTGATCATACACTCAAAATCAGGTGGCCAGATTCACTATGCCACTACACTATTGCCTTTAATGCCGAAAATGTTGTTGGAGCCATTAGGCCAGCTTCTTCACTGAGCTCTGCCTGGGTGACGCCATCTTTGACCCAGAGAATGCGCAAAAAGGCCCAATGCCCAGTTTTCAGTTGACCTTTTATTTCTATTCATTAATGAAAATTCATTTTAAAAAAACGGGGTGGACGGTTAGCTCCTCCTGCCACAATATATAGTAATGAGATATTCAGGCGTAGCTGGAAAAAAGATGGCCTTGGTGGTTGGTCGCGACTATCCGGGGACGTATCGGGAGTTCGTCGAGATGTTCCCAGACGATGTTGCATGCACAGACTACTTGAAGCGGTTGCGTTGGCCTACCGGCTTCGTCTGCTCGGCTTGCGGATCGTCTGAGGCACCGTGGCGCCAGACACGAGGTCGACTGGTGTGCCCAGCATGTCGCCACCAGGGGTCAACGACCGCCGGCACGCTCTTTGACAAGACACGGACACCGTTGACGACATGGTTCGAGGCAGCGTGGCACGTAACCACTGCAAAGAACGGCCTGTCGGCGAAGACTCTCGCGCGCACGCTTGGCACGCGGTATCGCGTGGCTTGGACGATCCTCCAACGGTTTAGGGTGGCGATGGTGCGCTCCGAACGTGAACTCCTGTCTGGAAACGTAGAGGTCGATGAGACCCTGGTCGGAGGCGTCAAACACGGGGGTAAACGCGGCCGCGGCACTGCCAAGTCGATCGTGGTGATCGCCGTTGAGGTTTTGGAACCGAAGGGCTTCGGTCGAGTAAGAATGCGGTATGTCCCTGATGCATCGGGGGACTGCTTGGTGCCGTTCGTGCGCGATACTATCGTTCCTGAGGCATCAGTACTCACCGACGGATGGGGTGGCTACAATGACCTTTCCAAGCACGGATACACGCGTCGGAAGATAGTGATCTCGTCGTCAGGTGATCCTGCCCACGTCTCCATGCCGGGAGTGCACCGCGTCGCCAGCCTCCTGAAACGATGGATCCTCGGCACCCACCAGGGGTCGGTGACACCCGAGCATCTTCAATCCTACTTGGAGGAGTTTACATTCAGGTTCAACCGGCGCACCTCGCGTAGCCGCGGCCTCGTGTTCCGCCGACTCCTTGAAGAGGCAATTGTCACCGCGCCCGTGACTGAATCTGACGTCACACATGGCTACGACTGGTGACCACAAGATGTTGGGGGTGGAGGAGCTAACCGACTACCCCGTTTAAAAAATATACATTAAATCATAGGCAAACAGGCATGGCCTTGTGATCGAGAGCTGCAGGAAGTCATGACGCAGCCCTACGCCGAGCAATCGAAAGACGTGGAGGAAAAATACTATAGGCTGAAGCCGTCGGAGTTCTTTGAGGTCGGTGGTTTGTCGTGTTATAGCTGCTCGTCGTGATGTTTTATGTCGCTAAGCGAGCCCCTCCGCCAGCAGGTCTACGAACTCATGACACAAAACCCACAGGAGTGTCTGGTCATGACCAAAAAAGTAACGGAAAAGTTGATCGAAAGCCAACTGGGTGTAGACGGTATGAAGCGTGGCGAAGAGATCGATAGGAGCCATGGGCATGGCTGATGAACTCAACGAGAAAAAGGCTTTTTTGACGTGGGAAGAATCGGCGGCGGTATTACAAACTGATGCTCGGCAGGGCGTCGCCCGTGCGCAACGTTTACTGGCTATGCGCTACCCCTGCGCGGCCGTGGCGTGCCTAAGGATGAGGCCATCGCCTTTTATTGGATGCAGCTCGCCGCACAATAAAATTTTGCCATGGCACAGCGCAGTCTGGGCGAGCTTTACGAAAACGGCTCGAGTATTGCGCTGGACATTACCATAGCGTCTCATTGGTATCGTCTCGCAGCACAGCAAGGCGATTCCACCGCTAAAGAACATTTGCAACGCTTAGCACAGCCAAACACGTGACGTAAAAAAAGCAGTCAATCTACGCAACGAGGCTCCCATGACCACCAAGATAATCCCCATTATTGACCAGCTTGCCGCTGGCCATGTACCGCTGATTCCGGAGTACACGCCTGCCCCTGGCGGCATGCTACCAGACACACGCGGCAGGCTCTTACGCGACCTGCGCATTTCGGTAACCGATCGTTGTAACTTCCGATGCACCTACTGCATGCCCAAGGAAGTATTCGACAAGGACTACCACTTTTTGCCAAAAACCGAACTTTTGAGCTTCGAGGAAATCACGCGCATGACACGCCTGTTCGTCGCACACGGTATCGAGAAAATTCGTCTCACCGGCGGCGAACCCCTGCTGCGTAAAAACCTCGAGATTTTGATCGAGATGCTGGCCGCCCTCAAGACGCATGACGGCAAACCATTGGATATAGCCCTCACCACCAACGCCTCGCTACTGTCCAAGAAAGCCCAGGCGCTCAAGGCCGCAGGCCTGCAGCGCGTCACTGTCTCGCTCGATTCGCTCGATGAAGCTATATTCCGCGCCATGAACGACGTGGATTTTCCGGTGGCCGATGTGTTAAATGGCATCGACGCTGCGCATGACGCGGGCTTTGCGTCCATCAAGATCAACATGGTGGTCAAGAAAGGTGTCAACGATCAGGACATCGTTGCAATGGCGCGGCACTTCAAGGGTAGCGGCCACATCGTGCGCTTCATCGAATTCATGGACGTGGGCTCCTCCAACGGCTGGCGTATGAACGATGTCGTGTCCTCGGCCGAGATCGTGCGCATGATCAACGCAGAGATGCCGATCATCAAAGCGGAATCCAACTACACCGGTGAAGTCGCCCAGCGCTGGGCCTATGCGGATGGTAGCGGCGAAATCGGCGTCATCTCCAGCGTGACGCAAGCCTTTTGTTCCACCTGCACGCGCGCCCGACTCTCGACCGATGGCAAGTTGTACACCTGCCTGTTCGCGCAGTCCGGCCATGATTTGCGCGCGCTCATGCGTTCGGGCAAGAGCGACCAGCAAATCGCCGGTGCCATAGGTTTGATTTGGAACCAGCGTGAAGACAATTATTCGGAAATTCGCACAGAAGAGACTGCGCGGATGAAGAAAGTTGAGATGTCTTATATCGGCGGCTGACTCCAGAGGCTCATTGGCCCAAACCAAGGTACCACCACATAAAGGAGACAGTTATGTTATCCCATCCAACTAATTTCCAGGGCTTCGTCATCGACCCGCTGCGTGAGGCCATCGAGCGGTAGATCCATAATTCACGGGCGACAGTCAACGGCGGCGGACACTTCAGCATCGAAGTGACGTCGTCCGCGTTCGCCGGCAGGAGCATGCTCGAGAGACCGCGGCTGGTATATGACGCAATCGCCCACCTGATGCAGGGTGACGCGCCCCCGGTGCACGCCGTCGACAGTCTGAAGACTCGAACGCCCGCTCGTCTTGGGCCGAGTTTGGCAGGCCATGGTTGGCTCCCCAGGGCTTTTTCTTGGTGTGCCAGGCATGGCGCGCAGCGCCTTGACGGCGCTATTCCCAAAGCTGTGGTGGCGATGGGATGACTTGGCGGTGCAAGTCCGCTACCGACCCGGCAAGGGGAACGGTTAGCCGAACGGCAA
>Ga0307944_1000212_pt1 | contig 32979 bp, 31 predicted proteins | sample OrgLakmetagen179_FD_201831 | JGI IMG/M metagenome (GOLD analysis project Ga0307944, IMG submission 201831) | Saline water microbial communities from Organic Lake, Antarctica - #179 | ecosystem: Environmental > Aquatic > Non-marine Saline and Alkaline > Saline | place: Antarctica: Organic Lake... | reverse complement strand
AAAGGCTTATCGGCTAAGCGATTGATTTTGTTAACTTATTAGAAACATTGAATTATAGGCTCATAACCTGAAGGTCGTAGGTTCAAATCCTACTCCCGCAACCAAAATTCATTGTAAGAAATCAAAGGCTTAGGCCAATGCATGGCGCCCCACGGGGCGCTTTTTGCGTTGCAACAGAGATCAGAACGTTTCTTTGCGATTCCAAAGGCTTACAGCCGTTCCGGTTTCTTCCGTGCAACACCCATGCGACATGAAGATCGTCGGATGTTCGTGGGACGTTCTGTGTCCGATTGAACTTGACCACCGGGCAAACCAGAGCCGTCATGTCCTCGAAACCAACTCGGGGACCACCATGCCCAAGACCAACGAAGCCGCGCTGGACGCCTTCATCGCTGCCAAGACCGAGATCGACGCGATGCTTGCGCGCCTGGTGGCGCACAGCGCAAACCACTTCGGCTACAGCCCCGACGAGGTGAACTGGGGCCATGTCGGCACGCTGGACCACTACCGCGCCCGCCTCCGCGAAATCACCGACATGGCGTTCTAGACAGGCTGGCCAAAGCACGTACCCATGGCTAGCTTGCTGATGGCAGCATGCGCCCCGGCTAGGTGTTGATTCCCCGGCAAGTCCCAAGTGGGGAATAGCCCAGCGACAGCCGCCATATGGTTTTCCAACTCAGCGATGACCATGGTGATGTTCCACGTCCCAATGTATTCGGCGGCCGCCTTCCGAAGATCGGCGCACAGGACCATGATCGCTGCATAGTTGCGCATCGCGTCCAGCTGGCTCACGCCCTTCGTATCCTCGACCAACAGAGTGAGACCATTCAGGACGGCGTGGATATCTCGCTCCATCATGCTGCGGCAGTCCCGATGCCATCCAGCCGCACAGCTGCGCTGGTGATGCCATTCCCGGCAGCCTCGGTCGCGATCCCGACAGGGAAACGCCCGGTGCCCGGCACGTTGATGTTCTTGGCCGTGTTGTCCCACGCCACGCGTGTGCCGACCGTCAGCACGGCGGCGATGGCTTTGGGCAATTGATAGACGCCGGTGGTGGCAATTTCGACCGGTTCGCCCACGGCGGCCGCATAGGCAGCGATGCCGAAGATGTTGCCGACGATCACGCCCTCGCCAGAGGTGATGCCTCCTGCGGGAGCGGGCACAGTGATGACGTCGCCCTTTTGGATACGGTTCTTCATGGTCACAGCCCTTTCGAGGATTGGATGCGGACCATGGCGATGCGCGCCGTGGTGCCGGTGATCTGTCGGTTGAGGTCGCCCAGCGCGGCCGCCATTTCCGCGTCGGTCGCATAGGTGACCCGCTTTCCGTCGTATTCGACGGTGCGGATGCCCTGATAGCGGGCGGCCATCAGGGCATCGCGCCATGCGGTGAGTTGAGCGAGGTCAGCCATCACGCGCCTGCGTTCTGGAACCAGCCGCGGTGGTCGATGAAGCCTGCGCCGAAGTCCAGGATCACCCGGATTTCCACACCGTCCACATCCCACCCTGACCGGCTTTCGACCTGAGGCCCTTCGTTGCCCGAGAGATAGGCGAATTCGAGACCGTCGATCTCGCCGGGGTCGGCGGTGACATACCAGCGGGTCGCACTGGACAGGCGCGGTTCGACCACCAGCGACATGGCACCCGAGAACGGGTTCACATCGGCAGCGGTGGCGGGCGCGATGGTCGCCAGCCACTTCTCGGCGACCGTCTCCAGCGCGGGCGGCACCAGCAGGTTCTTCGGCGTGACGCGGATGATGCGACCGTCGATCCCTTTCTGGGTGCGCAACGCAAGCCGGGCTGCGGACAGGGTGGTATCGGAGATCACCGCGCCGGTACCTGCCTTGTTGCCGTGATCGAGATGGAACAGCGCCTTGGTGTCCGACAGGGTCGGCCCGTTGCCGCTGTTCGCCTCAAGCAGAGTGACAAGGATCCGGGCCTCAGTCTCGGCGGCCCCTTGGCCCATGCGGCGTGCGAGGTCCGAAAAGGCGCCGAGATCGTCGTTCACCAGCACCTGCCGAGTGATGCCGATCTTCTTGGCCCAGGTCTCGATCTTGTAGGCCTCGCGCGCTTCGGCCATCGTCCCGGCCTTGATCTCGCCGTGCTCGTTCAGTTTTTCAAGCAGGGGTGCCTCGCCAAGCATGATCTTGTTCACCGACCGGAAATCCCGTGCCGAGGTCTGGCGGCCAAGACGGCGGATGCCGGAAGGTGCGGCCTGGTAAGCATCGCGCAGCACGCGGCCCACCGTGTTGCCGAGGATGATGGGAAAGTCCGAGGTGGTGTGCAGTGCCCGAGTGACGAGCGTCGCGGGCGATAGCGCCATAGTGGACTCGCCGCGCAGGGTCAGCAGTTCCTTGGCCATGTCCACCGGCGTGGCATAAGCATAGCGGCGGGCAGGTTCGCTGAGGTCATGGCGCGGGTTTATCCGGGCGTAGAGGGCCTCGCCCATCTGGCGGGCACGCAAGGCCGGATCATCCTGGCTCTCGCCCATCTCGACGCGGACCTGTTCCGTGCGGATCGTTGGTGCGCTGCGGCTGGCCAGCGCCTCGAAGGCGGCACGGCGAGCGCTGTCGGCATCGACGGCGGCGTCAATCTGGCCGTCGATCCAGGACTGGTCCAGCCCGGCGATACGGGCGATGGAGCGGATCTCGGTGTTGATCGCGGTGCGGGTCTGGGTCTCGGGCGGGGCAGGGGTAATGGTGGTATCGGTCATATTGGTCTCCATGCGAATGCGGGCACCCGGGTCAGCCGGGGTGGGGACAAGGGAAATCTCGTGGGGCGTCCAGCGCACGGCGGTCAGCAAACGCGCGCCGTTCTCGGTAGTCTCGGCCCATTCCTCGACCGAATAACCGACCGAGACATGGCGCAGGATCCCTGACAGCACATCCTGCCAGAGCGGTTCCACCTCAGGGCGGGCCGAGAAGCGGATCAGCGCTGTGCCGCGCTGGCCATCGACGCTGGCGGATTGCACGCTGCCCAGCACATCGCGGACAGCGGATTGGCGATGCGCATCCAGCACGCTGGCCCCTTGCAGGCGGGACAGGTCCACCGCTTCTGGCGCGAGGCTGAGGCGTTCGACATACGGACCAGCCATATCGCGGCGGCGGACAGGCGCGCCGGTGGACCAGATCACCTCGACGGTGCGAGCGTCTCGATCGGCACTGGCTGGGGCCAGGTCGGCGCGGCGGGTCAGCAGGGTGACGGTGTCATTCATTCGGAATGTCCTCCTTGGCGACGGGCGGCGCACCAAAGCTCAGGCCCAGCGCATCGGTGCGTGCCTTGTCGGCGGCAATCTCGGCATCGACCTGTTCCGCGTCGTAACCCCGTTCGGAAATCGCCTGCCTGCGGCTTTTGAGACCGGCGTTGATGGCGAGGATCTCTGCCTCGACGTCCTTCTTTGGATCGACATAGTCAAACTTGGGTGGGAGCCATTCGCAGCCGAGATAGGCCGCAGGATCGCGGTCGAAATCGTGGGCGGGCAAATCGCCCGACAGGACTGCCAGGCGGACGAAGCGGTCCCAGACCGGGCGGCAGAACAGGTGGACGACGACATTGTGCTGCAACTGCTCCACACGGCGGCGAAACTCGATCAGCCCAGCGCGGATCGAGGAATAGGTCACGCCCTCCAGATCGCCCGAGACCAGTTCGTAGGGCAGGCCCATGCCAGCAGCCACGGCGCGGAGGTGGTTCTTCACGAAGGGTCCGTAAGCATCGCTCTCGGTCGGGTTGGAAAAGCGGATGTCGGTGCCGGGAGGCAGGGGGATCAGGCTACCGGGTTCCATGCCCACGGTCAGCGCGCCGTTGGTGTTGGTGCCGGTCAGACCGCCCGCCGTGCCGTCGGGATCGGTGATAAAGCCGGTGAACAAGGCTGCGACCTTGGCCTTCACAAGCGCCGCATCCTCGAACTGGTCCAACTCGTGCAACCGCAGCAACACCGGGGCAAGCCAGGTGATCCCGCGCAACTGGCCAGCCGCGAGCGGCTTGAACAGATGCAGGCAGTCGGTGGCGGGCAGGCGCAGCGGTTCCAGCCGCAGCGAGGTCAGCGTATCGCCGGGTCGATCCCGCATCACCCAATAGGCGGTGCGCTGCCCAGCGCCGTTGAACTCGATGCCAGCACGGATGCGCGCGCCACCGCCAATGTCACGATGCAGGTCCAGCGGCACCTGGTCGCGATCAAGCAGGTCGATGTGCAAGGGAACTGCAGGGGCATCCGGCACTACGCGCAGCCGGGCAAAACTTTCGCCGCCTTCGATCATCGCGCGCACGGCCATGGCCTGCAGCCCATAGAAGTCCGCCAGCCCACCGGGATCGGCATGATCAGTCCAGCGCAGCCAAAGCACCTGCAGTCGTTCGCGCACCGCGCGGTCGGGATGGGTGGATTGCGGCTTGATGCCTGCGCCGACGACATTGCCCACCAAGCTGTCCACCGCCGCCGCCACCCACGGGTTGTTGCGGGCATACCATCCGGCGCGTCGCGCCGCTGTGGTTGCGCCCGCCAGGATCGCCGTGTTCAGCCCATCGACCGTCCGGGCACCCTCCCAACGACGACCACCACCCGCAGCGTCAAAGCCGCGCGTGCGCGTGAACCCGAGAAGGCGATGAAGGAGCGTCCGCATGGCGCGGATTGTCTCATTTCCAGCGCCTCCGGGGTATCAGAGCGATTGGGAAGCGCTGGGAAAGATTGGAAGCCGCGCAGGGCGCTTGCGCCACGCGAGGTAAGGCAGTTCCTTGGCTCGGCGATCAGGTTAGGGCTTTCAGATTTTTCGACGACGGACACTCACATTCTCGACCGTTCTGCGGCACATTGTCGGCGCCGAGGCCAGGACCAGCCTGATGCGAGACTTGTGCTCATTACTGAGTAAATTTGGTGTGGGTGTTGAGATGTTGCACCATTCTAGAAATTTTGCGCCGCCTCGATCATGCGGCGATAAGATCGGAGTCGATCAGGGCCTCGTTGACCCGGCGAAGGACTGTCAGCACTTTCTCGCGCTGCGACGATAGGCCAGCGGCGACAGCGTCGGCATCGGTAGCGCCGCCCAAGATCACCCGCAGCCTTGGCCGCATGTCCGAAATCGGGCCCGTCTCGTCTGTTGCAGCCTCAGAGAGCCAGTTGGCGATCCGGTCTTGGGCGTCGACATCGCCGAACAGGGCGCGCGCCACCAAGGTGAGAGCTTCCAGCTTCGGAGCGCGCTTCGCCAGACTGGCAAAAACCTGGGCATCCTCGTCCGCCAGCGCCCGCTCGAAAGCCGCTGGCACGCTGGCGAGTTCCGCCTCATCGGCCGCCCAGATGCCAGCCCGCACGGCCAGCAGCTGCGCATAAGCGAAGTCCGGTTCTTCGGCCAGCAGCGCGGTAACCTCCGCGACAGCGGTCGCATCAGAGCCAGCGATCAGCCGTTCTCCGAGCGTCCGGGCGTGAGCCAGATCACGCAGGCGGATAATCATACCATCCCCTGCCCCTCCGGTAGCAGCCAATGCATTTGAAACGGGCGCGAGAGGGTGTTCCTGATAGCGGAAGGACGTGACCCACAGGTTCTCTCCTCGGCCAATCTTCGACTTGAAATCGGCCAGAAGCTTATTGTCGGCGAACTCCTCTACGGCCGCCTCCGCCGCTTCCCTCGCCGCCTCGATCCCGTCGAGCTGCGCGGCAAGCCGAATGCGGAGCGAATGTACGACCTCGTTGACCAATCCTTCCTCGAAACATCGATCGACGAGCGTCCGCGCCTCCTCGCACCGGTCCAGCGCGATCAGCATCTCGGCCAACTGATTGCGCGCGTCGACATTGAACGGGAGGCGCCCTACATACTCCCTCCGGACGATTTCCGACGCTGCAACCGCACCACGTGCTTCCAACGCGTCGGCCCAGAGGTTCCAGGAATGGGCGTCAAACGGCTGCCAATGCAGCGCAAGTCGGGCGAGATCCTCGGCCCGGATGCTCGCCGCTTCATCGCGCGTCTTGGCCAGCGCGGTGCCAAGCTGGTGCACCGCAGCGACAAGGTGATGGCTGATCCCTGTTGCCCGCGCAAAGCGGACATGCGCCTGCATGAAGGTGTCAATCGCCGACGCCACCTCCCCATAGGGCGTGGTTTGCAGCCGATCGATTAGCGCCCTGCATTCGTCCGGCATCGGCGAACGATGGCCGTCCGCCAGCTTGGCATTAGGCCTACTCATCACCGCCATTTCCGGGTCGCAGGCCCACCAGGCTGGTGGCTCGATCTCCGCATCCTGGTATTGCCTGGTGCGCAGCAGCGCGGCGATCTCCTTCCGCCATTGGCCGGGCTGTCGCGGATAGACCCGCTTCAACGCCAGCCACTCCGCCGCGAACTGCTGCTCGGACGGCTCCCGCGCCATCGCCCATTGGGCCAGCCCTGCAAGCCACGGCGCCTCCGCCGTCTGATGCGCCATCTTCGGCAGTCGGCGCAGTCCCATCAACCCGACATCCAAGTAATCCCCAGGCAAGACCCCTCCGGCTTCGCGGCAGATGTCCATCCAGAGCCGCGTCAGGTCCTCACCTTCAACGACGGGCTGCATGACCGCCAAAGTTAGCAAAAAGGCCGCGCGGGCATCCCGTGCCGACGAGTCGACCAGCCGGGACGTCCAGTCCATAAGCCTGATGCGATTGGCATGAACCCACTGCGCTGCTCCGCCCGGCTCCAGCGCGCGGATGATCTCGAAGCTATCCGAAATCTCCCGGATCAGTCGGCCTCGTCTACGCCTATCAGTCGGGATCGGTTCGCGCCGCCGCGCGTTCAGCCAGCCCGTGATTGAAGTGCCCAGTAGCGCTCGCACCGGATCGTCAGCGGGCAGCGAGCCGAACAGCATGCGTGCCGCGTCCGGCACCTCGGCGCGCTGATACGGCGACACATCGGCATAGCCGCGAATCAACCGATCAAAAGCAGTCGCCGGATCCGCCTCGAAGACCGCTATCCACGGATGCCTCTCGCCGCCTGCCTTGCCGGACGCGAGACCCATCACGGCATGTCCTCACCAAATTCTGGCCGCCCGGTCGCCGCTAGTTCGTCCAGCAGCGCAAGCCGGATTTTCAAAAGGTGGTGGTTGCGCAAGTCCCTAAGCTCCTTTGGCCCCCAAGGCCGTTCTATCAATGCCATAGCTTTAATGTGACTTCGTTTAAATTCAATTCTCGTATGAAGGATCTCTGGTTGCAAGCTCTCTTCGCCCCCATCGGTCCGCAACGCCATCGCGCGGCCGTAAGGCATCACTTCCGGAGCAGGGAAATAATACGGCCAAGGCTTGGAATCCAGCACCGTCGGACAGGTAATCGGCACGGCGTCCGCGCGCGCGGCGGTAATGACTTCTCTGACGCTATAAACCATCAAGGCCACCGGGATCGGCGTGCCGGGCCGCGGCTCATAGTGGGCAAGGCCCAGCCGATCTCGCAGAAGGTGCTGCCAATCTGCATTTTCGGCGTCTTCTCTCAAACCGTCGAGAAAGGTGCTAAAGGCCGGGCGCTCGTCGCGTCTGGCGTTCCAAATCTCGAGAAACTTGTCGACAAGCGCACTGCCGTCATGGCTGCCGTCTTGCCACGCTTTCTTTATGGTCTCGTAATGCCGAAGCAAAACATCGTAGCCATCGGAAGCCCTGAACCCAAAACATGCCTCCAGCGGGCCAAGCAGTCCCTCGACACGAACCAGATCCTGCGCTTCGTCTGGTCTATTCGTTCCGGATGGCCGAAGATCAATCCGAAAGGTGTCAGGCGTCTCACCATCTATTTCGATATTGCCTCGAACGTAATCAACATGACCATCCGTTAGCGCTTGGTCATTTGCGACATCACCCACGAATGTTTCAAAGGTCGCCGTCCGCTCGGCCGAAACAGCTTCCTCAAAGACGTAGTTGTCCGCCGTCGCCCTATGCTCTTGCGGCGTGCACAGACGCAATTCGTCGACAGCGTTTTGCAAAGTGGAATTGTCGAACCGCAAGATCTCTATCAACCTTAACTTGGGCTTCGCCGTTTGGCTACCGCCCCGTGGAAGTCTCCCCATCCGGAGCGGTGATCAAGCCAATGACCGCTTTGACCATGCGCCAGTTGGACTACGTCGTCCAGTACTCAGTCTCTGCGAACCATGACACCATCTCTGACTTATGCTGCCGCACAAACCCGATTGCAGTGTTGTCTGAAGCAGGCTCTTCGTCATTAGGACCCATCCGGCTAGGATGAGGCCTAGTCTGACCACTTTACAGTGACAAAGCACGCCAAGCCAGTTCTTTGTTACTTAAATCATGAAGAGCCATGAGCCACTATGCCATCCAGGCAGAGCGGACTACCATATCTGTATTTTGAGCGCGCGCCGTGGGCTTCCCCGTCAAGCCCTTTGCCTCCTCATTCAGCCGCATACCCATGCTGATCAGCCCGTGCAACGCGGCGTGGGCGTAGACGAAGGTGTCCAGCGCCTCGTTTCGTTCGCCGTCGCGCTTTGGTTGCCAAGAGCGGATCGGGCGGCCCTTTTCGAAGCGGGTGACGACGCGTTCGGCAGTCAACTGGCGAAAGTAGTCTGCGTCGAGGCGGCGTGGGAAGTGGATCGCGCCGGGACCGGGTTCCGTGAGTTTCAGGCGGGCATAGACCGCGTCCTTCACGGCATCGACGCCGATGATGAAGAGCGGAATCTTTGCCTTGTTGCTGCGGGTGGGACGGCGCGGCCAGACGGGGATGGCGGGGCCACCACGGCCTTTGATCGCCCAGATGCGGCGGGCGAGGCGGGTGCGGCAGAACTCATAGGCCATCTTGGTATGATGGCCGCCGGTATCCACGGCGACGGCGCGCACGGGTAGCTCGCCATAGGTTCCGTTCAGCACGCCGTCCAAATCTGCCCAGAGACGCGGGCCGGATGGGTCGCCCCACAGGACGCGGTAGTCGATCACCCATGCCTCCTCGTCGCGGCCCCAGCCGACAATCTGCACCTCCAGCCGATCACCTTGCACATCGACGCCTGCGGTCAGCACGGCCACGCCGGGGGCGAGGTCGCTGCCCCAGTCCTCACGTCGTGCCATGAGGGGATCAGCAGGGACGGTATCACCCGCCTGGTCCTCCCAGGACTGGCCCAGCTTGGTGTTGACCCAGACCTGCAGGCGGGCCGGATCCTTGGCGACGCGCGCATGATCCAGCGCAATTTCGGCCCAAGTTTCCCACGGCGAATAAAGCGACGACAGGTGGAACCCCGCCGTGCGGCCATCGCCCAGCGCAGTCGAACGCCATTCGCCAGCGACCAGAAGCCGGGGCTTTTCGTGTTCATGATGCACGCCTCCGCAGGCATCGCAGATCATATAGGCGGCGTCGCGCTGCCCCTCGGGCCATCGGATGCGCGCCCAAGTGATCGGAGCCATGTCGCCGCAATGCTGGCAGGGCACGTGGAAATACCTCTGGTCGCTGTCGAGATAGGCGGCTTCGATGCGGGAATGGCCCTTCAGGGTGGGCGTCGAGACCATGTAAATCTTCCGCCGCCCCCGGAAGGTGGTGGTGCGCTGGATCGCCAGATCGACCGGATCACCCTCGCCATCGGCATCGCCGGGATAGCCGTCCACCTCGTCCAGGAACAGGTAGCGTACGGGCGTGGATCGCAAGCCCACCGCGCTGTTCGCGCCAGTCATCACCAGCTGGCCGCCGGGAAAGGATTTGCGGAACAGGCTGTTCCCGGCGTCGCGCGACCTTGGAGCTGACACCAGATCGCGCAAGGCAGGTGTGGCTTCGATCAGTGGATCAATCCGCACGGTGGTGTTGCGGCGCACCATGTCGAGTGAGGGCATCACCAGCATGGCGATGCCGGGTGCGTTCTGGATGATGTAACCCAGCCAGTTCAGCCCGGCCTCGGACCCACCCGTCTGCGCGCCCTTCATCAGCACGACCCGTTCATAGGGACTGGAGGTGGATAGCGCATCCATCACCGCGCGCAGATAGGGGGTGCGGTCCGTGCGCCAGCGGCCCGGTTCCGCCGAGGTCGGCGGCAGGATGCGGTGCCGGTCGGCCCAATCCGACACCGGGATCGGCGGCTCGGGGCGGATGCCGCGCCGCCATGCGAGGTCAATCTCAGGCACCATCGCCGAAGCTCCCCAACGGCATGTCGGCGAGGTATTCCAGATGTTCGCGCATCATCCTGTCCAGCGCGGCGAAGGTGGCGCGCGGATCAGCCCCGACCTCGGCGGCCAACAACGGTGCCGTGCGCTGGACCCACGCCATGTGGGCGTCGCGTTCGGCACGGGCGCGGGCGAATACCGTGCGTGTGGCGGAGACGGTTTCGATCAACTGACCCTGTTCACGTTCGAACGCAAGCTTGGCACGCTGCACCTTGACGATCTCATGCAGGCGTTTGGCCTCTGCCAGCGTGGTTGAGACGCGGGCGGGCGATGTAGGGGCGGCGAAAGCACCACCCTTGTTGCGACGCGACGGATCGAGATTGTCCTCGATCCATGCCAGCCCCTCGGCCACATCGATCTGACCATCGGGCCGCACCGGCAGACCCTCGGCCACCAGTTGCGAGATGCGGCCTTTGGTCAGGCCAACCCGGGCGGCGAAAGCTGTCTTGGTTTCAGAGGCGTTGAGTTTAGTCATTTCCGCCCCCTGACGCTGGCGGGGTCATGCGCTGTGCTCCCCCGCATACAAATCGGCCCAAAAGGAACCGCCCGGCTGCTAACAACGGTTCTGATCTTGTCACGAGGCATCCCGAGCCGTGCCGCCCGTTGTCGATCCATCTGGTTAGGGTGGGTGGGTTGGGTGAGGTGATCCCGGCCCCTTCCCGTATGTGTCACGTCACTTGCGATGTGTGTGGTGTCATGTCGCCATGATGTCTGTGCCACGTCACTGACAGTTTCTGTGACAAACATTGTTACCAGTGGGGAGCACCTAACCCAACCCACCCAACCTAACCGGGCAATCCGGGACTGGTCGTCACGCATTGGCAGCCCTGCGGAATGAATCAGAACCGTTGTTGATCGTGGCGGTATCGGCGTTCACGACGTCCAGTTGCCAGCGCGCCCGGTTGCCGGTGGTGCCTGCCGCGATGATGCGGTGGCCCGCGACGACGCGGTTTTGATGCTGCGACAGCCACTTGCCAAGCCGGGTGCCATTGATCGCCCCGCCTTCGCCCGCGACGCGCAGCAGGGCCTCGCGGAACTCAGGGTTCACGAACTCGGCCTTGCCGAACAACTGGGTCTGCTGCGCGGCGGCCCGCTCGATGATCTCGCGCACGGTCACGCGCCCAGTGCCGATCACTGATCGCCACTCCTCCAGCGCCGCCGTCAGCGCCTCCAGCTTCGGGTCCGCGCCACGCATGCCTTCCATCGTCTCACAAGGGTCGGCCTCACCCAGCCAGATCAACGCGTCGCGCACCCAACCCGACCAGGCGGTGAAGGAGCCAAGCGGCACAGTCTGCGACGGGCGGTCTGCGACGTGGAAGGCGCGCAGGATGGTCAGACCCGCCGTGACATAGTCGCCGCGCCGGGCCGCCACCATGGCGAGCGGATCGCGGTCGAAGGCGCGCAGTTCGGGCCGTTCCACCCCGGCATCCAGCGTGGCGCGGATGGCGCGGCGGGTCATGTCGCCTGCGAGAGTCAGGTTGTTGCCGGTGGCGAACACGGTCGCGTTGCTCGGCACCTCGGCGTTAATGGAGGAGCCGAGGATCCGGACCTTGAGGCTGGTTTGGGTCATCGCCTGGCAGAGCAACTCACCGCCCAGCGGTTCTTCGCAGTTGTCGATGGCGATCATCACGTCGCCTGCAATCAGGGCCGAGCCCAGCCGCTTTTCCATTTCCTCCTCGGATTTGCCCTGCGCGATCACCGGGGCCGGTCGGCTGGTGGCGATAATGCTGGCCAGATCGACCAGCATGGATTTGCCCGTCCCCGCGGTGGGCGCGTTAAAGCCGTGCAAGGGCGCGGTGGGCAGCGAACGGCGAAACAGTGTCGTCAGGATGGCCGACAGCGCCACGGATCGGTCGGCGGGCGTGACGAAGGGGAAGCTGCCGATCAGGTCGCGCAGGAAGCCCAGCGCCCGCAGGGCCGTGTCGCGATCAGGCTCACGCGGCAGCAGGGGGAAGCGTTCGCCCTGCGTGTCGAACAGCAGGCCGGTCTGCGCATCATAGCCGGGCTGGTCGAGGATCGAGCCATCCTCGCGCAGGGTGGGTGCGTTGATGATCCCGGTCAGCACCGGCAGCCGCCACTGGCCCTCGCGCGCCAGATAGGTTTCCGCCAGCCGCTGAGAGCAATCGGTGTTAACCCAATCCCCGGCGCGCATGTCGAAGCGTTCCCAATGGGCGGCCTTGGTAAATGCCTCGGCCATATGATGCGCCTTGACGTGGACGAGCCGCGGTGCGTCGATCTGGCGGCCGCCGGAGATCGCCACCGGGACCATGGCCGGGCGCACGACGATGCTGCCGCGCTGATAGAAGCCAAGCCCAGCGCCGATCAGGGCCGCCTCTGCCTCGTCGATGGTCTCGGGCATCTGCCCTGCACGGATGCGGATCAATGGGCGGTTGCCTTGGGTCGCGGTTTCGTCACCCGCGTCGCGGCTGGTGTGGGCTGTGCGCACCCGGCGTGGCTGGGCGGCGCGCCAACCGCTCTGCTTGGCCAGCCAGAACAGCGTACCGACTGTGACGTTGCGTACGGATGAGAAGCTGTCCCATTTCAGGGCGGTATGCGACGGATCGTTCTTCGCGGCTTCGGCTGACCAAACCTCCCACAGGTCGCGCCCCTCGGGGCCAAGAGCGGCGTAGAGGGCCAGCCCGACCTTGATCCACTCATCATAGGGCAGGTCGTTGTTCGGGATATGGGTCACGGCCTCGGCAATCAGGTCGGGCGACGGGGCTTCCTTTGGCTTCAGCCCGGCGAGCTTGCGCCCCTCGCGATCCATGACGCGTCGCTCGCTGGTGGTCTGGCCGCCCACCTTGCGCAGGTAATCCTCAGCGGCGGCGATGAAGGCGGCGCAGCCATCGCGGTTGACGCTGGGCAGGTCATGGAGGGGTACATCCAGTGGCGAGCGTTCCGGCCAGTGATAAGGGGCCTTGGTGTCGGGATGGATGCCAAAGCCCACGAACTGCTGCCCGGTCGCCAGCACCTCGACCCGCGCCACCGTGCCATCCAGCATCTGGAACTCGCTGGTCTGGACCTTGTCGAAGGGCGTATCGGTGCGGAAGGCCAACAGGATCTTCGGCGCGCGCCCGATGCGGGACAAGGGCGAAGGCCCCAACATATCGGTGGCCATGCCGGTCAGTCGATTTGCATGGCCAGCATCGAGGACATCAATGTCGATGCCGATCAGGGTGCCACAGAGCAGACCGGTATTGGTGCAATTGCGCTGGGCGTTGGTCCAGCGCGTGATTTCGGCCTCGTCCGCCGTCGCGCAGACGGCCTCCCATGATTTCATGGCTGGACGCTTTCCGGCGGCCTTGGTGGCTACATGCGGACCAAGGACAGGAACGGGGTGATAGGAGTTGCGATGGAGGGTCAGGCGCAGGTCGGTGAGATCATCCGCAGGCGCGGCTGTCATGCACGACCCTCCTGTTCGGCAATCCAGTTCAGGATGGTGCTTTTGCGTGCGCAGATTAACGATCCCATCTTGAAGTGCGGCATGCCTTTCGGTGCCTCCCCGGTCAGGTAGTAGACCTTGCGGCGGTGCTTTGCGTCGCCGAACATGAACTTGGCGATTGCATCTGCGCCGTGCAGCAGATCATCGCCCAGCGTCGCCTCGGTTGCTATCTGCTTCATGCTGTCAATGGATCGGGGATGGTGGGTCATTGGGGTGGTTCCTTTCTAGGGCATGGCTTGCTGGATGAAATGGGCGTCGAGTCCGTGGAGGCGTCGCCAAGTGGCGCGTATCTGCATGCTGATGTTGATGCTGGCGGTGCTCAGCGCGTTGGCACGGGTTGCGATGGCCAGCTTGTAGGTTCGTTCGGCGGTCGTGATCTGCGCCGGGGAAGTGATGGTCGCGAGCTTGGCGCGACCCTCCGGACTGCCAAGCAGCCACGGCAGCATCTGGAATGTGTCCTTTGATGTCGCCCGTCCAAGAAGCAGATCGGTCTCTCGGGGCGGTGCATCGAAGAAAAGGGTGGCGAACAGCGGCGGCACACGCAGGAACAGAATCTTTCGGTCGATCAGGTCGAGATGCCAGTCGTCTGGCGATGATCGGATCAACGCGCCATCTTCCGGCGAAATCGTCCCCGCAATCGAGGCTGTCAGCGCGGCCCATGTGCCTGGTCTTGTCTTGGCCATCGCCTCTGCCACGATCCGGATGTTCCATGCGAAATGTTCGCTCATCGCGGCACCAATCGAGGCGATCAGCACATCTTCCTCGTGCCACATGCGTTTGAAGCCGCCATGCTCCTTGGGTGCTTTCTGGGCCTGAATGGCCCCGGCAGTCTTCAAGACACGCAGGGACGGCACGGGCATGCCTGATGCTGCCACCGCTTCCGTGTCGCCATAAAGGAACGTTTCGGGGGCTTCCGCACCGCTCCGTTCGTTGGCTGTCATTGTTAAGGGCTCCGTTCATGAACAAGGGCTTTACACACGCAACAGTTCATTGCAAGTGTCTGTGAGGTTGTCTCTAGCGCCATTCGCGCGCGTTGACAACCGTTCCTGTTTCTTACGCTCATGGAGGGAAATCATGGCCACGATCCGCAAACGCACGCTGCCTTCGGGCCTCATCCGATGGCAGGTGGATTTCACCGACCAGGCGGGCAAACGCCGGTCAAAGCTGTTCCCGCGCCGCAAGGATGCGGATGTCTATCTGGTGAAGGTCCGTTCTCTGGTCGCCAACCACACCTATCTGGCCGACAGCGACAGCACGACCGTGGCCGACGCAGCGAAGGTTTGGCTCGACCACTGCGAGGTGCGCTGCAAAACGGGTCGGCGGATGGAACGCTCGACCCTGCGCGGCTACAGCGATTATGTGCGGCTGCACCTGAACGCGCCGGTCATCGGGATCGGGGATAAGCTGATCGCCCAGTTGACCCGCCGCCATGTCAATGAACTGCGCGACCGGCTGCTGCTGAATGGCCGGTCCGAACACCTGACCCGCCGCGCGATTTCCGTGCTGAAGCTGGTACTCGATCATGCCATCGACAACGGGCAGTTGTTCACCAATGCTGCACACGGAGTGCGGGTGATCAAGTCCAGCCGGATCGAGCACAAAGCCCCGGTGCCCTCGAAGGAGGCGATCCGCGCCCTGATCGAGGCCGCCGATGAAGATTTCAAACCGCACCTGATCGTCTCGGCGCTGGGCGGCCTGCGCGCTTCTGAACTGCGGGGCCTGCGCTGGCAGGACGTCGATTTCGACAAGGGCTTCATCCATATTCGCCAACGCGCCGACGCCTACAATCAGATGGGCGAGCCGAAATCGCGAGCAGGGTTCCGCGATATCCCTGCCGGGCCGATGGTGCTGAACGCCCTGCGCCGCTGGAAACTGCGCTGCCCGAAAAGCGAGCTGGGGCTGGCCTTCCCTGCGCCGCAGGGCGGGATCCTGCAACACACCCGTACGCAGGACCGGTTCCGCAAGCTGCAGAAAAAGGTCGAGGTGACCATGCGCTGGCACGACCTGCGCCACTTCGCCGTGTCGCTGTGGATCGAGCAGGGCTTTTCGATCAAAGAGATCATGACCTTCGCAGGCCACTCCTCCATCCAGATGACCATGGAACGCTACGGCCACCTTTTCCCCTCTCCCGACCACCAGAAGGCAATGGCCATGGTCGAGGCGAAGCTGCTGGGTTAACGTTTTTCTTCCCGTCAGCATATTGATCCAAAGGGTTGTCAGGTATGCCCCATGGCCCAAATCGCCGCTCCACTCGCCCGGGATTGCGCGGATCGGTTACTGCGCTAGACTGCGGGCTGAATGACGGCAGGAGGGCCCGTGCCATTACGAAGCTGTTTATAATTGGCAACGGATTCGACATCCATCATGGGGTCAGGTCCAGATACACAGACTTTGCGGATTGGTTAGAGAACGTTGATCGCGAAGTGCACGCGGCCGTCGAAGAATACCTGCCGACCTGCGTCGACGCTGAAGGCAAAGTGCAGAACGCCTGGGCGGATCTTGAGAACAACCTAGAACATTTCGACATTGACCAGCTTCTGGACCACGGATCGAACTTTCTGCCGAGCTATGGGGCTGACGACTGGAGTGACTCAGGCCACCACGACTTCGAATACGAACTCGACCGAGTGATCCGTTCCCTCTCAACCGGCCTTCATAACAATTTCGTGCGTTGGCTGGGTACGCTCAGCATACCGACGCAAATTGCCTCACCTGTCCGCCTCATCGATCCGCAGGCTAAATTCCTGAACTTCAACTACACGCCCACGGTTCAAAGCCTCTACGGCGCGGCGAACGTCCTGCACATCCACGGCTCTTTGGCAGATACGTCTTCTCAAATTGTGCTCGGGCACGGCTGGACACCGGGTGCCAAGGACCGGTGGGAAGGCCGCATCGACGAAGACACCGACACGCGCGTCGCTGGCGGCTATCGCTTGATTGACGAATACTTCCGCGAAACCTTCAAGCCGACTGCAGAGATCATCCTGCGCAATCAGGCATTCTTCGCGGGGCTTGACGAGGTGCCTGAAGTCTATGTCTTCGGACATGGGTTGGCTGACGTTGACGCCCCTTACTTTGCAGAGATGCTGAAACATTTACCCGTAGATGTGCAGTGGACAATTTCCTACCATGGCGGAGACCGCGAACGCGAGAAAATCGAGGCGGCCGCCATTAAGATTGGGATACCGACAGGGCGGGCGCGCTTTGCCTTTCTAAGCGACTTCTAGTCTGCCCTATGGTCGCGGAGAAGCGGGTGGGATGATGCAACTACCGTATCTCTCCATCGGTTTGCGGCTGTTCCGTGCGACACAACGCCGACGTTGCGGGTGTGAAAATCGGCTAAGAATCGGAAATCAAAAAGTTATTCCGGATGTCTGGATGAGCCTCATAACCTGAAGGTCGTTGGTTCAAATCCAACTCCCGCAACCAAAAAACGTCAATAAATCAAACACTTAATTCCCTAGTAAAACACTGGGGAATTAGGTGTTTGCGTTTACGTCAACACTACGTCACCAAAACGGCTGGTGGAGTGATGCGGTCGCGGCCCTTCACTTGCCGCCACGCCGAGCCCGTTTCACCAAATCGCTCCAATCCGTCGGCGGATCTCCAGCCGCAAGACGTTTCTGAAAAATCCTGTAAGCGTCGGTCTTGCTGCCGTAAGCTCTCTTCGTGTCCTTGTCGTTCACCCAAGCGTAAACGATGATCTTGGACTTCGTGTCGTAGCGGAAGAAAAGACGGAACTGCTGGAGAAACTTGGCACGCTTCCAGGCCCGATATTCCGGGCCGATCGTGTTTCCCATATCGAAGGCAGATGATGCCGGGTCTGCAGGGATGATGCCCTTCGTCAATTTCTCGATGGCAGCGAGGATCTTCGTCGGTGCTTTCTTCTGGTAGGCGTCGGGATGCTTCTCCCGGAGCGACTCGACGGTCGCGACCAGATCTTCATACGCCTCCTCAAAGGCTGGATCCTGCAAAAGGGTCCAGCCGTTGATCACAAGCGCGCCGGGGACATGGCCTTCGCTCATGCGTCGTCGAGCGGGGCGTCCAGATCGATGTCCACACCATCCACCAGCTCTGCTGCCCGTCGGGTTGTCTCACCGCCGAACGGCTTGAGGCGTTGCGGGTTCGCGACCATTTCGCGCTCGAGGAAAGCGAGGAAGGCCTGAACCGCCAGATCGGCCTGGTCTTGCTCAGGTTCAACTTTTTCCAAAATCACCTCGCCGCCCCGGATGACGTAGGCAACCTTGTCGCGCTTCTGGAGGTGGAGTACTTTGCGGACCGCGCTTGGGACAGTGTTCTGATACTTGTCGGTCAGGGTCGCTTCGAAGCGGGGGGCTTCCACATTGCTCATGTCACGGCTCCTCAGAATATTTCTGATGCATAGGTAATGCAAAACCATTACCCTTTCAAGATGCCTCGACCCCAAGTTCGACACCTCCGTGGGTAATTTTGAGCTTTCCAATGTATTGGGTTGAGTGAAATCAATGGTTTGGATGGGGGTGCTGGGGCTTTTCCGTGAAGTTCTGTTGTGGCACGCCATGACATCTATGTCTATTGATCAGCTTTATTAAATAATGTTACCGTTGCGGCATGTATACTAAGATCACTCAATCTGGCGGACGCCGCTATCTGCAACTCGTTGAGGGCTTCCGGGACGACGTCGGGAAAGTCCGGCATCGTGTGGTCGCCAATCTCGGCAGGATTGATGATCTCACCCCGCAAAAGCTGGATCCGCTTATCAATGGCCTCAACCGGGTGCTCGGGCGTTCCGAGAACACGGCCTTCGACGTCGTCCCTGAAAGCGCCAAGTCCTATGGCGATGTCTTCGCCCTTCACGAGCTTTGGAAAGACCTTGGCTTTGATCGTGCCCTTCAGCAAGCCCTGCGGTCCGGGCGCCGCGAGTTCGACGCCGAAGCCTTGATCCGCGCCATGGTGTTCAATCGCCTTTGCGCCCCGGACAGCAAGCTTGGATGCTTGCGTTGGCTGGACACGGTCGCGATGCCCGCCATGCCGGAAGGCGTAACCCACCAGAATCTCTTACGGGCCATGGATACATTGATGGATCATTCCGAGGCCGTCGAGGCGGCGCTTGCCCGTCAGATCAGGCCCCTCGTGGATCATGATCTGGCCATTGTCTTCTACGACCTGACCACCGTAAGGATCCATGGCGAAGGCGAGGTCAACGATGATTTGAGGGCCTTTGGCATGAACAAGGAAACCGGCGGCATCGCCCGCCAGTTCGTGCTTGGCGTCGTTCAGACCGCCGAAGGCTTGCCGCTGATGCACACGGTCCACCCCGGCAATATGGCCGAGACGAAGACGTTGCAGGCCATGCTCAAGACCGTTCTGCAGAGATTTCCCGTGCAGCGTGTCATCCTGGTGGCGGACCGCGGCTTGTTGAGCCTCGATAACATCGGCGAGCTCACCGCCATGGCCGATCAGGGCGGCCGCAAACTGGAGTTCATCTTGGCCGTGCCGGCCCGGCGCTATGGGGAATTGGTCGAAACGTTCCATGGCCTTTCCTTCGGCGACGACGGCCTGGCCGAAGCCACCTTTGCAGGTCACCGTCTTATCGTGGCCCATGATGCCGACCGCGCAGCCTTGCAATCGGCCAAGCGGCGGAACCGGATTGCAGACTTGGGAGCCATGGCCGAAAAGCTGGTGGCTCGGCTCGATGCGCAGGATGCCGGTGAAACGGCTCGTGGCCGCCGCGCCTCCGACCGTGGCGCTTACAGCCGCTTCACACGTGCGGTAGCAGAGGCCGAACTGACCCGCTTCATCAAGGCCGATTACACCGCCGATCGCTTCAGCTGGTCGGTGGACGAGGATGCCATCACCAGAGCTGAGCTCTTCGACGGCAAGCTGACGCTGCTAACCAATGCGCCCGACCTCACGCCTGCGCAAGCCGTCACCCGCTATAAGAGTCTCGCCGACATTGAGCGTGGCTTCCGCGTTCTGAAATCCGACATCGAAATCGCGCCAGTTCATCATCGCCTGCCAGACCGCATCCGCGCCCATGCACTGATCTGCTTTCTGGCACTGGTGCTCTACCGCATCATGCGCATGCGCTTGAAGGCCAAGCGTCATGGCGCGAGCCCCCGAACCGCCCTCGATCTGCTAGCGCGCATCCAAAAACATACCACGCACATCGGCCCCAGAACATTCACAGGACTATCAAAAACACAGCCAGAACAACTTGAACTCTTCGACGCCTTGAGCATCGCCAAGCCCGCCTGACCCCGACTGTTGTGGCAAAAACCGCAAAGCCGAACAAGGGATATCAATCGCTTAGAGGATTAACTGTCGAAGTTGGGCTCGACAGAGTGTTGCAGTGTGCACAATGCAGCGTATTGCTTTCGCAGCCACGGGGGCACCGGTCAGTCGTCCTGAAACACCAGCTCATAATCTGTGCTGCGCCCGCCAGCCGGTCCACGTCGCAGAAGTCCAACATTGATAAGAAGCGCGATATCACGATTTGCGGTATCTTGGGAACAGTCGCCGATCTTTGCCCATTTCGACGATGTCATCTTCCCCTGAAAACCATCAAGGAGGCGGTTTAAAACTTTGATCTGCCGCGCATTCAGTGGATGCTCGGACGCGTACTCCCAGAAATTCGATTTTCGGATGACGTTGATCAGAATCTTATCAGCTGATTGAAACGCTTCGGAAAGAATATCCAGGAACCAGGCAATCCAAGCTGTAATATCGAGATCGGATTTTTGCTGACGCTCAAGAAGATCATAATAAGCGGCGCGTTCGCGCTGAATTTGGGCGGACATCGAATAGAACCGCTGTGATGTTTCCTCGGATCGGGCGAGGGCGAGATCTGCAATCGCACGCGCAATCCTTCCGTTGCCATCTTCGAACGGGTGGATGGTAACAAACCAGAAATGGGCAACCGCGGCCTTGATCACGGGGTCCTGCGCGCTCTCAGCGTTCATCCATCCGAGGAACTGATCCATCTCACCCGGGACACGCTCGGCCGGGGGCGCTTGGTAATGGATCCGCTCGCGCCCGCAACTGCCCGAGACAACCTGCATCGGGCCATTTGCGTAGTCACGCCAGCAGCCCACCCGGATCTTCGAAATGCCACTGCGCCCTGTGGGGAAAAGCGCAGCCTGCCATCCGAACAATCGGTCCGCCGTGAGATGGTCCCGGAACTGTCCCGTGGCGTCGAGCATCATATCGACAACTCCTTCCACGTGCCGATCCACAGCAGGGAGTGCACCTGCGTCCATACCTAGGCGTCGCGCAATGGAAGAGCGGACCTGCTGTGTGTCGAGTTTCTCTCCCTCGATCTCACTGGTCGTGACGACGTCCTGGATCAGGGTCTCGAGGACGGCCTCTTCACGCAGTTTGAAGCCCAGCGCTTCCATCCGGCCCAGCAGGCGGCCCTGCAGGTGACGGGTCGAGGCGAGATTTGCGCTCAGCGCTGCTTCGTTCCAGGTGAAGTGCGGCCAGTTCGCATGTTCCCAAATGTACATCTAATCTCCGCATTTTACACGGCGATAGTGCTCCTCAATCTCCGCAGAAACAAGCCTTTTCACCGTAAAAATGCGGAGAAAGAGCGGGTATTCCCCGCATGACAGCGGACCCATTTGCTTGCTCTTGCACATCGCTCATGTCAATGCTCCTCAGAATTCACTTGGTCAAAAAGTAATGGAAGATCATTACCTTTTAAAGTTGCCAAAAAAGGCGATTTGCAGTCTTGGAACGCGTCTGACAGTTTTTCTTTTACCAAGTTACCGGATAGAAGGCCATCAACACACTTAGGCTGGTCGATAGGGACGGCGTATATGCATATTTTGATGACGGTGAATGCCGCCTGGAACATCTGGAACTTTCGGCGGCCCGTGGTCGAGGCGCTTCTGGGCGATGGTCACCGTGTCACGGTCCTCGCGCCTCCCGATGATGCAGTGTCCGAACTTGAAGGCCTTGGCTGCCATATGCGCCCACTGGAGATGAGCGTGAAGGGTCTCAATCCGCTTGAGGACATGAAACTGCAGCGCCGTTTCAAACGCGTATTTCGAGAGGAACGGCCTGACGTTGTGCTGAGCTATACGATCAAGAACAACATCTTCGGCGCGCGGGCAGCCCGTGCGGTGGGTGTGCCGTTTCTGCCCAATGTGACCGGGCTGGGCACGGCCTTCCTGTCTGGCAAGCTGCTACGAACCGTGACCGAGCAATTGTACCGGCGTTCCTTCAGCACACTGCCGACCGTGTTTTTCCAGAACGAAGACGACCGCGACCTGTTTTACGATCGCTCAATGGTTCGCGTAGATCAGGCCCGGCTGCTGCCTGGCTCGGGCATCAATCTGGTCCGCTTTGCGCCCGCCGCGATGCCTACAACGGAGGGCGCGCCCATCTTCCTGATGATCGCCCGGCTTCTGCGCGACAAAGGTGTTCTGGAATTTGTCGACGCGGCCCGGCAAATCAAAGCGCGCCATCCGAAGGCGCGATTCCAGCTCCTCGGAGCGGCCGGGTCGGAAAACCGCAGCGCCATTGATCGCGCGACGGTCGATGCTTGGATCGCGGAAGGTGCGGTCGAGTATCTTGGGACCACGAGTGATGTGCGCCCTGCGATTGCAGCCGCCTCTTGTGTGGTTCTCCCTTCCTATCGGGAGGGCGCGCCGCGGACCCTGATTGAGGCGGCCGCAATGGCCCGGCCCGTGATCACCACCGATGTCCCAGGCTGTCGGGCCGTGGTCGACCGTGATATCTCGGGCTTTCTCTGCGAGGTACGCAGTGCCGAGAGCCTGGCAGCCGCGATCGAGCGGTTTCTGGCGCTGCCGTCTGAGGCGCAACAGGCCATGGGCCAAGCTGGTCGTGGCAAGATGGAACGAGAATACGACCAGACCATTGTGGTGGACGCCTATCGCGAGGCCATCGCGCGCCTTTTGAAGAACCAGAAAGGTCAGTGACGATGGACACAGCCTTCTTCATTGCCTCGAAACTGATCGGTGCGATTCTGCGTCCGGACACGTGGATCATCATCGCGCTGGCCATCGTGGTGCTGGCGCTGATCATGCAACGACGGCGGCTGGCACTTTTGGTCGGCGGCCTGACACTGGTTGCACTTGTGACGCTGGCGATCCTACCGCTCGGCAGCCTGCTTTTGCAGCCGATCGAGCGGAGCTATCCCGCAAACCCGCCCCTGTCAAAAGTCGATGGCATCATCGTGCTGGGCGGCGGTGAAGATGCACGGGCCAGTGCCTATTGGGGCCAGATGCAGTTCAACGAAGGCGGTGATCGCTTTGCCGCCGGAATTGCACTCGCGCGGCAGTTTCAGGATGCGCAACTGCTCTTTACCGGCGGTAGCGGTGCGTTGCGCGACCTCGGGGGGACGGCTGTTTCCGAAGCTTCCATCGCTGAGCGGTTTTTTCTGGACCAAGGCATTGATCCAGAACGCCTACTGCTTGAGGGCCGCTCGCGCAATACGGCTGAAAACGCCAGCCTTAGCCTGGCACTCGCCAACCCCAGTGCCAACGAGACCTGGGTGCTGGTCACCAGCGCGTTCCACATCCCCCGCGCGATGCGGAGTTTCGAGGCCGCCGGATGGACGGGGCTCGTAGCCTGGCCCGTCGACTATCGCACATCGCGTTTCACCGATCACATCGGTTGGGATCTCACGGGAAACCTGCAGGTCTTAAACACCGCAATACGCGAGCAGGTTGGGCAACTAGCGTATCGTCTGACGGGGCGATAAGGCAGAGCCTGACCGAGAACGCTCTGCAATTTGGCGTTAGCAGCTTTTCAGCTCTAGCGCATCCAACCCTGATGCCTCAGGAATCAACGCCCAAGCTAGCACGCGCGTTGATCTTTTGAGCTGCCGCCGCAGATGCAAACCAACCACGGGCAGCCTGGAGCGCATCGTGCACTTTTCCCGGCTGCGCTTCCAAAGCGGGCAGCATTTCCGAGGCGCGATACAAACCGCCTAAGGATGGCGGTGGCATATCCCGTTTTTGAAGCGCTTGGCGAGAAACTGACAGGCGAGCTGCAACATCAGCCAGGCTCACAAGGTCAGGTTTAACTTCGCGAAGCTGGGTCCCTGTTGGCAGCGCAAACAGGACTTGCGTAACAGCATCAGAAATAACCACTTCGGCATCTACACCGGCCCGCGTGAAGCCCAAGCCAATGATGCCAGAGGCCCCGAGACCAACAACAGCATCATCACACCCGGCCTCAAAAAGGGCGTCCATGATGGCATCCTCGTCTTCAGCGCCTTTCGGCAGCGCGACAACGATATCGAATTCAAACTCCACATCTTCAACCAACATCATTCTCCTTCATCACACATCCTGAAGCCTTCCGAAGCAGTTCGCGCGCATGGTTTCGCGGATTGGCTGGTGTGCTCCAGACTGACATCCGACAAAACACACCAGATCGACATGCGTCGCCCGTGTTGGTTGGGCAAAGCACATACCCCTATGAATGCGCGCTACGCCCTTTTGCTTCTTCAACCTGCCAGCCCAATGCCTCAAGCTCTTGCAAAGCGTTTTCGATGTGCTTGGACGGGTGTTTCTTCCGAGCCATCATTTAATCCTACACAGTTTAGTTGCCAAGTGACAACCAAGCGCCTCTTGAAAGAATAGGCAGGTTCTCACGATCCAGCAGGCGTCTTAAATTCACGTTCTGTACCAATAATTTACAATGAAAGCGAGGCTGTCAAATAAACAACAAACAATAGCTACGCTCAAACCGTCCGCAACTGATCCGCCGTCACCGCAACCCGGGCCTGCCCGCCCATGATCTCCATCAGCACCCAAACGCGCCGGTCCGGTGCGATGGTCTCGATCGTGGCGACAAAATCCGCGAACGGGCCGCTGGTCATGCGCACCTGGTCACCGGGCTTCAACAGCTTTGGCGGCAGCAGCTTTCCTCCGGTATCGCAGCGCAGCATCAGCTGGCTGACGATATCCAGTGGCACCATTGCTGGCTTCTTGCCGAAGCTGACCAGCCGCGTGATGCCGTAGGTGGACTGGATCTTGCGCCAGTGCCCACCCGAGACGTCAAATGACACGAACACATACCCCGGAAACATCGGCCGCAGGGTCGGGATGAACCGGCCCTTGCGGTTCTGCGTGCCTTCCTCCATCGGCAAGAAGGTCCGGAAGCCTTGCTGCTTAAGGTTACGGTCAGCGATTTGCGCGCAGTTTGGTTTGAGCTGCGCCAGAAACCAGCTGTTGCCGCGGTCGTGGTTGGTCATTGCGTCCCCCGGGTATTAGTACTGGCCTTTTATCGCTCAAGTCCGAGCGGATGCAAGTCGCAGTTTCAGGAAGTTTCGTGAATCTTTGATGGCAGCCATATGCGCTGATCACGGCAGTCCGTTGATTTTATGCGATAATTGCTACTTCTCGAGTTGATAGCCCGCGCCACCTACGCAAACGTCCAGCCAATGAAAATGTGAATTGGAGGCTGAGTTGGACGGGAGTGGCGAAATTACCGAGTTTCGGGCGGCGCAATATGTGCGCATGTCGACAGAACATCAGCAGTATTCGACAGACAACCAGGCGGACAAGATTAACGAATACGCCGAGAAGCGCGGCATCGAGATCATCAAGACCTATGCCGATGACGGCAAGAGCGGGCTTTCCATCGGCGGGCGCGCCGCGCTGCAGCAGCTGATTTCTGATGTTGAGACCGGGGCCGCCGACTTCAACGTGATCCTAGTTTATGACGTCAGCCGCTGGGGCCGGTTTCAGGACGCGGATGAGTCTGCCTATTACGAATACATCTGCAAGCGCGCCGGGATCAACGTCGCCTATTGCGCCGAGCAGTTTGAAAACGATGGCTCGCCCGTCTCGACCATCGTCAAGGGTGTCAAACGCGCCATGGCGGGCGAATACAGCCGCGAGCTATCGGTCAAGGTCTTTGCCGGGCAATGTCGCCTGATCGAGCTGGGGTTTCGCCAAGGTGGTGCGGCCGGTTTTGGTCTGCGGCGCGTTTTGGTGGACGACCGCGGCAACATCAAATCCGAGCTGAAGCGCGGTGAGCACAAATCATTCCAGACTGACCGCGTCATCCTAATGCCCGGCCCCGACGAGGAAGTCGCCTGGGTCGGCAAGATGTACCGCTGGCTGATCGAGGAGGATCTGACCTTCCGCGAGATCGCTGACCGGCTGAATGAGGAAGGCGTGGCCACCGATATGGACCGGCCTTGGACCTCCGGCACGGTGCGCACCGTGCTGACCAACGAGAAATACATCGGCAACAACGTCTACAACCGGTCCTCATTCAAACTCAAGAAACTGCATGTCGATAACCCGCCCGACATGTGGGTGCGTAAAGAAGGCGCGTTCGAGGGGATTGTGCCGCTGGAGTTCTTCTTGACGGCGCAAGAGATCATCACGGCGCGCTCTGCCCGCTTGTCAGACGAAGAACTACTGGAACATCTGAAACGGCTCTATGCCGATGCGGGCCAGCTCTCTGGGGTGCTGATCGACCAGACGCCAGACATGCCCTCGTCATCAGCCTATCGCAATCGCTTTGGGTCCCTTGCCCGCGCTTACGAAATGATTGGCTATCGCTCGGACCGCGATCAGGAACGCATCGCGCTCAACAAGCGCCTGCGCGGCATGCACCCGGAAATCATAGCTCGAACCGAGGCCGCGATTGCGGATGTGGGTGGCACGGTCGTGCGCGATGGCAAGACCGACCTGCTGACCATAAATGACGAGATGGTCGTGAGCCTGGTGCTGGCCCGCTGCCAGCCGATGGCAGACGGGCGGCTGCGCTGGCGGATCCGGTTTGACCCAATGCGGTATCAGGCCGACGTCACGCTGGCTGTGCGGCTCGATCCCGACAATCGAGAAGAGCTGGATTACTACCTGCTGCCCTGGATCGACCTGCCCCGGCAGGAGATCCGGCTGTGCAACCGCAGCAGCATCGCCTTTGAGGCCTTCCGTTTCGAGGACCTCGGCTTTTTCTACGGCATGGCCGAGCGAGTCGGCGTTCGGCGCAAATGGGGCCAGACGGAATGATCGCAACAGCAATTGAAAGGAACGCACCATGAACCCACCCAAGCCAAGGAGCCAGACCCATGCAGAATGACACCCCCGAAAGCGTAACGCTCGTCCCCATCGACCGGGTCGAGGTTCTGAACTCGCGCGACCGCAACATGAAGGTCTTCGAGGAAATTGTCGAAAACATCCGCAGTATCGGCCTCAAGAAGCCGATCACGGTGACCGAGCGCGAGGGGGCCGATGGCGAGACCGCCTTTCTGCTGGTCTGCGGCGAAGGGCGCTTGAATGCCTTTCGCCTGCTGGGTGAGACACACATCCCGGCGCTGGTGGTCAATGTCAGCGACGAAGACGCCTTCATCATGTCGCTGGCCGAAAACATCGCCCGGCGCGGCCACCGCCCGCTGGAAATCCTCGCTGACATCGAGCTGCTGCTGGCGCGCGACTACACCATTGACGACATCATCCATCGCACGGGGTTGTCGCAAAAATACGTCCGCGACATCGTCTTCCTGCTGGAAAAGGGCGAGGAGCGGCTGATCGAGGCGGTGCAGAACAACACCATCCCGCTGACAGCGGCGCTGGAGATCGCGCGTGCCAAAAACGATGATGGCGATCTCGGCGACATGCTGGAGGAGGCCTACAAGTCAGGCCAGCTCAAGGGCCACCAACTGACGGATGCAAAGCGGTTGATGGAAAAGCGCCGTGACAAAGGCCCAAAATCCAGCGCGCGGCCCAAGCTGCCCAATTCCGCCCACTCGCTGGTAAAGATTTACCAAAAGGAAGTCGCCCGCCAGCACAAGATGGTGCTCAAGGCCGAACACGCACATCAGCAGCTCCTGCTGGTGGTCCAGGGCCTGAAATCCCTCTTTGGCGATGAGAACTTCGTGACGCTCCTGCGCGCCGAGGGGCTCGACACCCTGCCCAAATACCTCGCTGACCGCATTGAAACCATTTGAACCCGGAGACCAACATGACCGAAATGAACACCGTAAAGCCCATCTACCCCGGCGCCTTCCCCCTGCCCCGCGACGAGGAGGATGCGGCACCGCGCTATCCCACAGCACCCCTGAACCTGACGCTTGGGTTTGATCTGGAAACCTATCAGATCCCAATCGAAGAGCTGATGCCCTCGAAAAAGGTGCCGGACGGCGTGATGACCACCCGCAAGTTCAAGCAGATCCTCTCTTCGATCCGAGAGATCGGGCTGATCGAGCCGCTTTCCGTGATCAAGCCGGACGCGGACGCCCCCGGCTTTTTGTTGCTCGATGGCAATCTGCGGGTGCTGGCACTCAAGGAGCTGGGCCAGGACGTTGCCCCCTGCCTGATTGCCAAGGATTTCGAAACCTACACCTATAATCACCGGATCAACCGGCTCTCGACTGTGCAGGAGCATTACATGCTGCGCCGCGCCATCGACAAAGGTGTCAGTAAGGAACGGTTGGCGCGCGCCTTCAACGTCAATCTCTCGACCATCAACAGTCGGATCAACCTGCTGCATGGCATTTGCCCGCGCGCCACCGAACTGCTCAACGACCATCAGTTCACACCAGACGTGACGCGGCATCTGCGCAAGATGAAGGCCGCTCGCCAGATCGAGGCGGTGGAACTGATGATCGCGGCCAACAGCGTCACGGCCGCCCATGCGGATGCGCTTTTGAAGGCCACACCGCCGGAGCAGCGCACCGACTACACGCCACCCAAACCGGAAGAACCTAAAGGCGATCCGCTGGAACAGATTGTTCGGCTTGAGCGCGAGATGAACAACGTGCAGGAAAAGTACAAGGATGCGGAAAAATCCTATGGCTCAGAACTGCTGAACCTTGTGGTCGCCAAGGGCTACGTCACCAAACTTGTCGGCAATGAGGCGGTCCGGTCGTGGCTTACGCGCACCGCACCCGAGATCCTCGAGCAGTTCGAGCTGGTAATCAACACCACCAGCATGGAAGAAGCGCTCGACCAGCAGGCGCAGGAAGAGGGTCAGTCTGATCCCGCAGGGCAACCGGAGGATGATTCGGCGGGGGCAGAGCAGGATATCGCTGCTGAGTAACACTGATCGTTCCAGGCGCGTCGCGCGGCTGTTGTGATCGCCTCTCGCCAAACGGCGACGGCAAGCGGCGTCCCCAAGGACAGATTGGCTTCGCAGGTGCAGCAATTTGAGATTGCGCACTCTCGGAGATTACGTTACGTTCAGAAATGAGCACGGCAGTCCTTGCTTGCCACCACTCGATCTCCGAGCGAACCCACGTTGGTTCACTGAGAGCGAAAATCACTGAAAATCAGAAATTCCTTGTTGTGTTTTGATGCTAGAGCAGATATCGCTCAAGCCCGAGCAGTTATGTATACTTTGCGTTACATTGCAAACACGGATCACACGAGGCGCCTTGCAGGCAGTCCTTGTGCGGCAGCCTGCGAGAAAGATTTCAATTTATGACCACACAACGCGACAAGCTGCGCGAAGATGTGCAGTTCCGGATCCTGCGCCTTCTGCAGGACAACCCTGAAATGAGCCAACGCGATCTGGCCAAGGCCGTCGGCGTCAGTACAGGCGGCATCCATTACGTGCTCAACGCACTCTTGGACAAAGGCCTGCTCAAGCTAGGGAATTTCACCGCCGCTGAGGACAAGCGGCGCTATGCCTATGTGCTCACGCCCAAGGGCATCGCCAAAAGGGCCGATCTGACCAAACGGTTTCTGGTGCGCAAAATGGCTGAATATGAGCAGCTGAAGACCGAGATCGACGAGGTTCGTGGTGATCTGTCTGACGCGGAGGTGGCCGAGCTTAAAGCCGCCATCAGTGACAAATGATATGAGTGTGTTGGTAAAAATACCGCTGGCGACCAGCGTCACGTTAAGGATGTCATTTTGAAAATCGCAATGATTGGCACCGGCTATGTCGGTCTTGTCTCCGGGGTCTGTTTCTCCGATTTTGGGCATCACGTCGTATGCGTCGACAAGGCAGAAGAGAAGATCAAGCGCCTGAACAAAGGCGAAGTGCCGATCTTCGAGCCCGGCCTTGAAGACGTCATGTCCCGCAATGTGGCGGCGGGGCGTTTGTCGTTCACAACTGATATCGCAGCTGCAGTTGATGGCGCGGACGCGGTGTTCATCGCAGTAGGCACACCGACGCGCCGTGGTGACGGGCATGCCGATCTGACTTATGTGATGGCCGCAGCAGAGGACGTGGCAAAGGCTCTGACGGGTTATGCGGTGATCGTGACCAAATCCACCGTCCCCGTCGGAACGAATCGCAAGGTCAAGCAAGTCGTGGCAGAATCCAATCCGGCTGCTGATTTCGATGTGGCTTCGAACCCTGAATTCCTGCGCGAGGGAGCGGCGATTGAGGATTTCATGAAGCCGGACCGTGTCGTTGTCGGCATTGAATCCGAGCGTGCAGCCAAGGTCATGGCTGACATTTATCGCCCGCTTTACCTGCGCGATTTTCCAATACTGACCACGGATCTGGAATCAGCGGAAATGATCAAATACGCCGCTAATGCGTTTCTGGCGACCAAGATCAGCTTCATCAACGAGATGGCGGCACTGTGTGAGCGGACTGGCGCGGATGTGAAGGAAGTGGCCCGCGGAATGGGGCTCGACGGGCGCATTGGGAACAAGTTCCTGCACGCTGGCCCTGGCTATGGCGGATCGTGCTTTCCCAAGGACACCTCGGCGTTGGCTCGTATTGGTCAGGAACACGCTGTGCCTCAAACTATCGTCGAGGCCGTGATAAGGGTGAATGATGCGGTCAAATTGCGGATGATCGAAAAGTTGCGTGATCTTTGTGACGACAGCTTCAATGGCAAGACCGTGGCGGTTCTGGGCGTGACATTCAAGCCCAACACCGACGACATGCGTGACGCGCCCAGCTTGACCATCATTCCGGCGCTTGTCGGTGGCGGGGCGAAGGTGCGTGTGGTCGATCCGCAGGGCAGACGAGAGGGCGAGGCACTGTTGCCGAACGTGAGCTGGCACGATGATCCATACGCGGCCGTGCAAGGTGCTGACTTGCTCGTCATCTTGACCGAGTGGAACGAGTTCCGTGCGCTCGATTTGACGCGGCTGGCGCAGAACATGTCCCGGGCCCGGATGGCCGATTTACGAAATATTTATTCTGCCGAGGACGTCCGTGACGCGGGCTTCGCGGCTTATGTGGGAGTGGGCCGCTAATGCGTGTTTTGATCACTGGGACGGCCGGGTTCATCGGGTTCCACCTGGCAAAGTTACTGCTGGCCGAGGGGATTGTGGTCCACGGCTATGACGGCATGACCGACTACTACGATGTCGCCCTCAAGCAGCGGCGCCATCAGATGCTGCTGCAGAACCCGAACTTCGCCGCGACCGAAGGAATGCTGGAAGATCAGGCGCTGTTCGACCATGTCGCCGATGAATTTGCACCAGACGTGATCGTCCATCTCGCAGCACAGGCCGGTGTGCGCTACAGCCTCGAGAACCCCCGTGCCTATCTTGATGCCAACGTTATCGGCACGTTCAACGTCATGGAGGCCGCGCGCCGTCTAGGCGTTCAGCACCTGCTGATGGCCTCGACCTCGTCAGTTTATGGTGCCAACACCGAGATGCCGTTTATCGAGACGGAAAAGGCCGATACGCAGCTGACCATCTATGCCGCGACCAAGAAGGCGAACGAGAGCATGGGTCATGCCTATGCGCATCTCTACGATCTGCCGACCACGATGTTCCGGTTCTTTACTGTTTATGGCCCGTGGGGACGGCCCGATCTGGCGCTCTACAAGTTTGTGGATGCAATGCTCGATGGGCGTCCCATCGACATCTACAATAACGGCGACATGTATCGCGACTTCACCTATGTCGACGATCTGGTACGAGCCATCCGTCTCTTGATTGATGTGGCGCCCGTCCGCCCTGAAGACGGAGTCGTGCCCGAAGGCGACAGCCTCTCGCCCGTGGCACCCTACCGTGTCGTGAATATCGGCAATTCTGACAAGGTTCGGCTTTTGGATTTCGTCGATGCGATCGAGGAGTGCCTCGGGCAGAAGGCTGAGCGGAATTACATGGGCATGCAAACTGGTGACGTGCCTGCGACTTGGGCCAATGCTGATTTGCTGAAAACCTTAACCGGATATCGTCCGCAGACCGATTTCCGAGATGGAATCGCAAAGTTTGTGGAATGGTATCGGGAGTATTCGGGGAAATGACATCTGACATGAAAATGATTGCTGTAATTGGTCTTGGTTACGTTGGGCTTCCCCTCGCCGTCGAATTCGGCAAATCCCGGCCAGTAATCGGGTTCGACATCAATAAGGGGCGGATCGACGCGCTGCGCACCGGACGGGACGCGACGCAGGAGGTGTCAATGGGCGAGCTGTCTGCAGCGAATCATCTAACCTTTACTACCGATCCGGCTGATCTGGCTGCGGCATCCGTCTACATCGTGACGGTGCCCACGCCAATCGATGCGCACAAGCGCCCGGACTTGACCCCTCTGATCAAGGCCTCCGAAACGCTGGGCAGGGTTCTCAAGCGCGGCGATATCGTCATCTATGAGAGCACCGTCTATCCCGGTGCGACCGAAGAAGATTGCGTCCCGGTGCTGGAACGCGTCTCGGGGCTCACCTTCAACACCGACTTCTTCGCGGGATACTCACCCGAGCGGATCAACCCTGGCGACAAGCAGCACCGTCTGCCTGATATCCGCAAGGTCACGTCTGGATCGACTCCCGAGATCGCCGAAGAGGTGGATCAGCTCTATGCAAGCATCATTACAGTCGGCACCTACAAGGCCGAAAGCATCCGTATCGCCGAAGCGGCCAAGGTGATCGAGAACACGCAGCGCGACTTGAACATCGCATTGGTCAACGAGCTGGCGATCATCTTCAACAAGATGGGCATCGACACCGAGGCGGTGCTGAAGGCGGCGGGAACCAAGTGGAACTTTATGCCCTTCCGGCCTGGTCTGGTCGGCGGCCACTGCATAGGCGTGGACCCCTATTACCTGACCCACAAGGCCGAGGCGATGGGCTATCACCCGCAGGTGATCCTGGCGGGACGGCGCATCAATGACGGAATGGGCGCCTATGTGGCAAGCCAGTTGGTCAAGGCGATGCTGAAACGCCGTCTTCAGGTGGATGGCGCGCGGGTGCTGATCCTTGGGCTAACCTTCAAGGAAAACTGCCCAGACCTGCGCAACACCCGCGTGGTCGATGTGGTTGCTGAGCTGCGCGATTATGGTGTGCAGGTGGATGTACATGATCCTTGGGTCGATGCAGCAGAGGCAAAGCACGAATACGGGCTGGACTTGGTCACAACGCCAGAACCCGCAGCATATGACGGTGTGATTTTGGCTGTTGCGCATGACACCTATCGCGACGCCGGGGCAACAGCCCTGCGCGGCTACGGGGGTCCGGATCATGTGTTCTGTGATCTGAAAAGCGTCTTTGCGCGTGGCGAAAGCGATCTAAGGCTGTGAAGGACGAGTCATCCATTGGCCGTGTCGAAGGGCTCAACCTGACGC
>Ga0307944_1000180_pt1 | contig 35968 bp, 42 predicted proteins | sample OrgLakmetagen179_FD_201831 | JGI IMG/M metagenome (GOLD analysis project Ga0307944, IMG submission 201831) | Saline water microbial communities from Organic Lake, Antarctica - #179 | ecosystem: Environmental > Aquatic > Non-marine Saline and Alkaline > Saline | place: Antarctica: Organic Lake... | reverse complement strand
TTTGAAGTCAATCTTGTAACCACCAGCCATACGATGGATATTCAGCTTGCTGAGGACCGGCAGGTCCGTCTCGTAGTATTCATCTGGGTAATCGATGCAGCCCCGGCGGTCTGGCTCGAACATGTGGCAAAGCCATGTCACCTCGAAAAGAGCCTTGACCGCCTCGAGTTCGGTGCCGAACGCCACACCACCGTGATCCGGCGGAAAAGCGGCGCTGAGCGTGAACACATGGTCCCCATCCGTCTGCAACCGGGCGTTATACATGCGAAAGCCGCGCTGCCCCGTGTATCGGTCAAGGTCGACACGGGACGTCGCACCACGCCCTTCGGTGAAATCGATCACCTGAAGCGTGCCTGTCCCGGCCATGCGGTCGGTCCAGTTGCCGCTCACCTCCATGCCCCAGACCACGTCGACGAAGTCATAGGGTGTCTCGCCCAGCATATCTTCCAGCACCGCTTCCGGCAGGGTGCCGGTCATGTCGAGTTCCATGTATTCGAACATCTGGTTGACTGGCCCGCCGGACGGATCCGGCACCGGGATAGGCTTGTAATTCTCGATCTCCTCGAACTCCGTTTCGGGGATTTCGAGCGTCAGCTGCGCCTGCGCGGGCGTGCCAAGCGACAGGGACACAAAGGCGAGTGTTGCCCAAAGTAAGGCCGGTAGAGCAGCGCCGCCGCGCATCAGTTGGAGGTCGGCGACGGGGGCGTGTCCGCCTCCTCCTCGCCAAGCTCGGTCTCGAATTCACCGGCAACGAGGATGCAGCCCTCGAAGGTGGGATTGCTGGTCATCAAGGAACCGATCGGGCACAGGTTGCCCTCGAATGTCCCGGCGGCAAACCCGCCGCCCGCTACGATGTCCAGCCGGTCGAAGGACACCGTGGCCGGCGTTCCCACGTCATCCGTCGAGACATAAAACCCGGTGCCCTCGCCAAAGTTCTTGTGATAGGCAATCTCGGCTTCGTTTGGGCCCGTCAGCAACTGATCTGCGTCGTCAGCCGAAAAAGCCGGCAGTTCGATGGTCAGGCCACCCTGCCGCAGGATGCTTTCGGCTTCGGGGTCGACGCCCATGATCCGCAGCTTAACCTGCTCCTCACCTCCCATGCGCTCTACCATTTGCGCACGCTGCTCGTCGCTCATTCCGGAAAGGGCACCACCAAGAGCATCCGCCATGGAAAAAGGGCGCCATGCTGCTGTCGCCATATCGCGGCCCTCGATCTCACCCGAGATGGTCAGCCAAGCGCGTTCAGTGCCGTCCGCCGTCCCCTCGATCGACCCAAGCACCGTCATCGTGCGGCTCTCTTGCGAAACTGCAGGAAGGGCGGCAATCAAGGCGACAGCGGCGCCTGAGAAATAGGAAATTCGCACAAAAGGGCTCCCGGTAATTTATTGCAATACACTTCACGCAGAGAATTCAAATACATCCGTTATTCGGTAGACATAACAAGATGAGGGCCAAAAGTCGCCTGATTCTTTGCTTTTTCCAAACCCTGCTTTCTTGACACCTCTGCAGGCTGTCATCGGCTTGGCCTCACTTGCAACTCCACCTCATGCGTATCGGGATAGCGTTTCGCTTGGAAAACGCCCCGATAGGTGTTTGTTTCTGCACGCCACAATTCGAGGTAATACATCTCTTCAGTGTCTGTGGTCGGGTTCCAGTCCACCTTCAACCCATCTTCCGTAATCTGGATGTCGTCGATGCTGCCGGTTTCGCCAGAAAGTTCTTGGCCCCGGGCCTGCCCCATGACGAAATGCCCCTCGGCGCGGGTGGCATCCTCATCGTGTAAAACGGTGAAATGCGCCAGCGGAACATCGCCGTCAACATAAGCGACACTCCAGCGGCCCTGATAGGCACCTACCTCTACGTCGTGTTGTCTGCCTGAAATGCGGGCCTCGACAGGGCTACCCCGTATTGCCGGATTACGTGCCGCATGATCAGTGGCGGTCATCCCCTCGGGGTCGCTGAGGTTTGGATCTGCACCCAAGTCGAGTAGCCGTTCGAGTTGTTCCGGCTGAGCGTCGCGCGCGACCAGTAGAAGCGCCGTGAAGCCATCGGCATCGCGTGCATCTGGATCGGCCCCGGCGTCCAGAAGGCGCTGTGCCACCGAAATATCGTCATTGAACTGCGCTGCGATCATGAATGCGCTGTTGCCCCAGCGATCCCGCGCGCCGATTCTGGCACCGGCCGCCAGCAGCAGATCGATCGCAGCGGGCGTCGCTGAACCTGCCGCCGACGTCAGGGCAGTCGTTCCGCTGTAGCGGGCGCGTGCATTGACGTCCGCGCCGAGCTCCAGCAACCGCGCGGCCCCCGTGAGATTACCTTGCAGCGCCGCCTGCGCAAGCGGGCTGCGCCCACTGCGGTCGAAGACATCGAGATCCGCCCCATGCGCCAGCAATTTCTCGACCACGTCCATGTGGTTGCGCCCAGAAGCCAACGACACCGGCGTTGCAGCGGGACGCCCAACCGACCGCGTTACATCCGCGCCATCCGCAATGGCAGCTTCCACTGCCGCTGCATCACCCCGCGCCACCGCCTCCATCAACCGGTCCTGCGGCGTTTCTTCTGCAAGGACGGCACCGGTCAGGGCAAGGACCATAGCGAGGCTGCACACCGTAATGCCAAAGGCGCGTGCGGCATTACTCAAACCTTGCATCGTTCAGCCTCCAGTAAACATTCGTGCGGTCGATGTCGGGGTTGTCGGCGGCAAAATCGGCTGCAATCCGGCCATCATGCGTTCTCAATGTCGCATCCGCCCCGTAATCCAGCAACATCCGAACAATCTCTGGCCGGCTCCACCCCGCTGCACGTGTCAGCACGGTTTCCCCGTAAGAATCGATCGCATTTACATCCAATCCCTGCTCGAGCAGCCAGACAAGCACCTCGACTTCGACCAGACGCGACCCCGCCGCCGCCATCAGAACCGTTTCGCCATAGTCCGTCACGTGCCGCAGATCATTACCTGCCGCGACCAGCATTTCGGCCATGCCGCGGGAATTGGAACTGACAGCCACCATCAGCGGGTTGCGGCCCCCCTCGTCGCGCGCACCAAGATCTGCGCCAAGCGCGAGTAGCCGTTGCGCGACCACAACGTCATTGCTCAGTGCCGCCAGCATGAGCGGCGTGCGACCCTTCATATCTGGCGACTCTAGATTGGCCCCTGCCTGCACGAGCAACTCGACCATCGCCGCCGAATTGCTCGCCGCCGCGTTCGCCAGCGGGGTAAAATGGGAATAGCTCTCAGTGTTGACGTCGACGCCAGCCTCGATCAACAGGGACGCCACTTCAGGGCTCGCATACCGTGCCGCCACGCTCAGGGCCGTATCCCCATACGACAGACCGGGTGTGCCGTCGTTGATAGCCACAGTTTCGTGCGGGTCCTCCCCCGCGCTCAAAAGGGCCGCGACACGCTCCGCGTCGTCGGCGCGCGCCGCTTCCATCAGGGGGGACGCCGCAGTCCGATCTTGAACAGTGGCATCATCTGCGATGGCGGGCCCGACGACCACAGCAAGGGCGACCGCAACAAGGGCTGCGCGCAACCGGATCGCGCCGCGCGCCACTATAGCGAGGTGCGTTTGAGATGCGGCGATGATAATGCGGGCGACGGCGGCGAAGGCAGGCACACTGGCGTCCACAATAACGCGGGAGTTGCCGATAATTGTCTGGCTTCCCCGCACTGCGGCTGCGGGGTGCGACGCGTCCTCTTCGAACTGGGTGGCCACCCAGTCATGGATTTGCTCATAGCTCATAATGTTTCAGCCTGTCGGTAGATCCAACGTTTGTCAAACCCGTTGCTCACCGACTTCAGTGGCCCAGCTTCCGTGCCTTCATGCAGCCCTTCTGCGGGCCCGCGTCAAAGAACCTTGCCGCCTACGGCAGATGGCACGCCGCCCGCGACAATGCGGACCGCTCCTACCCTCTGCGAGGATCACAGGGGCAAGCGTCGGCTTGCCCTTGATTACTGGACCGCCGCTCTCGGCGACGAACCGGAAGACGAAATCCATGTCGAAGATGTGGATGATGCCCTGGAGCGCTTCTGGCGTGTCCCGGCAAATCACGTCAAATCCGAGCAGGATCGCGGCAAATACAATCTCATCGAACTGATCGAGAAGACGGATGCGAGGCAGGCTCAGGTCGAAAAGGCTATCGCGGCTGCGGTCACACGGGATGGCCTGCTACTGATTTTGCGGCTTGCGTGCTGACAAACCGGAAAGACGTTGCGCGCCAAGCACGTAGACCGCGAGCGTCACGATGACCACCGCACCACCGACAATCATGCGCGGCGATGGCGCTTCACCTATGCCAAGCCACACCCAAAGTGGCGCAAGCACCGTCTCCAGCAACAGCAGCAGGCTGACATTGGCGGCAGTGGTATGGCGGGGGGCTTCGTTCAAAGCAAAGAAGGACAATGGCAGGATCAGCAAAGCGCTCAATAGAACGGCCCACACTGTGCCATCAGTCATTTGCGCGGGACCAGCGATTAGCCAGCCAGAGGTGCCCGATATCAGGGAGCCGAGTCCGATCACGAGAAGTAGCGGCAGGCTGGGATTGTGGCGCAATGTGACGAAAACCAGGGCCAGTGCGAATGCGACACCGAGCCCGCACACTGCTCCAGCAAGGGCATATGCGTCGAGAGCGGCCTCGCCCTTGTCCGATATGGCTATTGTCAGGCCCGATATCACCAAAGCGATGGCTATCCATGTAGCGCGGCTCGCCGTCTCACCATAGATCCATCGGGCCATCAATGCCGACCAGACCGGCACGGTGGCGACGCCCAGTAGGACCGGGGCCACCGGCGCTATTGCGATCCCCATTGGAAAAAGCGTCGCGTTCATCACCTGGCACGCGACCACAATGATCGCAGTGCCGCTTCCCAAAATTGCCAGATCGGTACGCCACATCTTACTTGTAAGCGCCCACGCGGTGAGAAAGATAAGTCCGAGGCAAAGCCCCCGCCATCCAACCATCTGAAAGGTGGACATGCCGGAGATGCGCATGAGGAGCGCATCCGGCGTCAAGATCAGGGCACCGGCCAAAGCGAGGCCAACACCGTAATATTTTTTTCCTTGCAGTCCGCCAGCTATCAAAGCAGTTCCCTCTCGACAGGCGCGCCACCTATCCCTGCAAAGCCGGGACAACAAGAGGTGGATTGGAGGTTGCGGCCTCTGGCCAAATGTCCAGTCCGGCCATTCACTGGGATCGCTAAATCCAACAGCAGGCGAACTCACGAAGCGGAAATTGATAGGTTTGACAGCAAAGGCCTACACCATTGGGTGGAATGGTTCATCTTTATGCACCTCACGGCTGATCGCAACGACACAAAAATTTGGGCATCCTTCGTGAATAACGCGCACAGCAAAGCGAGCCTGGGACACCCCCGCAGTCTTGATCATCAATGCCGCTGGATTATTATCTTGTGATGCATAAGACGTTTCTGGGCCACGATCCGGAAGCGCGCATTCGGCGCTCCTGTCAGCAATGAGTGCGTAGAACGAGCGTGGTAATCCGCCACGATCAGCTCGTTCTCTTCATCCGTCCAGCGCCCGTTCGACATTGCGTCAGGCTATGGGGACAAAGTGTGTTTGTCATCAGAGACTTCCGGCAGGGTTTTTGGGTGCTCACGCTGATCTCACACCCTGCCGCGCTGACCCCCCGCGCTTCCTGTGTGCAGCATTGTTGTGGGGCCAATTCCTGATGCGTTAGCGGGCGGGTCATGACTTGCTCGCTCGCCTCGTCTATCCGCATGGATTTGCGAACTGACACCTTCAGGGAAAGAGATCTGCAACAACGCCAATCGGATAACCCTCTGACTTTCAAAGGAACCAGAAACTATATCGTCCGTCGTAGTGCCGATTCATCCGCTCGCTCCCAACCGTCACGTGTGCGGCGAAATCGGCTTTCGCCAGCTGCGACATATTTCATGCTTTCGGGATCAGCGACCATGCGGCAGGCGCCGAACAGATCCTCATCAAGATTGAGAACAGCAAACTCGTTCGGATCGCCCCTCAGTCGGGTGGACAGCCCGGTTCCGCAATGCACCTGCAACGTCATCGACTGGTTCTTTTCCGCCAGAAAAGGTTCGACCGTCCACGTGTGAAGGTGCCCTGATAGAATGATGTGCGGACCGCAATCGGACCAGTCTTCCAACGCACGCGCCGCGTTTTTCATTACCTTCTTCTCGACATCGGGCGAGTGGTGAAACGGATGATGAGCCATGATGACAACCGTCTTGTTGTGCGCAGCGCTGCGGATGATGTCAGCAACCCGCGCGATCTGTGCAGGCCGGATAAGGCCGCGCTGGTGGCTCCACCTGTGGGTCGTATCGATCCCCAGAATGACGGTGTCCTCGGTTTCGACCAGGGGTTCGGTATCGGTCGTGATCCAGTGCCGGAAGGCTGCACGGGGCATCAAGGCACGTGACAGGATATTGAACAGCGGGATGTCGTGGTTGCCCGGCACAGCGATCCAGTCGTGTCCGAGGCGATCCAGGAAGTCCCGTGCCATCCGGAACTGGCGGGACCGCGCACGCTGGACGAAATCGCCCGAAATCAACACCAGATCAGGCGACGCGTCCCCAACACTGTCCAGTAGCGGCTGGACCAGATCGGGACTTGCACGGCCAAAGTGCAGATCGGTCAAAAGGACAAGCCGCATCAAGAGCCTCCGTGGTTCGGGTCGGTTGCCGGGACGCGGACGCGGACGGCGTCGCGGCGCAGTGTGAAGCGGTAGGGACCTTTCATGACCCCTTTCTCTCCGTCACGGGCCACAAGTCGGTTGCCGCGCCGCGTCTCGATGAGGATGTCCTTTCCAACATGAAGAAAGTAGTCTTCGTTCCGTTGGACCCCTCCCACGAGGATCTTGAAAGATCGCCAGAGCAGTTGCAGGCGGTTACTGTCCGGCGCAAGGACAAGGGCCACGCGCCCCTTGCGGATGTCGTCGGCACCCTCGAAATCGTAGTGCTCCAGCTGGTAGGCGCTGCTGGCCACAAAGGCCATCGGTGAACGGGTCTGCCACGTCTTGCCGTCCACCGTGACCGACATGCTGAGGGGGCGGTAGATTGTCAGCATGGCCAGAACGACTGACCAATAGGCCGCAAGCCGGTTGCGGCCCCAGCGACGGTAGACCCCTTCCCTCACATCCAGCACGGCGGCATAGGCACCGATGCTGGCGTTGTTCAGAAAAACCTTGCCGTTGATCTCGCCTACGTCGATCGATGCCTCTTTGCCGTCGAACAGGACCTGCAACGCCTCGTCGAGGTTTTCCGGAATACCAAGGCTGCGGGCCATGAAATTGAATGTTCCCATTGGCAGGATGCCCAGAATGGCATCCGTGCCCACCAGCCCTGCCGTAACAGAGCCAATCGTCCCGTCACCACCGGCTGCAACGATCATTGGGAACCCTTCGGAAACGGCGTCGGACACTACCTTGGGCAGATCATCGGGAGACCCGGCCGTGCGCAGCACAATCCGAGGATCACTTTGGATGCGCTGAAGCAACGCTTCGGTATCGGGGTGTCCCTGTTTCTTCCCGGAAGCCGGATTGAAAACGACACATATGGTTGGTTCCGCCATCTTTCAGTCCCTCCCACAGCCGCCTGAATGGAATGCGCAAACTGGTGACAATGTTCCCGCATATCGGGCAAAAAGGTTCCTGCTGTCGATTGAGGACGGCGAAATGAATGATACGATAATCGGGGTGAACTTGGCAGGCCGAAGCCCCCGCGAAAACCAAAACGCCGGAGAAACCTAACCCAAAACACCGAACGACACGCCAACCTCAGGGGCCTCAAAACCGGCCATGGTGGTTCTGTCGCTCAACAATGTTCAACCCGGCCCGACTGCGGAAAATTCTGGGGAAATTCCTCCTGAAACGTCGCGGTCAGGCGCGTGGCCGTATCAAAGAGTATGGCACCAGCGGACGTCGTACCCTGATCGATTGCCAGTCTATGTGTTATCTGACCCACGCCTTCTGACCTGACATCGCCGAGCACAAAAAAGCCGGGGCGCAACTGGTGCGCCCCGGCGGTTATCATGGATTTACTGGTTCCAGGAGGAAACGAGCTCGTCATAGCCGATCGTCTGCGGCTCTTCGTCCTCATTTTCCAGTTGGGGCTTGGGTGCGCCCGGCTGCTCCAGCCAATAGGACGCCTCTTGCTCGTCGTTGAGCACCGGCCCCAGGTCGCCCTGGATTCCCGCGCGCTCGAGCCGCGCCATCACGTCTTCCATGTCGGAGCACAGCTGATCGAGCGCCTCCTGAGAGGTTTTGGCACCGGACATCGCGTCGCCGATGTTCTGCCACCAGAGTTGTGCCAGCTTGGGATAGTCGGGCACATTGGTGCCGGTCGGTGACCAACGGACACGGTCGGGCGAGCGGTAGAATTCGACCAGTCCGCCCAGCCTGTCGGCACGTTCCGTGAAGTGGTCGGAATCGATGGTGGACTCGCGAATGAAGGTGAGGCCCACATCGGATTTCTTCACATCGACGGTCATCGAAGTGACGAACTGGGCATAGAGCCACGCTGCCTGAGCGCGATCCACTGGTGTCGATTCCATCAGGGTCCAGGATCCCACGTCCTGATAGCCGACCTTCATGCCCTCTTCCCAGTATACACCGTGCGGACTTGGGGCGAGCCGCCACTTCGGCGTCCCGTCTTCGTTCATCACGGCATCCGATGCCACCAAAGGTGCCACAAACGTCGTATACATGAACATCTGCTGGGCGATGTTGCCCTGTGCAGGCACCGGTCCAGCTTCCGAGAACGTCATGCCGGCAGCAGATGCGGGAGCATACTTCTGAAGCCATTCCACGGCCTTATCCACCGCGTAGACCGCTGCAGGAGAGTTGGTTGCGCCACCCCTTTCGACGCAGGCACCGACAGGTTGACCGGCGTCGTTCACGCGGATGCCCCATTCATCGACCGGCAGGCCATTGGGTTCACCCACATCGCCCATCCCGGCCATCGACATCCACGCATCGGTATAGCGCCACCCGAGCGACGGGTCCTTCTTGCCGTAGTCCATGTTGCCATAGACCTCGACACCGTCGATTTCACGACCCGTGAAGAATTCGGCAATATCCTCGTAGGCAGACCAGTTTACAGGCACGCCAAGGTCATAGCCGTAAGCTTCACGGAAATCGGCCTGAATGTCGGGATCGTTGAACCAGTCGTAGCGGAACCAGTAGAGGTTCGCGAACTGCTGGGACGGCAACTGATACAACTTCCCGTCAGGAGCAGATGTGAAATCCAGACCGATAAAGTCGTCGAGGTTCAGGGTCGGCGATGTGACATCGGCCCCTTCGTTTGCCATCCAGTCGGTCAGGTTGCGCACCTGATTGTAGCGCCAATGGGTGCCGATCAGGTCGCTGTCGTTGGTATAGGCGTCATAGATGTTTTCGCCCGACTGCATCTGTGTCTGCAGCTTTTCGACGACGTCGCCTTCGCCGATCAGGTCATGCGTGACATTGATCCCGGTGATGGCACTGAACGCGGGTGCCAGCACCTGGGATTCGTATTCATGCGTGGTAATCGTTTCCGATACGACGTTGATCGACATGCCCTGGAACGGCTGGGCGGCGTCGACGAACCATTGCATCTCTGCCTCCTGCTCCTCTCGGGTCAGTGTCGAGACATCGCCAATTTCTTCATCCAGAAACGCAGTCGCGGCTTCCATGTCGGCCCATGCAGGCTGGACCATGGCAAGCGCCAGACCCAGTGCTGTGGACGATTTCAATAGAACATTCATTTAGGTTTCCTCCCTTTGATTGAACGTAGGCTCAGAGCCGGTGCATCGGATCGCACCGGGGTTTGACGGACTAGACCCAGCGGAACACCGCGGCGGCATAGACCAGACAGACGATTAGGGCGTAGGGCTGCGGTCCCAGACCGAAGCCAAGCCACGCCAGATTGATGAATGCAGACCCCAGAAGCGTGATGAACAATCGGTCACCCCGCGTCGTTTCGATCTGCAGGATCCCCTTGCGGGGGACTTCGGGATACCGCATCGCCAACACCGTGAAGACGATCAGCAGCGTCGCGATAACGATGAAAAAAGTGGCCGTCGGCCATGTAAAGGCCATCCAGTCAAGCATGTGAAACTCCTCTCAGCAGGCGCATCACACCCTCCCCAGGGCAAAGCCCTTGGCGATGTAGTTGCGCACGAAGTAGATGACCAAGGCGCCCGGCACGATGGTCAGCATGCCAGCCGCAGCAAGCACGCCCCAGTCGACACCCGCGGCACCCACGGTCCGGGTCATGGTCGCGGCGATGGGCTTGGCATCGACGCTGGTCAGCGTGCGGGACAGAAGCAGTTCCACCCACGAGAACATGAAGCAGAAGAAGGCAGCGACGCCGATCCCACTGGCGATGAGCGGCATGAAAATCTTGATGAAGAAGGCCGGAAAGGAATAGCCGTCGATATAGGCCGTTTCGTCTATTTCCTTCGGAACGCCTCGCATGAACCCCTCAAGGATCCAGACCGCCAGGGGCACATTGAACAGACAATGCGCCAAAGCGACGGCGATATGCGTGTCGAAAAGCCCGACGCTGGAATAAAACTGAAAGAACGGCAGCGCGAAGACAGCGGGTGGAGCCATGCGGTTGGTCAGCAACCAGAAGAAAAGGTGCTTGTCGCCGATGAAGCTGTAGCGGCTGAACGCGTAGGCCGCCGGCAGTGCCACCGCAAGGCTGATCGCCGTGTTCATAACGACGTAGATCAGCGTGTTCACGTAGCCCATATACCAACTCGGATCCGTGAGGATCTTTGCGTAGTTGGCGAAGGTCAGATCGCGCGGCCAAAGGCTGAAGGCACCAAGGATTTCCGAGTTGGTCTTGAGGCTCATATTCAAAAGCCAGTAGATCGGCAGCATCAGGAACAACAAATAGAGCGCCATCACGACCGCGCTTCCCGAGGGGCGCATACGGCGGGATACCTTCCGAGGCTTTGCAATGGTCATTTTGTCAGCAGTCTCAGCGACTTGTGGCGTGGCGGCATCAGTCATTTATTTGCCATCCCGTTTGTCGAGTGTCGTCATCACGGTGTAAAATACCCAGCTGATCGCCAGAATGGTCAGGAAATACATCAGGCTGAACGCAGCGGCGGGGCCAAGGTCGAATTGTCCAAGGGCCATCTGAACAAGGTCGATCGACAGGAACGTTGTGGCGTTGCCCGGACCACCACCGGTCAGAACAAACGGTTCGGTGTAGATCATGAAGCTGTCCATGAACCGCAGCAAGATGGCGATCATCAGCACTCCGGCCATCTTCGGCAGTTCGATGTAGCGGAACACGGCCCAGCGGCTGGCTTGATCGATCTTGGCCGCCTGATAGTAGGCGTCGGGAATTGATCGCAAGCCAGCATAGGCCAGCAGCGCCACCAGCGACGTCCAGTGCCAGACATCCATCACGATGACGGTCGCCCAAGCATCAAATGTATCTTGCGTGTAGTTGTAGTCGATCCCGATGGCATCCAGCGTATAGCCCAGCAGACCGATGTCGATCCGGCCGAATATCTGCCAGATGGTGCCGACCACGTTCCACGGGATGAGCAAAGGCAATGACATCACGACAAGGCAGAAGGACGACCAGAACCCTTTCTGAGGCATGTTCAGGGCGACGAAAATGCCCAGCGGCACCTCGATTGCAAGGATGATCCCAGAGAACATCAGCTGACGGCCCAAGGCGTTCCACATCCTGTCGGATTCGAGCATGTCCTTGAACCAGTCGAGACCGGCCCAGAAAAACTGGTTGTTCCCGAATGTGTCCTGCACCGAATAGTTCACGACGGTCATCAGGGGGATGACGGCGGAAAACGCCACGAGGATCAGGACCGGCAGGATCAGGAACCATGCCTTTTGGTTGACGGTCTTGTTCATGCTGCGTCCTTTCGTGCCGTAACGCGCCAATCATCTGCGTAGACATTGATACCTTCGGTCGCGAACGTGATGCGGTCAGCATCCGCCGGGATGGCTTGGCCTTCCCCGACAACGGCACTTACGGCAGTTCCAGCCACGTCAAGCCGGACGACCTGATGGCGACCCACATCCTCGATCCGCCGGATTCTGGCAGGAATACCGTCGCCTTCGCTTGCGATGCGGATGAATTCGGGACGCACGCCCACCTGCATCTTGCCGGTGGCGGCGTAAGGAGCGCCCAGATCAACGGCCGCACCGCCGATGCGGGCCGTGGTGCCGTCGATCTCGGCATCGAAAAGGTTCATGCCGGGTGATCCGATGAAATAGCCCACGAAGGTATGACCCGGACGTTCAAACAATTCCTGCGGCGTGCCGATCTGAACGACACGGCCATCATACATTACCACCACCTTGTCAGCAAAGGTCAGCGCCTCTGTCTGGTCATGGGTCACGTAGATCATGGTGTGTCCGAAATCGTGGTGAAGCTTCTTGAGCTGTGTGCGCAGTTCCCACTTCATGTGCGGGTCGATAACGGTCAGCGGCTCGTCGAACAGGAGCGCATTCACGTCCTCGCGGACCATGCCGCGCCCAAGACTGATCTTCTGCTTGGCGTCGGCGGTCAGGCCCCTTGCCTTGTGGTCCAGCTGCGCTTCCATATCGATCATCGCACCGACCTTCTGCACACGGCGCTTGATTTCTGCCACGTCCATGCCGCGGTTCTTGAGCGGAAAGGCAAGGTTCTGGCGCACCGTCATGGTGTCGTAGACGACCGGAAACTGGAAAACCTGGGCGATATTGCGCTTGGCTGTGGGGGCGGTCGTGACGTCTTGCCCGTCGAAAAGCACCCGGCCCTGGCTGGGGATCAACAGGCCCGAGATGATATTCAGCAAGGTTGACTTTCCGCAGCCCGATGACCCCAGAAGCGCGTAAGCCTCGCCGTCGGTCCAGTCGTGGTTCAGTTCTTTCAACGCGAAGTCATCCGAGGATTTCGGGTCGGGCAGATAGGAATGCGCCAGATGTTCGAGGGTAATCTTGGCCATGCTACGCCACCTCCGCATAGGGTGCAGTGGACACGAGATCGCCGTCCTGCGCGAAAACATAGATCCGTGTCGGATCAAGATAGACCGGCAGCGCCTGCCCCGGCTTGAGATCGCGCACGCCATGGATCAGACCCACCCAACGGGCGTCACCATGGGTCAGGTGGACGAATGTTTCCGACCCCGTAATTTCCACGACGCTCAACTCGGCATCAAAGCACAACCGGCCCTCGCCGGGTTCGAGCGAGAGATGATTGGGACGGAAGCCCAACGTGTAGGCACCGTCCTGAAGATCGGACCTGACAGTGGCAATGCTTTCGTTCTTGCCAAAATGCATCCGGTCACCACGCTTTTCTACGGCCAGGAAATTCATTGGCGGGTCCGAGAAGACGCGGGCTGTCGTGGCATCCTTTGGGTTGCGATAGACTTGCGCGGTCGGACCGAACTGCGTCACCTGCCCCTCCCACAAAGTGGCACAAGAGCCGCCCAGCAAAAGCGCTTCTTCCGGCTCTGTCGTAGCGTAGACAAAGATCGATCCGGATTCGGCAAAGATGCGCGGGATCTCGGCGCGCAACTCTTCGCGCAGCTTGTAATCAAGGTTGGCGAGCGGTTCATCCAGCAACACCAAACCGGCATTCTTGACCAGCGCCCGCGCCAGAGCGCACCGTTGTTGCTGGCCACCCGACAGTTCCAGCGGCTTGCGATCCAGCATCGGTGTCAACTGCATCAGTGCAGCGGTCTCACGCACGCGGCGGTCAATCTCTGCCTTCTCCAGGCGCATGAGCTTCATTGGCGAAGCGATATTGTCGTAAACCGTCATCGCCGGGTAGTTGATGAACTGCTGGTAGACCATTGCGATCTTGCGGTCCTGCACACGCTGACCGGTAACATCTTCGCCTTTCCAGCGAATGCGACCCCTGGTCGGTGTATCCAGACCGGCCATCAGCCGCATCAATGTCGTCTTGCCTGATGATGTCGGCCCAAGCAGCACGTTCATCGTGCCCTGCTCCAGCGTCAGGCTGGTCGGGTAGATGAAGGTCTGTGCCCCGACGGCGTAGCTGACGTCATCCAGTTGCAGTGTCATGCGGTTTCCCTCAGTTCTGTGCGCTTGCCCGTCATGTAGGCGTCGAGTGCGGCGGCATCCGCGTCGCGCAAACCCAGCTTGCTGCGCCGCCACAAGACGTCCTCTGCGGTGCGCGCAAACTCGTGCGTCATCAGCCAATCCACTTCTGCCGCAGTCAGACTTGCGCCAAAGTCCTGTCCCAGACCTGCGGCAGAGCCCGCCTTGCCCAGCAGCAGCCGTGCGTCGGTTCCGTAGGCGCGGACCAACCGGCGCGCCCAGCGATCCGTCATGAAGCCGTAGTCCCGGCACAGTTCGTGAACGAGCCGATCGACACCATCGACCGGGAAATCACCACCCGGCATGGCAACGCCGGCGGTCCAGGACCCCTTCTTCAGATCCAGTCGCTGCCCAATTTGGTCCAGCGCACTCTCAGCCAGCCGGCGATAGGTCGTGATCTTTCCGCCAAAGATGTTCAACGCGGGCGCGCCGGCGCTGTCATCCAGCTTTAACGTGTAATCGCGTGTTGCCGCCGTGGCCGAACTTGCACCGTCGTCGTAAAGCGGGCGGACGCCGGAGTAGGTCCAGACAATGTCATCGACGCTGATCGGAGACTTCAGATACTTGTTGATGAAGTCGACCATGTAATGCTGCTCCTCCGGAGTGCAGACCGGCTTTTCGCTGACATCATGGTGCTCTTGATCGGTCGTGCCGATGAGCGTGAAATCTGTCTCGTAAGGTATCGCAAACATGATCCGCCCATCGGACCCCTGAAAGAAGTAGCACTTATCGTGTTCGAAAAGGCGCTTTGTGACAATGTGGCTGCCACGCACAAGCCGCACATCATCCTGACTGTTCGAGCCGATCTGCTGGCGCAGGATCTGACCGACCCACGGGCCCCCGGCATTCACGACCATTCGTGCGCGCACCTCGCGCCGCGCTTCGGTATCGACGTCTTCCAACGTGACCGTCCAGATACCTTGATCGGTTCGGGCCGATACAACCTTTGTGCGCGTCAACACCCGGGCGCCGCGCAGCGCGGCATCACGCGCGTTCAATGCAACCAGGCGGGAATCCTCGACCCAGCAATCGCTATATTCATATGCTTTCTTGAAATCATCCCGCAAAGGCTTGCCTTCGGATGCCTTGGTCAGGTTGATCGTGCTTGTGGGGGGCAAGATTTTGCGCCCGCCCAGCGTGTCATACATCAAAAGTCCAAGGCGGATCAGCCAGCCCGGGCGCTTGCCGCGCATCCATGGCATGACAACCGAAAGCAGTTTCGACGTCGGCGTATCGTTTTCAAACCGCATGTCCTTATGGTAGGGTAAAACGAACCGCATCGGCCAACTGATGTGCGGCATGGCACGCAACAGAACCTCCCGCTCGATCAACGCCTCGCGGACAAGCCGGAATTCAAAGTATTCAAGATAACGCAGCCCGCCATGGAACAGCTTGGTCGAGGCAGAGGACGTGGCCGAAGCCAGATCTGACATCTCGGCAAGCGTTACAGACAACCCCCGACCCGCTGCGTCACGCGCGATACCGCATCCATTGATGCCGCCGCCAATGATCAGCAGATCACAGATGCCTCCCCGCTCGTTCACTTTGGATCCTCCCAAACCCTCTGTGACGTCACGTTATCAAACTTGTGACAGAAGGAAAGTATATATTTTCGCTTTTGTTCCTTTTGGACTGATTGCGAGTTCGAAAGGGAGCGTTCGGGCCTGAATTTGCTTGAGTTTTGCGTCCATGGCATCAATGGTGATAAAGCGCGCGCAAACGATACAATGCGAGCAGGGGCCCCGTCTGCTCGCCTTTTAAAATATGTTCAGGGCGCCTGAACCATCAACGATGACACGGAACCCATTGATGTCTCAGACGATACGCCATCCCGAAATCCTCGAGATAGCCCGACGCGACGGCAAAGTGACCGTCGAGCAGCTTGCGGCGCATTTTGACGTAACATTGCAAACCATTCGCCGTGACCTGAGTGATCTGGCCGAGGCAGGCCGGCTGGAGCGTGTCCACGGCGGTGCGGTTCTGCCCTCTGGCACCATCAACATCGGCTACGAAGAACGGCGCAGGCTGAATGCCGAAGGCAAGGCGGCCATGGCGAAGGCTTGCGCTGCACAGATCCCCGAAGACTGTTCGGTGTTCCTGAACATCGGCACGAGCACAGAAGCTGTGGCGACGGAACTGCTGCACCACCGAAATCTTCTGGTCATCACGAATAATATGAACGTGGCAAACATCCTGACCGGCAATCCCGACTGCGAGGTCATCGTGACCGGTGGATCCTTGCGGCTGTCGGATGGAGGGTTGATCGGTGAATTAACGACGACCACCATTCGCCAATTCAAGTTCGACATCGGCGTTTTGGGATGTTCCGCGATCGACAAGGACGGCGATATCCTTGACTTCGACTTGCGCGAAGTCGGCGTCAGTCAAACAATCCTGCACCAGTCGCGCAAGACAATGCTGATTGCAGACCATACCAAGTTCAAGCGCACCGCGCCCGCCCGCATCGCCTCTCTTGCGGAAATCGACACGATTTTCACGGACAGCCCGCTGTCTCCCGCATTGGAACAGCGCTGTGCCGCTTGGAAGACCCAGATTTCTGTAGCTCCAACCGTTAGTTCTGGAGGAATCGGAAACTCCTAGACACCATCGGGTCTTGGCTACGAGTGATATTCTCAATCACGATTGATCTTGGCCGTACCGTCGATCTGACCCCACATCGCATTTGATCCGTCGAACACGATCATGACAGTTTCATCCCGGTCCAACGCCGGCACCGCGCCCAAAAGGCCCTCGGATAGCGTGAATGCGGCCAGTGATTTCGTGATCCGCGTATATCTTGACCCTCTCTGTTTGTCCTCTGCGGTGTTGTCGGTGGCACCGTGACTTGATCCCCAAGACCCCTCCCCAACGGACCACGTCGCGAGGAACGGACAGCAATTCAACGGTGCATCACGATCGGCCGCCGTTCCATGATCTGCTGACCATGGGCGACACCATGCACCTGTTGGAGGCCATAAAGCATGTCATAATTCACGACGATAAGTCGGAGGCTAAAGGTCATCGAAATGCCATCGACCGCCGTGCTGCCAGCGCCGACGAGCCGTGGCAGGTCATTCACGGCGCAGTCCGTAAGTATTTCGATATCGTTGTCGTCAATCTCCAGATCGGGAATATTCGTCGCTGTCATGCCATCGGGCAGCGATGGCTGTGCGCCAAAGCTCCAATCGACACCTGTTTCCCAATCCAGTGCGAGATCGATGCCTTCCGGGTTGTCGGGAACGATCGTCAGGCGCCCGTCGCGCAGCTCGATACGCCCTGTATCTGCCGAGGCCTTGGCCGCGTGGGGCATCACCATCGGACCCATGACCACGTATCCGGCCTTGGCTTCACTGACCCACTGGCCTTCGAGTTGGGTCGAAACCGCCTCGAGCGCCGCAGCACCGGAAACTCCGCACAGCGTTTCGCCATCCTGTGCGCTGGCGGGTGCCGCCAAAGCTGTGACGAGGCCGATCGCCGCCGGTGCATAGTTCCTGATTGGCATGTGTCTCTCCCTCGGTTGGGGGGCCGATCGCGTCATGACGAGGTGCGGACATCCATCGGCCATGAAGCCCCTTGCAGATATCCGCATTGACCCGACGTGGCACTCAGCACCCTTCCATTTGAAAGAAGTCTCGCCTTTTTTCTTCATCTTTTCAACCGCTTCTTGCCGCGCCTGGCAGATGTTGCGGTCGAAGGCCCGGACAGGCCGTCGTGGGTAGCGCGTTTGCATTTCCGTAGCCTGGCCTGTTGTTTGGCGAATTTCGATGTGCAACCGTACCCGAATTGGATGCCGTGGCGAGGGTCCACAGACGTCTGGCCCGGACACGAAACATGGGGAAACAATGACCGATTTCACCGAACGCAGCCCAATCGAGTCCGGCTTTGGCGCTGTCTACAAGACGCGCATCGCCCCACTGCTGAATGAACTGGAACAAGAAAGACAGACAGTCTTGGCCACAGCAAAGCGTCACGCCGCGATCGCTTTAGCGGCTGGTGCGGCACTTGGGCTCATCTTCCTTCTTTTCGGCTCAGGCTCGGACGGGTTGGCGGGCGCGCTGGTGGGGTTCGGGGTTCCATTGGCCTTCGGCGGGGTCGCCGCCTTTCTGTTGTGGAGACGGCAGGCCGCGAAATGGAGCGGGTCGGTCGCCAGAGCGGTCATGCCCGTTGTCTGCGATTTTCTGGGCGACCTGAGCCACGATCGCGACGCCTTGAAAGGCTTTCCCCTGGAACGGATGCAGAAGCTGGGCGTGATCCGGCGCTCTTCCAGGTCAGAGATCAGCGATCGGCTGGAAGGAACCTACCGCGACGTGCCCTTCGAGATCGTCGAAGCGGAGCTGATCAACGACAAGAGAAAAAGCAACACAAGCACAGACAATAGCGGAAGCGACAATTCATCAAGCACGCAGTTCAAGGGACTTCTGATGCGGATCGGTGTGCCCGACCCGATTCCGGGGCACATCCTCATCGCCCGTGACTATGGCATGGGCAACAAGCTGATGAGCCTGTTCGGTAGTGCAGGTCGGGACCTTCCGCGGGTCGAGACCGGACACGCCGCCTTCGAGGAACTGTTCGAAGTCCATTCCGACAACGCCGATATGGCGAGGAAGGTGCTGCCGCCTGCGTTTCTGGACAGTTTCGTCGGGATGGCCGAAACGGAAGGCGGCCGACACGGAGCGAAGGGGCTTGAAGCCGGGTTTCACGACGACTCCTTTTTCATGGCGTTGCAGCGGGACGGCGATTTCCTCGCGATGGGCAATTTGACCACGCCAGCCGACGAGATCGAGGACGACCTGCACGGGGTCTTCGACGATATCGCGACGGTCCACCGCATCATCGACAGGTTGCACGGCGACCAGCCCACGACATGAGCGAGAAAGGCCAGAAAGACCTTGGCATCCGCGTCAGGACGGCCACCGCCGCCTTCGGACAGCCCGCAACCGAGACACCGCGAGACGTGCAAAGGGTCAGCCTTTGCTGAATGACCATCCGCATCTGGAAGGGAAAACATGCGACACAGACTTATCCTCCCCACCGCAATCAGCTTTGCAGTCATTGGAAGCGGCGCCTTTGCGCAGGTCGACACGCAATGCGCCGACCAGACCTGTTTCTTGGAAGCAGTCCGGGCCTGTGAGCCCGGCAGCTTTCGCGTCCCGGATCCGGGCGGACTTGGCGCAGAGGGCGAATACAGCGTTGTCGGGCCCGTAGGGGGGGTCTGTGAGATCGCATTCACATTTTCCGAGAACCCAAATCCCGCCTTCCTGAACAAGCCGCTCACCTTTGTGGTCGATCCCGATGACGCATCGGAAGAGACCATCCTCGGTGGTCTGGAAAGCTGTCTGTCGGCGGCCGCCGGGGCATATCAGTGCGCCGGTCCGTTGTTTGAGCAGGTGGCGGGCGGTGCGCAGGTGCGCGGCGCTTTGGTGGCGGGCGAAGGTCCGTTGCCCTGCGGCCAACCCGTCGACGTCGCAGGTGACCCGCTCTACCCCATGCCGCAAGACGGTGAATGGGGCTACGTGGATCGCGATGGTGAGTGGCGCATCATGCCGCAGTGGGACCGTGTCGAGGACTTCCACGAAGGGCGGGCCAATGTTGGCGGTCAATACGCCTGGGGCATTATCGACCGCGAAGGCGACTACGTCGTCCCACAAGAATTCGAAGGTGCCTCGGTCAGCACGATCGGCGAAGAACGCTGGGCAACCTCGCCCTTCGCGCCCTATTCAGAGGGCTGCACGGTGGCGAATATCTTCACCGACAGATCGCAACCGACATTTTTCATCGACAGTGACGGCACGACCTACTGGCGCGAGGAGCGTCCCGAAGCGCTGCGGTCGCGTGACATCCGCGCCTTTGGCATGTTCTCGGAGGGGCTTGCATGGTTCCGGCAGGACGCCACGCCTGATGACCTTTACGGATGGATCGACCCAACCGGGAGCGTGGTGATCGAGGCCGAATATTCCGATGCCGGAGATTTTTCCGGCGGTCTCGCACCCGCAAGCGTCGGCGACGGTCTGGCGGGCTTCATCTCCAATGACGGGCAGTTGCAGCTTCCGGGAAAATGGACGCTTTATGATACGGAACCGTTTTCTGAAGGAATGGCACGTGTCTCGCTGGAGCCGTTCGAGACTGTCTTCATGAATGAAACCGACTTTGCCTTTCAACGGGTCCTTTTCCCGGGCGAAGACGGCGCCAAGCCAAGGGTCGCCCCGATCGACTCGGCAGGTGACTTTCACGACGGACTGGCACCTGTCTTCACCGAAGCGGCAGACGGCAGCCGTGTGTTCGTCTATGTAAATACCCAAGGTGAAGTGGCTTTCGTCCCCGATGACATCGACGGCATCAAGGTCTGCGACCCGCGGACGAGGCCCGAGTTCCACAACGGGCTGGTTCGCCTTGTCGTGGCCGACAACGGCGAGACCTGTGACGGGCAATACTATACCAGCGGCCTGCCCACCTACGACGACGCACATTACATCTACCTCGATACCGAGGGACAGGTCGTGCTGCGACAGGAGAGTTGATGGTCGCGGGTCTTGCCACCGGATGTAGCGACAGGCTGACCAAGAGAAACAATTGGGATCAGCCAGAGCATGAAAGAGAGAACCATGTCGAACGAAACATGGTTGCCGACCCGTAGAGGTGGCGGCATCCTGCAAGGGGTGTTGGCGCTTTCATCGCGGTCACATTTTCCTGGCCACCGATAAATCTGCGGCAAGCCCCTACACACATGACCAAATCATCGGGTTTTCAGATGATGGGCGCTGCTTTACCTATGAAACCTTCGGGCTCCAGCGTGGCTCTGGCCTGCCATTCGCCACCATCTTCGTCGTGGATCTGGATCGGGATGCTTGGGGTCGTCTAGCCTGTTAGACGCGACCCTGCCCGTTTGACGGCTACATGTCTGGCTCTACCTTGCCTCACATAAGTGTCGTGCGAACTCAGACTTAGCCAAGGAACAGAAATGAGCCAATGTGGGGCGGCATTGCGTCGGGCGGCCAAAGACGCCGATAAGGACGTTCAGGGCCTGCACTGCAATGGGTCTGGCAAATCTACCAAAGGTTCATTCCTGGATCACGCTTGTAACTGGGTGGTCGGTCTAATGGCAGCTTCCGCCGTTCTGGGCGCGCTCTGGACTGATTACGCGCTTGCCCAACAACCGACCGAAAGCGGCCCAGAGACAATCGCGGTAAGAAATGCCACCGCTGTGGTGCAGTGGGGCGATGCAACGGTGTTCATTGATCCGGTGGGAAATCAGGCGCAATATGCACCATATGGCCGACCTGACATCGTCGTCCTGACGCGCGCCGATCCCGCTCACCTGAGCATTGACACCATGATTGGAATGTTGCGCCGCGATACGGTGGTTTTGGCACCGCAGGTTGTTATCGACGAGCTTCCACTGATGATTTCAAACAACGTAATCGCGCCCTTTGAAGCTGGCATGACGCAAGTCGTCGAAGGCATCACGTTCAAAGCGCTTGACGCGACCGGCACCATCCCCCGCGGCACACAGGTCTACCAACGCGAGCGCGGCGTCATCGGCGTTCTGATGGAAGTCGATGGTGCGCTCGCCTATTTTTGACTTACAGGTTCAATCGCAGCCTTGTCGTCATCGTATGAATTCACCCACTTGGTAGACAGAAGCAGCCCAGAAATCATCTCGCGTCGTCGAAGGACTTTTTCGGGACTACATATCCACCACCGCGCCGGTCATCTGCCGCCGGCGCTTCTGCACTTAGAAAAGAACAACCGGCAGACGGTGCCGCTGGCTGCTATCTTTAGCTGAGCACGGCGCGGATTTTACGGGCAAGGGGTTTCAGCCGGTAGGGTTTGCTGAGCAATGCGACATCTGGCGCCAGTCTGCCTTGGTCGTGGATGGTCTTCTCTGAATATCCCGACGTGAAAAGCACCTTCAACTCGGGCCTAACCGCATGTGCTGCGTCTGCAAGCTGCCTGCCATGCATTCCACCGGGCATCACCACATCGGTAAACAGCAGATCGACAGGCTGTCCCGAGTTGATAATTTTCATGGCCTCCTGACCGGAGGTGGCCTCGACCACACGATAGCCCAGACTGCGGATCAGGGCAGTGGCAAGGGCGCGAACCTCGATGTCATCCTCGACCACAAGAATGTGCTCGCCATCCCCAAGCGGTGTTTCATCCTGATCGGAAACCGCTGTCTCTGACCCGCCCCCTGCGGCCCTCGGGAAATACAGCCTGACAGACGTGCCGTCACCGACTTTGCTGCCTATCTTGATGTGGCCCTGCGATTGCTTCATGAACCCGTAGACGCTGGGCAGACCGAGTCCATTGCCGCCGCCTTCGTCCTTTGTGGTGAAGAAGGGTTCGAACACCTGGGTGATCACCTGTTCGGGCATACCAACACCTGTATCCGACACGGTCACCACGACATAGTTGCCGGAGGAGATTTCATCCGGCCCGTCGGGATCGGGTTCCTCCCAAGCCACGTTGTCGGTCTTGATTGTCAGCTTGCCGCCGTCGGGCATTGCATCGCGCGCGTTGATAACCAGGTTCAGCAGCGCGACTTCACTCTGGCTCGGGTCTGCTTCGGCCTTCCATAGATCGGCTTCCGGCGCCAGTTCGACGTCAATTTCGGTGGATAGGGTCCGTCGGATCATCGACTCGACGTTCGACACCACGGCGTTCATGTCGACCGTCCTCGCGCCTTACAATTTCGAACAATTGCCGGTTCGGGGCGCCGCGTGGCGTGTCAAAATATCGACCGGTCCGCGACGAGTAATAGACGATGTCCCCCTCGCTGCGGATCACGACATGCGCCGGACTGTGGCGTTCCATGACCTGATGTTCGGCGCGCTGGCGAATATTGTGCTTGCTCATGCGTTGCGGCATCTCGTGATGGTCAAAACCGTGGGCCGCACCGCGCATTTCCTCGATCGGAATGGCTATGCGGGGGCGCTGATCCCCCAGATCGAGGCTCTGGAAGATCCGGTGCCTCTTGTCGATAGGCGTAAACAGATTGTCGGATTGGCTCAGGTTTTCCGAACTGCCCAGAAACAGAAACCCTCCCGGCATGAGCGCATAGGCCAACGACGAGTGAAGGTTGATCTGCCATTCGTTGGCTCCCTTTCGCCAAACCCTGTTCAACTTCATCGCCCGGTGGATGGTCAGAGGCCGATGATAATCACATCTAATAGCATGCTGAAACTGCAACCATCCCCTTGCGTGTTGCGCGATTTGCCGACGTTTCCTTGACCCGAAATGCCCGGAAATTTCCCGCTGGCTCATCATCATCGACATTGCCTGCCACGAAACGCTGCTGCGCAGATGACAGCGTCAGTGAAGCCGCACCTTGGAACTCCATCAATATTTCGCGGAAAATGTGGCCCAACCACATTGATGGCCGCATATTGCTCCGTCGATCAGCCATGAATCCGAAACCCGTGCTCCGTTGGCAATTCAGTCTCGGCGGTGCGGACATCCTCGACCTTCGCGGCAGGCGGGCCTTCGTGAAGCGCCGCAATCAGGGTCTCGACCGCCCCGTTCGGCCCCGATACCACGGCCTCGACCGATCCGTCCGACCTGTTGCGAACCCATCCCGAGACGCCGAGTCCCTGCGCCCGCTCACGTGTCCATGCCCTGAACCCGACACCCTGCACGCGGCCGGTGATATGCACATGCTGAGACATCATTGCACGATCCAGTCAATTGCTCGTCATTTATCGCCTATTCGCAGCCGATCCTACAGTATCATGGATTGCTGCACTCATTTGTTCCAAATTTTTTACACGTCGCGGGAGTTCAATGGCACTTGGACCTTGCGGAAGACCACCAACGATGGTGCCGGCAAAGCTTTAACGCAGGGTCAGACACAGTCAGGCCGGCCATAGGTCGCCGATGCAACTTGGATGTCCGATCCGGTTCGCAAGCTTGCTGCATGGCAGATCCATCAAAGCAGTCGTTCATACATGTCCGGTCCGGCATCTTCACGCCAGCATCCGGTCAAGTTGCCGGTGCAGGTCGGCAGTGTCGTAAGGCTTGTTCACAAAGGGTACGTCCTTAAAGGCCGGGTAGTCGTTCTGCTTGTCATTGTAGCCACTGACAAAAACGAACGGAACGCCGCACTCTTGCAGCGCGGCTGCGACCGGTGCGGACGAATCGCCGTTGAGGTTCATATCAACGGTAGCTGCATCGGGGCGCTCGGCTTCGAGAATGGCGAGAGCCTCCGCGACATTGCTGGCAGGACCAAGAACCTCGCAGCCGCGATCCTCAAGGAACATCTCAAGGTCCATCGCCAGCAGCATCTCGTCCTCGACGATAAGAATACGTCGGCCAGCGAGCGCTTGCGGGTTTTCGTCATTGGCCATGGTCACTCTCATCCGGCGACGGGAAACACGATCTTGGCGGTCAAACCCTCGGGGGCGAAGTGAAGTTCCGATGCACCCTCAAGTTCGTAGGTGCAGGCGCGCTTGATAAGCTTCGTGCCGAACCCATGGGACGCGTCGTCCGTGACCGGTGGTCCTCCACGCTCTTTCCATGTCAACCGGATCTGGCTTGGTCTATCGTCATGGGTGATGTCCCAAGTGACGCGCAACTTTCCCTCCGCAGTCGAAAGTGAGCCATATTTGGCGGCATTGGTCGCAAGTTCGTGCAGGATCAGCGCAAGGCCAAGGCCTTGTTTCGGCGTCAGCCGCGTCTGCGGACCGTCGGTCACCTGATCAACCGATCCGTCGCGTTCATATGCCGTAAGCGTGGACCGGACGAGCTCTGCCAGATCAGCCGACTGCCAGTTGGTCTCGATCAATTGGTCATGAGCGCGCGCCAAGGCCTGAATACAACCAAGAAACCTGTCGCAATATTGCTCGACCGTCAGGATTCCTACTGCTGCTTCCGAAACCAGCCGATGGCCAGACCGAGTGCGCCGAACAGCATCATGAAGTAGGCCACCGGAACGAGCCAAAGCAGCCCCTGCCCGTTCACGTTTTCACCAAGCGGAAGTGTCAGGATGCCTGCGCCGATCAGCAGAATAGCAACGGATCCCCAGAGAATGACTTTGCTGGACATGGTATAAACCTCACTGTTTGATGGTTAAAAAACCAAAATGATCTGGCAGAAGTTCCTTCGAATGTGCTGCGGGCTCAAAGCGTAACCGCCAGATCAACGATCACTTCACCTGGCGACCCGTCGGCACGCGCCGAAGGGCGATCAATCCGCGGCAGCGTCCGGGTCGTGACCCGGGTCGACCGCGATGAACAATCCATTCCCCCCACGATTGATCTGCAGCAAAAGCGGGCGGTTTTCCTCGCGTGCTGTGATCCAGGCGCTCGAAAGGCCGTCCACTGATCCGATGTCTTCGCCGCTGGCGCTGAGTATCACGTCACCGCGCATCAGGCCCGCGTTGGCCGCGGCACTGCCGGGCTGGACGTTCTGAACCATGATGGCTTCACCTTCTTGCAGGCCAAGGTTGCGACGGACCAGTTCGGGAACTGCCGAGACTGCCACGCCTAAAGGTTCGCCATCATCGGTCGGCACGGCGTCCTCGGTCTGCCGGTCGGAGCCGCGTTCCGCCAGTGTCAGCGTGATTTCGATCTGCTCGCCATTGCGGGAGACCGAAACGGGCACCTCCGAACCGGGAGAGAGGTTCGCTACGATCCGGGACACTTGCCGGGGATCCTCGGCAGCCTCTCCGTCGACAGAGAGAATGACATCGCCTTCCCGGATGCCCGCTGCGTCCGCCGGTGCGCCGGGTTCAATGCCTGTCACAATGGCCCCATCCGTGCCTTCAAGGCCCAACGCACGCGCCAAGGCATCATCAAGGCCCTGCAATGACACGCCGATAAAGCCACGCTCGACGTCACCTGTGTCGATCAACTGGCGCACCACATCCTGCGCCATGTTGGATGGCACCGCAAAACCGATGCCCACGTTGCCACCACCCGGCGAGAAGATCGCCGTGTTGACGCCGATCACCTGACCCGACCCGTTAAACAGCGGACCGCCGGAGTTGCCCGAATTGATCGATGCATCGGTCTGGAGGAACGCATCATAAGGACCGGCGCCGATCACGCGAGACGTGGCTGACAAGACGCCCACCGTGACGGTGCCACCAAGACCGAAGGGGCTGCCGATGGCAACCGTCCATGCGCCCGGCTCCATGGCATCGCTGTCACCCCACGGGGCGACGACGATGTCGGATGCATCGTCGATCTTGAGAACGGCGATATCGGTCGCGGGATCGGTCCCGACCAGTATCGCCTCGCGCGTTGCCCCATCGGTCAGAACGACCTCGATCTCTGACGCACCTTCGATGACGTGGTTGTTGGTCACGATGTAGCCGTCTTCACTGATCATGAAACCGGACCCTCCAGCAACGACTTCCCGCTGCGGTGCATCCTGCCCCGGCCTGCCACCAAACGGCTCTGGCAGCGGCATGCCGTCGGGCATGGCTTGCCGCGGCGGCGCCATGCCGCGCGCAGTGATTCCGACCACCGAGGGGCTCAACTCGGAGACGATGGTCGTGAAATCCTGAGGCGGGGTGAAGCCGGTTTCCTGCGCCAAGGCAGGTGCGGCAGGACCTGTCAGGCAGGCAGCCAAGGACAAGGCAGATACGGCGTGATGCAGTTTGCGGGTGATCATGATGTCGCTCCGTTCCAGTTTCGGGACCTTCCAGACCGGACCGACCCCCGCGAAACCAAGCGCAAATACGCGAACCAACGTGACGAAATGCCAATGATGAGGGTGTCCGGTCGACGTCGTCACTCGGCGGACAAACAGAATGCGGGCCAAATTGTTCCGGGTGCGAGTTGATTACAATCAGGCGCAAGGGCGGGCGTCTGATTGGCTGACTTGCACGAACCGCCCGCCAAGCCGTCATGGAAAATGCCTCCATCCAAGATATTTCCCGAGCAGAATGGAGGGCTGCCCCATTACTTACTTTCACAGCTTGTCCGCCGCGGGTTCGCAGCCAAAGCCATCAGCTATGGCCCTGCCTGCATGGGGTTCGGATTTTTCATGCCAGAGTTCAGACAGGACTTCTCGTTGTCCTCATCCAGCGTCGGATTCATATCCGGTCTTGGCTTTGCGGGCTTCTTCCTTGGTCTGATCATGGCACAATTCCTGTTGCACAGACGCAGTCCGGAGGTCCCGGTCCTGTCCGGGTTGACGCCTGCCACGGTCGGGCTGTTGGTCGTCACGACCTCGCCCGACGTGACGGTTCTTGCCGATGGCGTCTTTCTTGCCGCCGCAAGTGCCGGGTTCGCGTGGACGGCTTTCAACGATGCCGTTCATCGCAAGATCCGTGATGTGAATCGTCCGACCGCGCTGTCAGAAATCAGCACAGGCACCAGCGTCGGGATCACGCTTGCCGGTGTCGCGGCTTTCGCGATGGTCGTGCCGGGTTTCCAGTGGCGTATCTGCTGGGCCCTGTTCGCCGCTGCCAGCGCCGTCGCGTTTGTCGCCGGGAACAGCCAGTGAGTGCGAAACGAGCGCCGGGTCAGGTCACTCATTGATCCGAAGACGCCACGACGTTACGACATCCGGAGCCGCCAACAAAAAAAACGTTCCAGTTCTGGCGTTCAGTTCAGATCATCGGCCTTCTCCAAATAGATCTTCTTCACAAGCACCAGTCCCACGACAGTCAGGGGTGCTGCCAGAATGAAACCTGGCAGACCGAATAGCGCGCCCAGAACGACCATCGCCGCAAGCAAGAGCGCGGGCGGCAGATGAACGGCGCGGTGCTGGATATATGGCACCAGAAAGTTGCCTTCGACATTCTGGACCAGAAGATAGAACACGAGCACTGAAAGGCCCACATCCGTGCTCTCGGTAAAGCTGACAAGGAGGATCGGCGCGCCTGCAATAATGGGCCCGAGAATCGGCACAAACGTGAACAGGCCGGTCAGCAGGCCAAGGCTCAGCCAAAGCTCCACGCCGAGAAGCATTAGGCCAAGTGACACCGTCACGCCAAGCACGATCATGGAGACGAGCTGGCCAAGGAACCACCAACGCAAGGCCCGGCCCGTCTCTGTGATCGCCGCATCCCAGTCCCGTTTGCGGGACGGAACGAGGGCGAGAAATCCGCGACGGTAAACAGCGGGATCGAACGCGATGAAAAGCCCTATGGCAGTGGCCACGAAGAGGTCACCGACGAACCCGATGGCTGTCATGGTTATTTCTGCAAGCTGTCCGACGATACCTTGCATCACCTCGAGCAAGCGGCCTTGACTGATGTCACTGGCGTCGTCCAATTCGACGTCGGGCCAGCCCCAGCTGGTCACGGTGTCGCCTGCTGCCTCGACGGCTTCGGCGACGACGTTCCAGAGCTGATCAATCTGTCCCACGGCTCGCGGCACGATGACCGCCGCGAAAGCGCCCAGACCGGTGACCAGCATCAACGCCACGAGGACGAGCGTCAGCTTGCGGGGCAACGGCGTGCGGCGTGCGACCGGCGTCGCAAGGGCATCGAGTGCAATTCCGAGAAGGAGACCGACGAAGATCAGCAAAAGAACGTCGCTCAACATCCAGACGAGCAGACCCGCAAGTGCAATGATAAGAACTCGATCAACGCCCATTTTAAAAAGTGTGGTCCGCTCTGCGCCGATGTCCAGTCAGACGTCGGTTTATGTCGGCATCCCCATTCAATTCACGTCAGAGCCCAAGCACGGTCTGTGCGATGAGGAAGTAGATCAATAGTCCGCTTGCATCGACGGTCACGGTGACGAACGGTGCGCTGACGACTGCAGGGTCTACGGACAGCACGCGCGCCGCGATCGGCATGAGCGAGCCCGCCAAGGCGGCCAACGTGCAGATCGCCACCAGCGTCAATGCCACGATCAATGCGATGTCACTCTCGAAAATCACCGCAACGACGGCATAGGCCAGGACCGCAATCAGAGATCCCATCAGGAGGCCCGTGCCAGTTTCGCGCAGCGCGACCTTGACCACGTCGCCTGGACGAATGTCGCCCACGGCGAGCGCGCGAACCACGGTCGTTGCAGACTGCGCACCGGTGTTGCCGCCGATCCCAATCAGAAGCGGAATGAACAGTGCCAGGCTGACCACGTTATCGAGGGTTTCCTCAAAAGCATTCAGCACATTGACGGTAAGCGTCGCCGCAACGGCCAGAACCGATAGCCAGATGACGCGCGAACGAACCAGGCGTGTGATCGGGACAGAGAGGTATGGCCGTGCGATCGGCTCCGCCCCGCCGGTCCGGGCAAAGTCCTCGCCCTCCTCAAATTCCAGCACCTCCATCGCGTCATCGAAGGTCACGACGCCCACCAGCCGACCCTCGCCCTCGACGACCGGCACAACGAGAAGATCGGCCGACTTCATCAACCGGGCGACGTCCTCCTGATCGTCGCTGGCTGAAACTGCGGGCACCTCTTTGGTCATCAGATCAGCGATCCGTGCGTCCTGTGCCGCAAGCGCGATCTCGGCCAGATCCACCATGCCAAGAAGGCGCATATCCTCACCTGCAACGGGCATGAGATAGACCGTCTCGGCACGACCGGCACCGGAACGGACTGCTTCCAATGCCTCACCAGCCGACATCTCTGGCACAAGACGAACGAATTCCGGCGTCATGATGCGCCCGGCGCTGTGTTCGGGGTGGCGAAGGACTTCCAGCGTCAGGCGGCGCTCTTCTGCCGAAAGTTCTTCCAGCAAGCGGGTGCGTTGCTCCCGAGGCAGCTGTGAAAACAGACGTCCGCGGTCATCAGGCTCCATCCCTTCGAGCACGTCCTTGCGGTCGCCCGTGCCAAGGGCCATCAGGATATCGCGCTGATTTACCGGTTCAAGCAAGGCCATGACACGAATTGCCTTGTCTTTCGGCATGTGTCGAAACGAGTAGATTCGGGCGTCACGGGTACTCCGGTTCAGTTCACCGGCGATGACATGTGTGTCATTCAGGTCGAGCCATTCGGCAAATTCAGTCTGATCGGTAGAAGTCAAAACTGCTTGCTCCATACTGCTTGCGCTGGTTGGGCCTGTGACGAAAACACGACGGATTTGGAATCCGCTTTAGCTGAATAAACCGCGTCCGCGGGTCAAGTCCAGCGCGTGGCACGGGACGAACCGCTCTTGAGGCGCCGCTTCCGTGGGACGATCGACAAGCGTGCATTCCTCGGCCCTTTGCAGGAAAAAGCAGGCCCCGAAAGGCAAGGAGCTCATGACAAGTTCACCTGTGCATCAAGAGCCCGCCAAGTCAGGGATCTATCTCGAACTCAGCGTGAAGGACCGAGGAAACGATAGGCCAATCCAATGTTTATAGGAACAAAGCCACCATTCAGGAATTTTTTTGATGTCCACCTCTTGTGAGAAGCATGGATAAAAGTCTTCAAGCTTTCGGCAAAAGGAACACGAAATGAAACGGATCACAGTTGCAGCAAGCCCCCTGGCTTTCATCGTGGCATCCCCGGCTTTTGCGCAGGATGACGTCGATGTTTTGTCCAACTGTGCCTACGATGGTCTCGACGCCGAGGGGGCACGTTGGTTCCCGGATCAGGCTAGCCCCTACATGGCGATGCCGTCTGACGAGAGCGGCATCCTCCTCACCTCCAGCAAGTTGGTATCTACGGTCACCCCTAGGCCGTGCAAACATCGACGATACCACCCTGCGCAAATCTGATGCGCCTTGAAAAGGCATCCGATCATGCGAGCCCGAAATCTTCCCCAAACCGGTCGATCTGATGCATGCGCTCGTGCAGGATTGTCACAATCCCGATGTCGCCATTCGAGAGATGTCGCCAGTAGACGAACTGGCGCTCGTATCGAAAGAAGAACCCTTCGACGCCGAACTCGGCTGGGATGGGCTTTGATGCAACGCCGTGGTCAGCGATCTTGTCGAAGGCGGCGAACAGGCCGGTGATGTATGTCTCGGCCTGATCATCTCCCCACCTGTCTCGGGTGTAGCGGTAGATGTCGTCGAGGCGGTGGGACGCCCCTTCCTGGATTCGAATGGCGGGCATCGGATCAGGCCCTGTTCCGCGCAATCACCTCGGCTACGGTCAGCGGTCGATACGTCTCCTCCGGGGCTGCGAATGCGTGGGTCAGCTCGCCCTTCAGTCGGTTGAAGGCTTCTTGCTCCGCCCTCTCCTTGTCACGCCGGATCAGGTCGCGGATGTACTCGCTGACGTTTTCATAGGACCCGTCATCGCCTACGTTGGCCGATACGAAGTCACTCAATGCTCCACCAAGGCGGACGGTCATCGTGGTCGTTCGGGACATGGCGCAGCACCTCTTATCTTGCGTGTATTCAATATAACCAAAAACGCACACGAGACAAGAGTGAGCTGCCCCCTACTGCTGCCGACCATCGATCGCCTCTCAATCGTCTGCCTCCTCGACAATGTGGCGGCCAGCCAACGCAAGAACGACGTAGAGCACTGCATCCGAATGCCGCACGAGGGCGATCAGATGATCGCCGCTCGGCCCCCGCTCGCCCGAGAACCAGTACTTCACGGTGCGTTCGCCGGCACCCGTCCTGCGCATGGCCGTTTTGATTGCCCTGTGTGTGTCGTCCAACTCTTCGTGCAGAGCCATCGCTATCGGCCGGCGCATACACTCCACGGGCTTCTGGGTCCCGTGAACGGTCTCGGCATCCTGGTTGCGGTTCTGGATGCTCCAGAGCATCGATTGCTTGCGATCCCCCGCCCAGTGCCCAGTTCCCCGGACAGCGTACCAGGCCGGCTCGTGCTGCCAATGGTAATGCCCGTGTGACAGGACCAGACGCTCCTTGGCCCAGCAGGCCGGAGAAGATCTCGAACTTGTCAGTCATGGCAAAACCTCTTATGGTTGGAACGCTATCGTATCGTCCAAATGGGAGATCTTTGGTTGAAACGCAACCGTTCCGACGAAAAAACACGCCGCAAGCCAAGCGGAGCTGCCGTGCCCCGCGCGGATCTGACCGAGGCGCTTTTCCGGGCTTTCTTTCAGGATTGGGCCGAACACGGTTTCGCTGCCATTAGCCTTGAACGGGTTACAGCGAGGGCCGGTGCCGGCAAGGCGGCGATCTATCGTCGCTTCGCCTCGCGCCAGGCCTTTGCTGCGGCGGCCGTTTCGGCCCTTGGTCTGAAGATTGCGGTCGCTGCGGATCACGGCGATCTCGAAGCCGAAGTTCTGGCGTTTCTCACCCGGCTGCGCACGGTACTGCGCCATCCTCTGATCCGCCGTATCCTACCGGATCTTCACGCCGAGGCGGCACGCTCGGGTGACATGCGCCGACTCAACACCAAGATCGCCGAAGCCAGACGCGCGCAGGGAATCGCGATTCTGGACCGGGCTATTGCGCGGGGAGAGCTGCGGCAGAACATAGACAGGGAACTTGCGCTCGATCTCATTCCAGCGTCGCTCTATTGGCGCATGGTCGTGATCGGTCGAACGCCAACGCGGGCGCAGCTTGCATGCGAGGCCGCAATGATCGTCGCGGCCCTGCAGCATTTGGGGTCTGAAGCCGGAGGGAGCAGGCCCCCTTTACTGCGCTGACCTCGTAAACGACGGACGCCAACCCTGGGCCAGAACGTAGGCAAGCAATGTTATTGCAACCAGGGTGCCGTCGATCATCACGACGGCTGTCGGATTATCAGACGCCATCGGCCCGGAAACAGTTCCAATAAACCCGATGTTCATCAGCGTGACCCCGAGCTTGTGGAGCAGGATCAACTCCCACAAGCCCGGCATGCGCTGTGGCCAAATTGCGAGAAGCGCGAAGAGCCCGGCAAAGACCGCAAAGCCCAATATTTGCCAGGTGCCGACAATCAGCCGGTCGGGAGGTAACGTTCCGAACTCGGCTACCGCATTGGCAAACGCGCCGAGGGTCGCAACAGACAGCGCGATCATCAGATAGCGAGCGGTCTTGTCTCGTGCTGCGGGAACGAGATTGGTTGCATATCGGGCAGCCATTTGGTTTTGAATCAAGATAATGTCTCCTTGTGAGGTGTGCGGCTTGAGGCGGTTTGCGATATGGGCGAAAGTGGCGGCAAGCCTGCGCAGGCCCGCCGCTGCCGGATCAGATTTCCAGATCGTCGATCCAGCTGCCGTGGACGCCCGCAGGCACCCAGACCGGCAGTTCGATTGCGGCGACCGGGCCCGCCTCGATCCTCGTGGCGTCAAGAATCCACAGTTCGGCCGCATCGCTTCGAAGGTCGCTGACATAGGTGAGCAACCAGCCGTGATCCTCTGCCGTCCCCGCCGGATCGGCGACAAAGCAGGGCTCGCCCGCCATGACGCTGTCAGGCAGGGACAGCAGCGCGCGTCGGCCGCTGCGGACATCATATTTCACAATGCCGCAGCCCTGCTGACCCGCACCGGGGAAAGAGCAGGCATAGACATGGCGACTTTCGCGGCCGGTATGCGCGAGGATGATCGTCGGAAACTCAACCGTCGGATCGTCCAGCAAGGCCACCGTTGCAGTGCCCGCCTTCGGATCGATCCGCCGTTGCCCCCGCACGCAACCATCCGCTGGTGGCGCACCATGTGCTGCGACACCGTTGATAAAGTCGAGGGCCTGGTCCCACGCCGGCCGGTCGAAATACGGTCCCTCGACGATGATCCTGCCCTCTGCATCTTCCCAGGCATTGGCGAAGTGAGGCGCATAGAAAGAGGGCACGTCGATCCAGCTTACACCGCCCTTGCTGCGGTCGCGCGGGATGACGACGATACGCGCGGGGTAACTGTCGTTCCAAGCCTAAGGAAACGGTTGGTCGAGACCAAGATCGAGCACCGCTGAAGGGTCAGCGGGCCTCTGGCATCGGCGACGTGATAGGTCAGATGTGGGGCCAGTGGCGAGTTGCCGAAGAAGAGCATTTCGCACCTCCGTGGGCAGATCTTTGGATGCGCCGTCATCATGGTGGTCAAAGCACCGCCGAAATCATAGGCCCCCAGCGTTTCCAGCTGGGGCGTGATCTCAAACGGAAGGTTCACTTCCTGCAAGGCAAGGATCCGGCCCGCATGGGCGATGACGCTTGTTCCGGCGGCGCTGGCGGTCAGGTCGATCGTGCCTTGATCGGTAAACAGCGGCTTGCCCATCAGCAGGGCCGGGGTTCTGACCCAGCGGTTGCGGTACCATTCCGCTCGTCCGCCGGAAATGCGCAGCCCGTGGATCATGCCCGCCCCATAGAACCACGCGCCCGGATTGATCCCTTCCTTCGGATTATGTCCGTTGCGAAAATATCGTCGTGAGAGCACCGGCGGGATGGCCCCCCGGACGGTCAGGTCAAACGTGGTCGCCTCATCGAGAACCGGGCGGAAATGATCGGAGAAAAACGAGGGCACGGATTCCGCTCCGGCCGGCCCTCCCGCAAGTGCTGCGAAGGTGGACATTGACGTGGCGACGGCACTTGCGGCAAGGCGCTGGCCAGACGCAGAATATCGCGGCGTGTGGGGGTCATGACAGAATCCTTCCGGACAGGGGTTGGGTGCGTCGCCGTTCGACCTTGGCGATCAGAATAAGGCTGGCCGTCAACAGCAGCGCGCCATTCATCGGGTGGAGTGACAGAGGCAGCGGACTGCCCCCGGAGGCGAGCACGATCTGGGTCACGTAAAGCAGGAAGGTCAGTCCAGCCCACCAGCCGAATCCACGGAGCCGGGGGATGAAGACTGCACCTGCGAGCAGTGCAAGGACCGGAACGGACAGCGCCCCTCCGATTACCCCGTGCAGGGCCCATAGGGTTTGATCGCGGAATAGGGCGCTGCCGGCAGTGAGAAACTGCGTGAGAAGGCCAACGGGAAGCGCGCGGGCCGAGAGGGTGAACCAGACCGGCGTTCCGCGCGAGAGATCGGTAAAGGTGTCGTGTGATTTTTCCATGGTCAGGCCGCCTTGCGGTTGGACGTGGTGATCCAGCGGGCCAAGGTTGTGGCATAGTCAGCGCCAGCCGCCTCAAATTGAGCATCCGAGAGCTTCATGGCACCATAGAGCACGAATGGCTCAGCCCATATGAGCCCACAGCGGTGTGCCATGGCCCGCAGCGGTATGAACAAATCGTTCATCGAAAAGCCGTTGCTGCCTTTGGGTCGGTATGCTTCGGGGACATTGCCGGCTGTAGCCGCGATCATCAGCGGCGTACCGGCGAGCCGTCGCCCCTCATCCTCGAAATGGATGTAGAACATCCGCGTCAGCACAGTGTTCTGCCAGGCCTTCAGCAGTGGCGGCGCGGAATACCATTGCACCGGGAACTGCAGTACGATGCGATCAGCGGTCAACAGCCGTGCCGCCTCTGCCGCGCCGTCGCGGGTCATGTCGATACCGTCCGGATAGGCCGCCTGCATGTCGATCACCTCGACACCGGGGAGTGTGTTGGCGGCCCTTGCCAAGGCAGCATTGGCCCGGGACTGGGCGAGATCGGGATGGAAGATCAGTATTAACGTGCGGGTCATGGTCATCTCCTGCGTTGCGATAAGAGGCAGGATGCGGGAATCAACCAAATCACTCCAATCGATTGATGATCTGATCTATTATCCACCTCATGAATTTACGGAGCCTTGACCTTAACCTTCTGGTGATCCTCGACGCGCTTCTGGACGAGGCGCATGTCAGCCGTGCGGCTGACCGATTGAACCTGTCACAACCTGCGGCTTCTGCCGCCTTGCAGCGTTGCCGCCACCTGTTCCGGGATGACCTTCTGGAACGGGGGCGCGGCACAATGCGACTGACACCCAAGGCAGAAGCCTTGCGCGCGCCACTGAAATCGCTGCTGGCGGAAATTGGCGAGCTGGTTGATCCCGAGGAACCATCTCTCTCAGACCTCCGTCAGACGCTGCGCATCTCAATGGCCGATTACCCGGCGATACTGGTAGCCAGCCCGCTGCAACGCGCCCTGCAAAGCTCTGCGCCGGGGATCGACCTTATCATCCAGCCCTGGCACGGGGCCGACGCAGCGGCATCTGCGCTGATCGCCGGAACCACTGACATTGCGATCTCGGTCTTTTCGGGCGC
>Ga0307944_1000143_pt1 | contig 39601 bp, 51 predicted proteins | sample OrgLakmetagen179_FD_201831 | JGI IMG/M metagenome (GOLD analysis project Ga0307944, IMG submission 201831) | Saline water microbial communities from Organic Lake, Antarctica - #179 | ecosystem: Environmental > Aquatic > Non-marine Saline and Alkaline > Saline | place: Antarctica: Organic Lake... | reverse complement strand
GGCAAACAAAGAAAGATAAATGATATTTCGTTCACCATGCCTAATGCACTAGTTGCTCAAACAGAGCATATGATTGGTAGGATAAATGAGGCTAATATATATTCTTATGCTACTAAGAGAATACAACAGTTTTTCTCGAGCATTCTCGACCAAGAACACGCTAAAGATCCTCAGTCTAATTTTGGATTAAAGGGTGAGGATGTTAGGGTCTTTAACTAGTTTAATATTACTTTAAATCACTTATGAAAAAAACACCTGTAATACTTACCATTGTACTTGGCATGTTTCTTTTGCCCAATATTATACAATGCTCCTCAAAAGCTGAAAAAATAACTGTGGAAGCAGTTCAAGTAGACTCTTTATCTACAAAAGAAATATACGACCAGATACTAGTTTATTTTGATATTAGAGAACTAGTAAGTCCGGGGGTTTACAGGAAATTTAAGGACAGAAGCGATTATTTTTTTCTGGCTAGATTCGATATTCGTCTACTTGAAAACTTGCTCTGGATAAGAAAAAATGTTAATTCAGGTATTACGATCAACAACTGGATGAATGGAGGAAATCTGGATGAAAGAGGTCTTAGAGATACTTCCACGCCAATGCTACAGAAAAGAGCTCGAGAAAATGATCCATGGTTATCTGGACATGTTCTAGCTATGGGTATAGATTACGATGTGAACGGGCAAACAGCAGAAGAGCATAGGGAATGGCTTAGAGAAAGATCTTCTATGCTTCCTTATCCTATCCGATTAATTAGAAAAGTGAACAATAGGCAAATCACATGGGTACACTTAGATGTTTGCGATCTGCCCTATAATCCAAAAGTTTTTCAATTCGACATGTAAAAAAATAAACAGATGAAAATAGATAAAACACTAATACTTAGTATTGTCATTGTCTTATTAATTATTCTCAATATAAAACAATGGTCTGATCCTTATAAAACTGAAACTATCTCTGTAAAAGTGCCAGAAAAAAAAGGCAGTTTTAAGTTTAGCTATGATGTTTTGCAATTTCCGATTAAACAAGAAGATTCTATAGTGTATAAAGATTCTATTATCTACATCAAAAACAAAGTTAATATTAAGCTTGCAGAAGATTATAAAAATCTAAAATCTGAATTTGATAGATATAAGCTATTCTTAAACGCCATTAGGATACAAAACTACTCGAAAACTTTTGAGGATAGTTATTTCTCTGCTACTGTTACAGGCGGAGTTCAAGGCGAAGTTCAGTCTATGGCATTTGATTACAAAATCAAGTCTAGAAGAATTAAAACGGATACAGAAGTTAAAAACTATCGTTTCGGCATAGGCCCACAAGTGGGTATGAATTATACCTTATTAGGTGGTTTTACGCCATATATTGGTGTAGGATTAACTTATACATTAATCAGGTTCTAATATTGCGACATATGTATTATATTTACTGAGTAATTCTCATGTTTAATTTTTGTTTAAGTTTAAGGCTCTCCTAGTGAGAGCCTTTTTTATTGCTTAAAAACGTGTCACACGACTAGACCGACATATATCGCATTTTTGATAAACAAATGTAGATTATGGACGTTAACAAAGCATTATTTGAAATTTCCCGAGGAGAATGGGCTTTCCATGTAGACTCTCTTTCACTGTGGCTTCCTACAGCTGTTAATCTTATAGAGCGTAACGCTATAGAATTGCCTACTACCCAAGAAAGTGCTGGTATTACTTTCCTTAACGAAAGTGGAAAAGCTGTAAGCGCTATGGATGTGATAGAAGAAAATACAAGACAAGATGTTGTCGCTGTAGTTTCTGCTATTGGTCCCATGATGAAGTATAGTGGGCTTTGCACCAAAGGAGCAGATTCGCTTATTAATGAGATGAAACTAGCGATGGATCTTCCTGCTGTAAAAGCTATAATCTTAAATATAGATGGTCCAGGAGGTAGCGTTTCTGCTGTATCTGCATTTCAAGAATTTCAACCCCAAAAGACAAAGCCAATTGTGGCTCTCGTAGATTTATGCGCTTCTGCACATTATTGGGCTGCTTGCTTAATAAGTGATCACATTATGGCTAGAAATTCTATTTCAGCTGAAGTAGGTAGCGTAGGGGTAATGGTTTCTTTTATCGATAACCGTGAAGCCCTCAAAGAAAAAGGATATAAAGTGCATGAGATTTTTGCACCAGAAAGCGAACACAAGAACAAAGCTTTTTTACTGGCGAGAGAAGGTAAGTATGATATGATCCAGGAAGATTACTTGTCCCCATCTGCCAAGAAGTTTCAAGCAGATGTACGCTCAGCTCGTCCTAATCTTATAGAAGAGGTAGGTGTTCTTACTGGAAAAACCTTCAAGGCAGAATTGGCAGAAGAATACAATATGATAGACAGCATTGGCAACATGCAAAAGGCCGTAGAACGCGCTCTTTTACTGGCTGAAATAAGTGAAGTAACTAATTATTAACCCCCAATAAATATATTAAAATGAATCGATTAAGCAAGACTATTGGTTTTCTCTGGGCCATTTTGGGGATTCAAAAAACTCCCATAAAAGAAGGGAAATTGGATCTTACAGAAGACCAAGAGAAAAAGATCATCGAGGCACTCGGTGAGAAAGACTTCAAAACTATGGTAAAGGCCATAAACAAAGAAGCAAAGAACGTACTGGACGAAGAGTCAAGTAAAAAGCTTATTGAAGATGCTCGCGCAGAATTCAAACAGAGCTTAGAAGCTTCCGGCTATAGCGAAGAAGAAATTCGCGATATGGCGAATAAAGGATCTGCAAAAGATGGTAAAGGCGATACGCCTAAAGCCAAGAATGGAGAAACTCCATCTACAGATGCAAGTCTGGAAGGCCTTATCTCAGATTTTAAAGCCTACCAGAAAAGGACAGACATAATGATCGCCAAGCTCATAGAAGATCCTGAGCCAGATCCAGTGATTCCACTTAATAAAAATGGAGATATGAAGAATTTAAAGCACTCTGCCACACATCTTTTTGGTGATGGCCAAGCTCTTAACGAATTCACAGGCAGACCATGGAACCAAAGAGCAGCTGGACTTACCAATAGTCTAACTTCTTGGGATGGCACAGCTGGGGAGATCAACCTGCAACGTCTTAATGGCGATGTTGAGCTTTTCTACAGAGAAAACCCAAGCACTATAGAATCTCTACACAGAGATATGATTGAGCTTCCAAGCTTTTGGCAAACTAGGTTTGGTGTAAAAGACAGAATAAGTGATGGTAAAATAGTTTCAGACGAGATTACACAAGCAAGAAAATTGCCTTGGTTAGCCAAAAACAACCAAAGAATCCAGCCAGAAACTCGTGAAATATTTGATGTTAGTATCGATTTAGAATGGGTAGGAGACGATTTACAAAAGTATGAGAAAAGCTGGTTACAAGGTATAATGAGCATGGAAGGATCCACTCCTTACAAGATGACGTTCGTTCAGTTTTTGGTGACAGAGCTTATGAAAAAAGCTAAGGCCGAGGATAGAATGTCCGCTATAAAAGGCGTTTATGTTGCTACACCAGATGATGCTACAGTAGCCGGTAGAGCTATTAACCGCCAGAATGGTTTACTTTATCAGCTGTACAAAGGCGTCTATATAGACAAGAAAGTAAAAGTGCCTTCTATTGGTTTACCAACTCCAGAAAACATCGTGGATTACGCACAACTTGTTATTGAAAAAAATATAAAAGAAGAAAGCAAAGAAGCTTCCAATCTTGTGTACTATATGCCAAAAGATCATGAGAGATGGTACAAAACGAGATATAGACAATTAAGAGGTGTGGAAAATGATTTCACATCAGAGGATCGTCTCACCATAGAGAACTACGAGAATATACGTATTGAGCCGTTGCATGATCTTAATGGTACAAATGTCCACATTATTACGTTCGATGATAATATCGAAATCATGGAAGATGTCCCTAACGAAAAAGGATTATTAACTTTTGAGAGACTTAAGAGAATTATCTATGGCCATGCAGACTATAAGTTTGCTTGTGCATTTATTCACTTAGGTACAGAAGTAACAGATGATGATCCAGATGCCTTCAAGGTGCAAACCGTATGGACCAATGGTGTTTTCCCTTTCAAGAGCGATTTCTACATTCCTTTTCATGACGATAAGTCTGGAAAATTGAAGGTCACTTATTCTAATTTAAGCATTGTACCTGGTTTCGAAACCGACATTGCGACTTTGGAAAAAGCCAACCTTTTTGAAGGACAAACTATAAGAATAAGAGGAAACACATCTGGGGTTACGTCTAGCGTGAAAAACAATGCAAATTTTGATTTGGCATCTAACGCAGATTACGATCTTAGTTCTGGCGGTACATTAACCTTGGTGGTTACTGCTGGGCTTACGCTTAGAGAAGTTAAGAGAACCACAGAAGCAGTAAATACTCCTGCAGAAAACTTCACTTTCGATTCTGCTACAGTAGATCTACTTGATGGTATTACACAAATCTTTAATGGTGAGGCAACGACCCTTACAGGAATAGAAAATGGAACAGAGCAGCAAAAATTAACTCTGCTTAACTCTGGTGAAGCTAACTTGACTGTAAATAATATTGCAGGAAATGTTTCTGTAGTTACAGAGGCGGTTGTTAAGCCAGGTGATACTTTGGTATTGACTCTTATTGATGGAGTATTTACAGAATTCTCTAGAACAATAGCATAATAATTTATAGGCAAGGCGGCACCAGTCGCCTTGCTTTTAATTTTTAACACACAAAAAACAATGAAATTAATTGATAAAAACAGACAGTTATCTAGTCCAGGAGGACCAGTTGCCAAGTCGCCTTTCATTACTATAATGAAAGTAGAAGATCTTGCTTCTACCCCACAACCAAATGCTAAAGGCGTTTTGTTGGAAGGGTTATATGAGATGAAGCAAGGAAAAGAACCTTTCAAAATCTACAATACAGGCTCTTTTCAAAACTTCGGTTTTGAAACTGATGGGGATGAGGATGCCGCAAGCATCCAGAAAACACTTACAGCAAGATTTCCTGGTGATGGCCTAGAAATAAGAGAATTTGTAGGCGGGCAAATGGATATTGAAGTCATCGTCCTTTTTGGTGGAGGCTGTGGTCAAAATCAAAAAAGCGTTATTGGAAGTACTTGTGCGCCAATAAAGATGAGAGCAAACTTTACGATGGATAATGATACAACTCACTATGAGTTAACATTTTCCAATATGAGTAATGATAACCTTATGCCAGGTTTATTTGGTGGGCCAGATCCTGTTGCTAACGTTTTTGTAGCAGATGCTGTAGATCTAGAATTCCTAGTAGCCAATGGTGCACTAGTAAAACTACCAAGTTCTGCAACAGGAGAAGCTGTGGGAGTTACAGATATAGACTTTCCATCTGGAACCTTTGTAAGCGTCATTGGTGGCGGTGGTGCAGATCCAGCAGTTATAAGTGATGCTGCAGGTACAGATGCCAAGTTTGTCTTGAAAGATGGAACAAGCTTTATTGGTCTGGACAATGCTAGAATCACCTTTGAAGTCTTTATTGCAGGAACAGATACTTTCTTAATTGAGCGGTCTAGATCATAGATAATAGTGCAAAAATTATAAAAGCCACTACACATTTTGTAGTGGCTTTTTTGTTGTCACACCTTACAGTCTTACTTATAGGCATCTTTGAGATCTAATCATTAATAAGCCTTATGTTATGGACAAGAAAACAGTAATAAGTATCCTAACGGATCAAAAACAAGACAAGAGACAGAAGTTCTCTATGTTGCTTATGGCGCTCAATCAAGCACCAGTGAAAAACTTTGCCTTAACAGCGCATTATAATAGGGTTGGTTATTCAGACAAGAATTTGAAAGCTATCGTTTATGATGTCAAAAAAGGACACAACATATCATTATTAGATCTAAATGCGTTTGAAAAAACACCAGTTGAAAAAGTTGAAGCTCCAAGCCAAGACAATTTAAATTCAGAAGAGAAAGAAGTAGAGGAAACTAAGGCGGATAAAGAGGAAAATAAAGATAAGCTTAAACTTGAATCTCTTAATGAAGAGCTGAAGGCTATGGATATCGAAAATGCAGAATACAACACTATTAAAAAACTTGCTTTTGGTCTGGCCAATGAAATTAATATCGATTTTCCAAACAAAAGGGCAGACACGCTTAAAGCATTTTTGACTGAGCAAAAAAAAAGCTTGGCCAACGAAGCATAAGAGAGCTTTTTCCGTTCTTAAATAAGCCGAACGTTCCGGACAAGCTCAAGATTTTGACCTCGGATATGATTTCGGCTTTTATATTTGTAAATGAGAATAGAAAAAAACTTGTTCTAGATCTAGAAAATAAATCTTTGAGCCCAAAGGATTCTTTTAAAATTGCCCAAAGTATAGTCTTGGCGTATCAAGAAAATCAATTGGCATTTAATGAGCTTTTGCATTACCAGGAGAAAGGGGAGATATTGGGTAAGCATTCTATTTTTGACGATGAAAACCTTAGGGCTGGCATTACTAATATGTGTGATCTAGACGCCCTGAAGCTCTACAAAAATATGAGTTCTCAAATCTCTAGGTTAAGGACTAAACTAAAAGTAGATCCTCTAGATGAAGAGGCTCTTAGAAACTTAAAATTAAAAGAGACTAAACGCCAACTTCTAAAAACTAAGCTCAATGAAAAACAGATTCTTTGATTTGCAGCAACTGCCAAAAGAAGAGGCGAAAGATGAGATGTCTTCTGTCTTTAAGTCCAAATACATCAATAAGCATTTTGAAAAAATAGCCCATCTGGACAAAGATCTCAAAAGGCTTCCTACTGTGGAAGAGTTCTTTTTTTTGCAAACAGACAACTCTTTTAATGCGTTTACTTTTATCCCCTTTATAGCTCAAAATCATAATATACAGCATCTTTACATTTGTACATATTCTATAAGTAGAAGGGTTATAGACGCCTTGATAGAACTGTACGATAAGGGCTACTGCGACCAAATCACTTTAATGATTTCAGATTCTCTTATTAAAAGAAATCCTACCACTATGGAGCTCCTAGCAGCCCAGGTAAGTAGTAGAGCAAATTTTATTGTCAACTATTCCTGGTCACATGCCAAAGTCACACTTATTAAGACGCAAGATGCTTATTTTGGTATTGAAGGATCTGGAAATCATAGTGAAAATGCCCACTACGAGCAGTACCTATTTTATAATTCAAAAGAAACTTATGAATTCAGAAGAAAGATTTTTACCGATGTTAAAATCAGAGCTAAGGCTATCGGAGGAGCAATACAGCGAAATTGAAACACTAGCAGCTGCAAACTATGCCCCAAGAAGCATAGCAAAGTATTTGGGTGTCAACGAGACCCATTTTATAAAAGAGTGGAAAATAAATACCTCCCTAGTAAGGCATCATTATGACAAAGGGTTGCTCGAGGCAGAATTTCTTATTGCTGAAGGACTTCTTACCCATGCCAAAAGTGGAAATATTACTGCAGCACAAGAATTTAAGAAAATAGCAAGAGTGCAAAGGGTAGAAAATTTAAAGAACGACATACTATTTGGCCATGAAGATTGAAGATATCACTCTAGAAGACATACAGGACTTTATTCACAATGGAAGCCGTAAGGAAGCTCCTAGTGAGGTCGTGGAAACACTATCTAAGCTAGAGAAAATACATGGCATGTATTTGAGGTGGCAAAGTAGAGATCACATTATAAAGCATTTGGAAAAAGTAGATGGTTATTCTTACTATCTCGCCAACAAGTGGTACGATATGATGACGGAGTATTTCTATGCAGAGCGGCAAGTCAGCAAACAAGCTCACAAGAATAGATTAGCAGAAAAGCTAGAAAATGGAATAACACTCGCCCTGAAGCTTGCAGAAAGCTCCAAGGATGTTGTTATGGCTTTAGGTAAAATAAAAGACATCGCAGAAATACTAGAAATCAATAAAGAAGATGCCATGGAGTTTCCCGAAGAACTTTTGGCCAAACCCTTCAAAATGTATTCTGTAGATGCAGAATTCTTGGGCCTACCAAAACCAGATAGGTACAAGCTGGCAAGATTTATAGATGAATATCCAGAATTGAGCGAAAAAGAACGAAATTCTTTAAGAGAGGAAGCAGATTTATTGCCTTTTAAATTATTTAAACCAGACCATGAAAACCCAAGGTTACAAGAAAAGTAATACAGAGAAGCGTTACGCTACCGTAATAAAACAAGTTATAGATCTATCCAAGCCACAACACGTAAAGATTGTAGCTGGCCGTGGTACTTCCAAAACTACAGATATTCTAGCAGATAGAATTATGGATGTTTGCTACGAAATGCCCAGAGCTCGCTTTGCCATAGTGAGTGATACTTATACAAATGCTTTAGAAAATGTTGTGCCTTCTATTCTGGAAGGCTTCAATCGTAAAGGATGGATAGAAGGCGTTCACTATGTTACAGATGTTGCACCTCCAGATCACTTTCAAAAAAACTACAAGCCTGTTCTCAAATTTAAGCATACTATATCCACCTACTTAGGAAATTTGATAAAGCTTGGCTCCTTAGATCAGGTTTCTTCTGTTGCGGGAGATTCTTATCAGCATGTATTTGGTGATGAAGCAAAATATCTAAAATCCAAAAAGCTCAACAAATTAATGCCTGCATTACGGGGTTTTCCAGAAGCCTCCACATCTCCTTTTTACCTTGGCACCACATTTACTACAGATATGCCCAATGTCACCATGGGCGATCAAGATTGGATATTGAAAGGGGCTAAAGAAATGGACCAGGATAAATTCTTACATGCCTTACAAGTGGGTATCGTCATAAATGAGATTCGTATAGAAATGAAAGAAGCTCACGACAAAGGCCATTATGATAGGGTAAAGAAACTCGATAAAAATCTCGTACGATGGATGGAGCGTCACAACAGAGTAAGAAAGAGTCTTACCTTTTTTCATATAAGTTCCTCTTTGGCCAATGCAACCATTTTGGGTGCGGACTATTTTATCAATTCCCTTAAGGATCTAGGACAAGAAGAAGCCAAGGCCAGTATATTATCCTTCAAGCCCAATATTGAAAAAGGAGAGCGTTTTTATATCAATTTAAATGAAGATCACTTTTATTACGATGGTGTAAATAATCAATTTTACGAGAGTAAAAAACTTACCGAAACTTTTGAAGCTTCCTCTTTAGCGCTTAGATACCTAAATCATAAAGCACCTATAGAAGGAGGTATGGATTTTGGAAACCAGACCAGTTTGGTAATGGGCCAGGGAAACGATCGGCTTTATAGAATAATTAAGGAGTTTCACACCCTTGCCCCGGAATCTAGCAAGGAGTTGGCCAAGAAGTTTATAGATTTCTTTAAGTACCAAAAAAACAAAGTTTTGTATTTATGGTATGACCGGGCAGGAAATCAATACCAGATGATTAAGCGAGATTTTGCGAACGAGATCAAGGACCACATAGAGAATTACGAAGGCACCAAAACAGGCTGGACAGTTGTTCTTAATTCCAAAAATCAGGCGAATATTCTTCAGGAAGAAGAATACCTATTTACCAAAAAGCTTATGGGTAATTATTATCCAAAATTACCGGAGCTTATGATCGATGCTTTGCAATGTCCAAACCTGAAATCTTCTCTCGAGCTTGCCAAAACAAAAGTCACCAAAAACGCAAAAGGTCAAACGGTGATCAAGAAGGATAAGTCTAGCGAAAAGCTACCGCTTAAGCAGCTGCCCATGTATTCCACCAACTATTCCGATGGGTTTAAATACTTGCTTTATAGAAAAAACTGGGTGAAGATTAGCAACGGTCGGAGCATTTACCAGACCAGTGATCCAGAGGTTTATTAGTTTTTAATGTTAAATATTCTTAAATAGTCTAATATATTAGAATATTAGACTTATATTTGAGTAACCTTAAAAACAAAAAGCTATGCAAACTTACAATTACACTTATGATGGAAGAGCAATAACAAAATCACAATTTGAAGCTGCTGTACCTAAAGAATGGGAGAAAGATTATGACAAAATTAACGGCTACTCTTATGGATATTATAGAGCAAATTAAATAATAAAATTCTCTGGAGATAACATCAAAGGGGTTTTATATAATTATCGAAATGCAACTAAAAACAAACCATCAATTTCTCGAAGAGATAAAAAACACAGCTGCGAAAAAAAGGATTTCCCTTATAGAACTTCCTAAGATAATAGGGATGAAACAATCTACCTTTTATAGGAATATGAGCGGCAAAGGTTTATTTTCTCTTCACCATTCTATTCTATTGGCAAATGCTTTGGACCTCAAGCTTCATTTGGAAGTTTAGAGGTTGAAGCTTTTAGAAATAGGGTTGTTAACGCACTACGGCTATGATTAGTTGCGGATAAATTAACACTAACTTAATAAATAAACAAATGGAAGAATTACAAGAATTAATTAAATTTTTAAAAGACAAAGGTTTTACAAATACCAAAATAGATGTTGATCTTCTTTGTGGTATAATCGAATACTTTGGAAGCAAGCAAGAAACTAAGCAATTAATTATAGCCGATGTTGTGAAATCGTTTACTGCGGAAGAAGTAGTGAACGAACTAAAAGAAAGCGAAACATTAGATGATGCAATAAGTTTCTTTAATAGCCAAAAGTAGCAGTATATGTTATACAACGCCCGTATAAAAACACGTTTTAATGTGTTTTATACATCGTTATCAAAAAGATTTTATACCATTGCGCGTTTAGAAAGTTTATGCTTTAATGAACTTGAAGATAAGCAATGAACATCGGGCGTAAGCCCGATTTTTTTTGAATAAAAAAGGGGCCTCATTCTGGCCCCCGATTTATTTTATAACATTCCTTCATCAGCAAAACTGAAATAACCTTCACGGCTAAAAATTAAATGGTCCAAAAGTTTTATGTCCAAGTAGCTTCCAGCAGTCTTAATTTTATTGGTTATAGTTTTGTCGGGTTCACTCGGATTGAGAGTTCCGCTGGGGTGGTTGTGTGCTACAATTATGCTTGTGGCATGCCCTAAAATTGCAGTTTGAAAAATTAATCGAATATCTACTACTGTGCTGGTCATGCCACCGGTTGAAATTCTTTTTACTCCTAAAATTTCATTTTGATTATTGAGAATAGCAACAAAAAAATTCTCTCTATAATCCATTTCATCCTCAAAGAATAGGCGCAGTATTTTTTCAACATCAAAAGAAGATCCAATCTTGTTTCCTAAGATATTTCTAGGCTTGTAGCTTATTGAAATTTCCTGTATTTCGCTTAGCTCACTTTTTAGGCTCATTTCGGTTTGATTAGTTTTCATAAATAGAGGTATAGTCGTTAATTGTGTTTTGATTTTCCTCTATAAACATCTGGGAGATGTCAAAGGCTTGAGAAAAGTTGCCTTTTGTTTGCCTAGAAAAACAAATAAAATCGGCTTCAGAAAAACAATGTTCAAAACCGCTCAATTTTAGTATTTTTTGTACCCTGTCTTTCAGAGTGTTTTGGGTATCTTTGCGTGAAAGATTTGACTTTTGCATAGTTCAATTTTTTAAAGGTTACCTAAACACACTGTTGTCGCAGTGTGTTTTTTTGTTATATAAATATACTGATTATCAGCGTATTAGCCTAATTTTTACCTCTCTATATTCTAATATAATAGAGAATTTAACACATTGTTAATCTTTGCGTGTTTCATTAAAAAAACCCTGTGTTTACCCTAATTGACTAAAACCTAAATTTGTTAACACGCTGATTATCGGCAACTTAACCCTAAAACATTTTTAATGTTTTAGGGTTAAGTCTTCGAGCCCCCACCCCGCTCAATCGCTAAAACATGATTGCGCCACCCCTCCACCCATTAGAAATATGGCGCATCACTCCGAACGAGCGCCCAACCAACCTAGATAAACAGGGTCACTAGCTCACTTGTCACACCCTTAACCAGTACTCTACTCTATACTTGTAGAAACTTCTAACCAATGAGTATCAACAGGGCTAAAGTAGCAGTGAAGCAAATGAGAGAGATGTCTCACGCAGGCATACCCTTTTCAATCACTTACCAATCTTACAACCAGACCACAGGTACATCCAAAGGAACTAAGGTTGTTGATAAAGCTATACTACGAAAAGGCTACAAGAACGACCAGTCCAATAAGAGTGATATGCTCATTGCATATAAAGACGTAGAGACAGGTAAAGAGCGACAGTTCTATTTACCATTACTTTTAAAATTCAACAAAATATGTTTAATATAAACACAAGTGAGGGTGGCTACGCAGGCACGGTAGAGTGTGATGATGTAGCATTTAGCTATGCCATTTCAGAAACTAACCCAAGGGAGTTTAAGAATCAGCGGCCTAAGACAGAGTCCTTGAATTGGGATAAGAGGGCACACATAGGTGGCTACAGGATATTTCCTTACGGTGATTATAACGATCTACCTACCCAGATCAAGAACATTATAGCCAACAACCCAACAGCTCCTGGACTACTTGCCAAGAAGAGAGACCTTGTATATGGACAAGGACCACAACTTTATGTTGATAAAGTAGTGAAGGGTGTATATGTAAGAGAATGGACAGAAGACGAAGAAGTAATGCAGTGGCTAGAGTCATGGGACTATGAGTCCTATCTCATGAAGCAGATTGTAGACTACAACCATATAGAAAGCGGCTTCACTAAGTTTATCCAAGGTAGAGGAGGCAGGATAGGTAGGCCCAAATTTCTTAAGCTTGAACATTGCAAAGCAGATAGATCACGCCTTGCCGTTGTAGATACCAACATCAATGAGCTAGACGCTACCCATTGTGTGGTCACAGATTGGGGTTTCCACCATATTAACTCTGTTAAGAACTACCAAGCCTATAGGTTGTTTGATTTTAAAAATCCATTCGCTCATAGGATATCTGCTTATTATTCCTCAATGTATTCCTTTTGCCAGGACTATTATACAGTGCCGGACATATATGGATCACTAGAATGGATCCGTCGTGCCACTGCTATCCCTTTCTTATTGAAAGCCTTTTCAGATAATTCTCTTAACATTAAGTACCACATAGAAAGTCCTGGTGCATTTTGGGCGAATAAGAAAGAGCAAATGAAAGAACAATTTGTCGAAGAGAAAAAGACCTTTAAGGAGGAGTACTTTACAAAATGGAAGCAAGAGTTTTTCGGGAAAATTGGTAAAGTATTAGCTGGAGATAAAAATGTAGGTAAGTTCCTTCATACAGAATCTGTAATGGAAGTTGATGGCATTAACCTCACAGAGACAGGATGGAAGATAAAATCTATCGACCAGAACATAAAAGAATTCATTGAAAGCCAAATTAAAATATCAGATAGAGCAGACAGGGCTGTATCTTCAGGGATAGGATTGCATGGTGCACTAGGAAATATTAATGAATCTGCTAGGAGTAATTCTGGTTCTGAACAACTATACGCCCTCAAGAACTATCTAGCCACGGGTATTTCTATTCCAGAAAAGATTATAACCAAACCTTTAAACTATGCTCTGAAAGCTAATTTCCCAAACAAGAATCTTAGGGTAGGATTCTACCACATGGCAGCCAAGGCAGAAGAGGAAATTCACTCTGGTGACAGATTAAAAGAAAATATATAATATGAAACTTATATTCAAATCCACAGAATTCCCAACTTATATAGAAGATTTTCTTCCGTTTTTGGATAGAGATACCAAGTACATCTATATGAAACCTCACATTATATCTGCACAAAAGGAGATAGTAAAGGTGATAGGGAGCGAAACTTTTGCTTTAGCTATTAAGGCTTTTGAAAGTGAAGAAATAACAGCTCTAGAGAATGATATCTTATATCATTTCCGAATGCCAATACTTTTATATGCTTACAAGTTATATGCCCCATCTAGTGATCTAAGGCATGGAAACAATGGTCGTAAAATGACCAAAAAAGAGGATGAGTCCAATCCTTTTGAGTGGATGATAAATCGTGATAACGAAAACTTAGAGCGTGGTTACTACAGAGAGTTCGATAACCTTATTTTCTTTTTAAATAAATTCAATGTTTGGCAAGAGTCAGATACATATAAGAAGATGAGAAGTCTTTTTGTCCACAGCACAAGCATTTTTGATGATCATTTTCCTGTTAATTCCAGATTGCTTTTACTTAAGCTAGAACCAGGTCTTAAGCAAGCAGAAAGAAAACACATACACCCTATTATTGGACAGCAGCTTTTCCTTAAGCTAAAGGCTTACATTCAACAATCTGAATTACAAGACTTAGAGTATTATCCAGGAGAAGCTCCAGATGAAGAACAAGAAGGTGAAGGTGATCTTATTACTCTTGATCCTTTGGAAGAAGATGTTTTAAAACTTACTGAAGAGGCTTGCGTTTATTTTTCCATGGCTTGGGCCATGAAACGCCTTAAAGTCACCTTATTTCCAGAAGGTCTCTTGCAGTCTTATGTTGGTGATCGTAATACAAATAAAGCACGCAAGACTCCTGAAAATCTTGAAACTCAACTCGTAGCACAAGAGTTCACTAAAGATGGTGAAGACGTTCTTATCCTTATTCAGAATAAAATAGCAGAGCTTAACGTAGACAACCAACAAGAAGTCACCAATATGGAGGATTTCCACCTAAGAACCGAAGTCCAACACAACGACGATGATAAATCATTCACTGTTTAATTATACCCTTATGAAATTCTTTTCTTACTATCTCAAAAGCATCTGGTTTTATCTATTTGGCAACAAAATAGATAAGCTTAACCTTAAACTAGAAAAAGCAGCTATCGATTCTACACACAATCGCTACAAGCTTAAAAAAGAAATTTCCAACCAACTCAACAAGGCCTTTGGCATCAGCTTTAACAAACGTTCAAAATACATACCGGTGAAAGGCCATAACAGACAGCTTATTTATAATTACGTAACAAAACATTTCAGTAAAGAAATGCTTCAGAACAATATTAGTTTAACCAAATGTCTAATCTGGAAATAGATGCACGAAATAGATATTCCAGAGAGAAAGAAAAGGCTATACATGCCCCAGCATTTAGGCGAATGTGATAATGATCAATTTGCCCACATGGCCTTTTTGTTCTTTCAGTATCAAAACAATCAGATCACCTATGAGCAAATGCGATACAACGCAGTTTATAAGCTTCTTAACCTAGAGGTTGGCAAAAACACTAAGCTTAACAGTCTAGAAAGAGGTACAATGAATACCAACATTTATCAACTATCGATTTTGGTAGATTCCTTCTTTCAACATCTGGAAGATGATAAGATACAGCTCCGCCAAGAGTTTAGGGGAAACCCTATGAAGCACATCCCTGTACTGAAAGGCAAACTTAAAGGTCCTGAAGATAATTTCGAAAATATGACCTTTGGCCAGTACCTAGATGCCTTGGACATTTTCGGAAACTTCGTAGAAGATCCAGATACTCAATTGCTCTATGATCTTTGTGCTACACTTTATATTAAGGGCGCTTATAATTCCAAAAACACTGCCAAAATCGCCAAAGAACTTAAGAAAAACTTTTTTGGCTACGTGTATGGCGCCTACCTTGTATTTACTACTTTCCAACAAATTATTAACAACTCTATGATTATGATAGAGGGTAATTTGTGCGATTTATCCATTTTATTCCTTAAACCAAAGAATTATAAAAAATACACCTCTTACCCAAGTATAGGGATGAAGTCTACTGCTTTTGTCCTGGCAGAAAGTGGTGTTTTTGGAACATACAACCAAGTAAGAGACGCCAATATGTGGGATATCTTTGCTAGGATGTACGATATTAAAGTAAGGGACCTGGAGAGTGAAAAGCAACAAGAAGAGCAACAGCGAAAGCAAAAATCTAAGAAATAATGAATTTACTTATCCAACTTTATACTTATGGACTAATGCTCCAGCAAGACTTCCCAAGTCTTAGTGTTTTTGATGTCGTATCAGACGATTCACAAATATTGGAACACCTAAAGGCTTTTTCTGAAGCTGATATAGGTTTTTTTATTGTGGAACCAGAAATTCCAAAAGAAGGAAGCCAAGACCAGTGGCAAGATGTTGCGTATATGCAATTTCTTATTGTTAAAAAGATATCAGACCGCATCACTCTTAAAGAAGAAATGCAAGTCAAAAACACGCTATACAATCTTGCCTACCAGCTAGATTTAATGATGCAACGCCACAAAGAAGGCACAGAAGGGCTTTTTTATACATTCTCTACAGAAGATGATACCTTACCAGATGAGGATGTGGCGTGTTACCTTATGAGTCATCTAGAGGTAAAGTCCATCCAGAAAACACCAGTAAGTATGATGAAGACTTATGTGGGTTGGTCCATAAACTTTAAGATTAAACTGCAATGATAGAGCGAAAGACAAACCTAGGCAAAGTGCTAGAAGGCAAGTTTATTTCTCAAGTACTTGAAGAGGAGGGGCAGGATATTAATTCTGAAATTGGTAGCAACATGTCTGGTTTTTCCAACCAAACCAATAGAGGAAGAAGCTTTATGGTGAAGGATAAAACACTGGTTTATACGTTTCCTATGACCAATCGTTTTATTGACATGAAGACTAGGCAAACGCTAAGAGGTAAGATTAATAAGAAGAATTATAGTGTACACAATAAAATACTTTTTGGCTATGCCAACAGCATTATAGGAAGGCTTTCTTATGGATTCACTCAAGAAACCAAAGAGGAGATGTTGAAGCTTCACAATCTTAAAATATAGTTATATTCGTATTATGATCACCACACAAGCAAGTTTAAAATTTATTGCCGTTCATCTCGACATCAAAAAGAGGTACGCCAGCAATTACCCAGAGGTCATCAAACCTTACATTAAGATTCTTCGCCAAATTATGGATAGCAACCACATTTCTGTCCAAGAAGCCCTACAAAAGATCAATAATTCTAGTTTGGTACAAGCGAAACAGGTAAAAGATCCCAAAAAGCAGCAAAAAGAAAATGCCATTGCTTTTCTCTCCCAAAGGCTTTATGTTTCTGCTTTGCTTTGCATTTTGGAAGCAGATGCCATACCTACCACAGATAAATAGGGTTTTCTACTCGAATTTTTAGGTATATATTTGAGGACTAACTTAAATCTAAATCCTGATGGATAATGAAACCATTATTAAAATAATTGTTGCCGTAGTTATTATTTCTACTATTGCATACCTTCCTTTTCATAAGACAAAAGAAGAAAGGGATAAGCTTATAAAGCAAAATGAAATTGATCCCGTTATAGCTAATGTTTCTGAAGATGACATAGATCCTTTACAAATCAAAACCTTAGAAGTCCTTTCTAAGATTTCCAATAATACATCTACCATTAAATCGATATTAATCTTTTTTCTTGTTGTCACATTATTAAGTGTGCTTATATGGCTCGCAACTCTCGGAATTTCCTAACTTAACTTAAACCTTAATTATCATGAAAAAATTACTCTTATTATTCGCATTTACTTTATTCTTATCGTCTTGTGGTGCCACTAAATATCAAAGCAAAGAAGTTTCTAAAGTTGTTGATATACCCAACCAAGACCAAAAAGAAATTTATGTAAAAGCCAACAACTGGATGGTTTCTATTTTTACAGATGCAGAATCTGTAATACAGTTTACAGATAAAGAATCTGGAACAATTACTGGTAAATATAGAATTGGAACTCTTACTATGGCAGAAAGAGGTGTTTTACCAACTTATGTTTTTGCTATTCTAAATATCCAGTGTAAGGATGGCAAAGCAAAATTAAAAATCATTCCAGAATCTTTCGGCTATCCTCCTATGTATCCTTACATAAGATATACAGCAGAAAAGTTAAATAGAGATTTAAATATTCTTTTTAAATCATTTGAAAACTATATGTCCGCTGAAAGTGATGACGATTGGTAAAATAAATCTTTTACGCTTTACTTGCGTTTAACTTACGTATTCAATTATTTGTTGTATGTTTGTGTTGTCCAATAATTAGAATCAATACAAATGAACCTTTTTTTAATCTTATCCCTAGAGAGCACCAGTGTAAGTCTGGTTACTTCAAAATGTTTCTTTTTGTTGGACACCACTCTAGGGTCTTTAAATCTTAAAAGTTATGTCCAACGAAAAGAATCAACCACTCACAGACGAGCAAAAACAAGAAATTAGGGATCTAGTCCTTACAGAGTTTTACAACCTACAGGTAGGCCCTGCCACAGTGCAGAAATCACTCCTTATCGCTTTCAAAGGCTTTTTAGAATCTGTAGATGGCGAAGACCAAGCCTATTCTCACACGGTAGACACCATAGGAGAAGATATTTTTTTGGTCTGCGCCCTTCTAGATTATCTTAAGGATCCTGGCAAAGAGGAATCTGTTTACGACCTGCGCGGTATGTTACATTTTACCGCACTAGAAAACCCTATGGATCATGTCTAAAGCGAAATACATCGCTTATCGTAATCTACACCCTGTAGCAACACACCAGGGTGTGGAGATCGATGAAGGAAGCCTATGGCATCGAGAAGCAGACAAGGACTTTCTTGTCTTAGTTGATGAAGATGAGTATATTACAGCAGTATTTATTCCAAATCTTTTTACTCTTAATTCTTAAAGAATCATGTATTTAGAAACATCAAAGCGTCATTGCTCACTTATTCTTACGTTTAGATTGGCGACATATGTAGTTTACTACCGAATATTATCGCAAAAAAAGAAGCTTACAATTTTCACTCAACCAATTAACACTTTTCCTTATGCCAAAGCTTGAAAAAGTGATCCAAATAGAGATCACACCTACGCAGTACGTCAACTCCTGCACTTATACAGAACTCTTGGAACTTTCTCTAGAGTTGGATAGGAAAATGGCCATTGTGGCTCATGAGGAAAAGAAAAATAAACCAAAACTTATATTTTAAAAATCAGAAATCATGAAAAAGATAAAAATATTATTCAGAAAATTATATAAAGAACTTTCAGAATGGGGCGAAGCTGCTGCATGGGTGAAAAGACAATAAAGCTATATAGATATGAAATATATACAAATGAACGATCTAATCGAGAATAAAATAAACAACTACTTCACCTTCAAAAGTTATGCTCATGTTATAGCAATCGAAAAAGGTGAAGTAAGGGAAGATAAGTGTTTTGTGAAATTGAAAATAGTACTAGACTATTATATACATGATGTTAACTACCATGTTATCGATATCAATTTTAAAGACAATAGTATGAATGGTTTTCTAGATCTAACCAAAATAGATGGTTATAAAACAGAAACTGCTAAAGAACTTTTGGTATGAAAAAAACTAGCAAACAAATGGCTATAAAATCCCATAAGATCATGACTCACCTTATGTGTCTTATGGACGATTTGGAATCTGTAAAAGCAGATGGACCAGAAGCTCTAGAAATGGTAAAAGTTATAGAGCTTCTCATACCCAAAATGGAAAGAGTTATAGACTCAACCTTTGGGAAATCGACCTACTTAAGGTCTAACACGTATTTGCAAGACATGCAAAACAGATTTGAAACAGTAGTTAGAAAAAACTATCAAAAAATAGAATCATAAAAACACAAAAAACTATGCAAGATTCAAATTTAGAATACAGAAGATTTCAAATAGCAAAATCAATTGTAAGTCAAAAAATATACAAGGATTATATCAATATTAATAGAGCTTATGATGATATGCACAGGGAGTTGAGGAATAAAACTGCTTTATCTGATGTATTTGTTTTATTAAAAATGGTAAAAAAAGAAGTTGATGCACACAATTCCAAAAACTCTGCAGAAAGAACACGATTTGATAATTTGAGATATAAAGACGTTAAAATTTACCAATCAAAATTATTTAGAAAATATCTAACTATTAGCACCTTTAAAATTGATCAAGCAATAAAGGATAATATTGATTTAGATGACTATGACATTTTCAAGAAGTGTTTTGAATTATGAGGAAAAGCATTTATATAGGTTGCTAAACGAGCACCAAATGGCGCTCAAATAATCCATTTAAACTAAACAATTAATGACACTTCTAAAACATACTCAGCTTGAGACCATTGTAAAAGAAAGCTTCCAGATAGAGGATTTGTTTAGTCGATCTCGTAAGACAAATATTATTGTGGCTAGAAGTGTTTACTTTTTTTTACTTAGGGATCATAAATACACTTTGCTTAGGCTTTCCGCTTTATCTGGACGTGATCATGCCACGGTAATGAATTCTATAGATCAGTTTGAAGGTTTTTATACTTACTACTACGAATACAAATCCCAAATCGACTATGTCATTAGCGAATGGGAAAATATTACTAACATTTAATCCAAAATTCATGAAAACTTTACTCTTTACTATTCAATTTTTTGTGTTACAAATCTCTATTCCAGTACAGCCAGTAAGCGAAAGCTCTAGTATGGAATGGATGATCTACTTATGGTTATTTGTATTTTCCGCTTCAGCGTCTATATTGTGTAGATTCATTTGGCTTTTCTATAATCGCAAAACCAAACAAGAGGACTGGTATCAAGTTTGGCTTAAGGAAAATTACCCAGAGAAGAACGGGGACCAATAAATGCTATTAAATGTTAAAATTTAAGTATGATCTGAAAATAAATTCAATAAAACTTTCTATATATTAAGTATATACTTATATTTGTAAGGTAGAAAGGAAATAACCACTACATTAATTTGAAAATTATGGGAACTCTAAAAAATGAAATTTTAACTTTTAACATTAAAACTAATTTCAAAACTACTAAAACTTCTAAAGGCTATTCAATAATGAATATGAGCCTTATAGATTTAAAACAATTTTGTATAAATTGCCTTTCAAGATTTGATGATTATCAGCAAGACTGTACCGATTTGGATAATAAAGAATTGGAAGATTATTTTGTAGATTCTTACAATTCTATAGATAAAATAGTTCATTCTTTAAATGAAAGTAACTTAAACTCTAAACTCAGAAATGAAATTAGAATGATTGTTAAAGAAACTGAAAAAATGGCTATTGGTCAAAATTTAATTAGTGTTAAAAACTAATTCAAAATGAATATAAAAAAACTAAAGAAAGAACTCGGTTTAAATAATTCAGATTTAGCCGAGTGTTTTGGTATGACTTATGGCGCATTTGCAAATAGCAGCGCAAAGGAACGCTACGAAACTGCTCTATGTAATTTTTACCTACTCGCTAAAAAATCTTTTGAAGAAAAGAAGACAAAAAGATAACCACCACTCACCACTCACCACTCAACTACCACTCACCACTAACCACTTCCCACCACTTGTCACACCTTAAACCTATCGATTAACCCAAATTTGAACAAAAGTTCATAACATGGGAAAGCGCATTGTAGACGAGGAAATGAGGTTTTCCATTATTATTAATGGAGACACCGCACAAAAAGAGCTTCAGGGTTTAGATTCTCAAACTAGAAAACTTACGTCTACCAACAAAACGCTTAGGGCAGAACGGGATAAACTCCGTGCCCAGGGTAAGCAAAACACTGCCGGGTATAAGAAACTTTCTGCTTCTATAAAAGAAAACAACTCTGTCATAAACGCCAATAAGGCAAGAATGAAAGAGTTGCAAAACCAAATAGGGGTGACGGGTCTTACCATGGCACAATTGCAAAAAAGAGCCTCTACATTACGTTTGCAATTGCGTAATATGGTACCAGGATCTGCAGAGTATAAAAGATTGCAACTAGATCTTACCGCTACCAATTCTAGAATAAAACAACTATCCATACAAGCCAATGCGGCGAAAATCTCGCTTGGAGGTATGGCAGATGGCTTTTCTAGGTATGCAGCACTTGGCGCTACCGTTATTGCTACAGGTACAGGAGTAGCACTCTCTATTTCCAAACTTATAGATTTCCAAGGGGAGCTATCGGATGCCCAAGCAGATGTTCAAAAAACGACAGGCCTTACCAAAGACGAAGTAAATGAGTTAACGACAAGCCTAGGAAGCCTAGATACGCGATCTAGTAGAATGGAGCTTCTTGCTTTATCTACAGAAGCTGGTCGTCTTGGTATTACTGGTGTAGAAAATGTACAGTCTTTTGTAGAAACTGCAAATAAGCTTAAAGTAGCACTTGGAGATGAACTTTCGGATGATGCCATAAGAGAAGTTGGTAAAATGACCAACATTTTTAAGGTTGGCGAGCAAACTGGTAGAAGCTTCCAAGTGTCTATGGAATCTTTGGGATCTTCTATAAATGCAATATCGGCTTCTGGTGCCAACACCGCAGATTTTCTGGTAGATTTTATGAAACGTACTGCAGGTGTAGCTGGTGTAGCAGATATACAAGCAGATAAAATAATAGGTATAGCCGCAGCTTTCGATGAGCTTGGCCAAAGCCGTGAAACTTCTGCCACAGCTATTAATAAAACCTTGCTTTCTATGGGTAAGGATGTAGAAAAGTTTGCCAATGTTGCAGGAACTTCTGTGGGCAAATTTTCCAAACTTTTGGAAGAAGATGCCAACGAGGCTTTGCTTATGTTTTTGGAAGGGCTTAATAAAGGTAATCCCTCTATGGAAACCATGGCAAAACGTCTAGATGGTATAGAAGTAGGAGGAACTAGAGGGGTGCAAGCGATGGCAGCTTTGGCTGGCAATATAGATTTGGTACGTAAACGCCAAGAAGATGCCAATGTAGCTCTGTTTGAGAATACGTCCTTAATGGATGAGTACAATATAAAAAATGAAAATACCGCAGCACTTCTTGCTAAAATTCGTAGACGTCTTATTGGGACATTTGCTTCAGAAAACATAACCAGTGGTATTGCCAATCTTATAGAGTGGTTTGCAAAATTTATAGGGGCTACAGAGGATGCAGATGGTAGCGTAACGAGTTTTAGAAATGGCTTAGTTTTTTCGATAAAAGTTTTTGCCGTTATTACTGCAGCTATCTTTTCTTACAATAAGGCTATAGCTTTAAGTGCTATGCTCACAGGTTCAGCCTATAAACAAACATTGTTATATACCGCCGCTCTAAGGGCAAAGAATATAATTACAAGACTTTCAACTTCCCTTACAGCCGCTTATATTGTAGTAACAAATCTCCTTACAGGAAGCATTAATCTTGCTACGGCTGCAACACGACTTTTCAATATTGCTATACGCGCAAATCCTATAGGCTTATTAATTTCACTCATTACTGCTGGTATAGTGGCTTTATTTGCTTTTAGGCAAGAGCTTGAAAAAGTTGAGACTGCTCAAGAAAAATATAATAATTCTAGGGAAAAGGCAAATGAGTCTGTTCGTGAAGAGATTGAAAACATTAGGAAACTAGAAGCTGTTGCAAAAGATGAAACATTATCTACAGATAAGAGAAGGGAGGCGCTAGAAAAGCTCAACAAAATCATACCAGGGTATAATAAAAATCTATCCTTAACCAAAGAAGCACTGGAGGAAAGCACAAAAGCTTCAGAAAAATACATTGAGTCGTTAATTAACCAGGCGCAAGCCAAAATAATGGTCGATGATATTGCCAATGTCAGAGAAGAAATTAAAAAAGCAAGGAAGGAATTTAGTGATGAGCTGCCAACTTCTGCAAGCGGGCAAGTATGGAAAATGTTTACAGCTAGCTTTTTTGGTGCGGCAGGTCCCAGAACTGGATATATGCAAGCATCAGAAAGACTTTCTAGGCTCAAAAAAGAGCAAACAAACATGCTAGAGGCTTATCAAAAATTTATAAAAGACAAGCTTATACCTACCAGTGCCAACGAAGATGATGTAGACCCTGTTATTGATCCTGATCCAATTGGCGGTGATGAAGATCCTTTTACTGTAAAACTAGAACAGCTTAAAAAAGAAGCTGAAGCTATATATAGACTTCGTGCAGAAAATGCAGACTTAGAAGCAAATCAAAATCAAGATGCTTTTTACAAAGAACTTGAATTAATGGATAACAACCATAATGAAAAGATGCGTCGCCTTAAGGCTCAAAAAGTTGAAGAATCTGAAATAAAGAATGTTCAAACACTTCTAGACGAAGCAATTGCAGACGATACAAATCCTAAAATAGATAGGACTGAAGACATAAATAATTTTACAAAAATACTTGAGCTATGGGCAGACAAAAACGCCGAAATAAATGAACAAATAAGATTAGAACAGTTTGCTCATCAAAAGGAAATAGGCACTCTCATTCGTGAAGGAATTGAGATGGACATCCAGTTGTTGGAACAAGCCTACATGGCAGAACAACGTAGTCTAGAGCAAAGGCGAAATGTACAGTTGGCAGAAGTAGCAAACTCACAGCGAAAGACAAGAGATCTTAAGGAGAAGTTTCGCCAAGAGGATCTAGAGCGAGAGCGAAATCATGTTATGGATATCCAAAAGATGGTGAGAGAAGTTCTAGACTCTGGCCAGTTCGAAGATTTTGACCTTGATTTGCTTACAGAAGAGCAGAAAAGCCAAATCGTTACTCGACTACAAGAGCTTGGTCTGGAACTTTCACAAATTAATCTTCTTCTAGCTCAAATGAGCAATGGAGGACAAGCAGATGCACTCGGTGATCTTGGTCTTGGCGGAAATACAGACATCCTAGGCTTTACACCAGAGCAATGGGACACCATGTTCACAAACTTTTCAGATCTCACCAATGTTATGGAAAGTGTGCTTGCAGTCACTATGGCTGCACAGCAAGCTTTTGCTATGTATTCCAATTTTACAGCAAAAAAAGAAGAAGAGAGAATAAGGCAGTTTGAAGTAAATAACGATAGACAAAAAAGAGGACTTAAGGAAAGGTTCGATTCAGGATATATAAATGAGCGCCAGTATAACGATGCTGTTGCTATTATGGATGAAGATCTTGAAAAGAAAAAAGAAGAAATCGCTAAAAAACAGGCAGAGCGTGAACAAAAATTAGCTCTTGCCTCTATTGCTATCAATACTGCTAAGGCTATTATGGGCATTTGGGCAGACTTTCCTAAAGTAGACTTTGGTGCTACAGCTGCTATTATGACAGGTTTTGTTTCAGCTTTAGGAGTAACACAAGCAGCAATGGTATTATCTACACCAGGTTACGAAGAAGGTTTTTATGGCGATAAATTCCCTGTAAAGCGGGAGCAAGACGGTAAGATATTCAACGCCATAAATGGTGGTATGTCTAGATCTGGACTTGTAGACCAACCTACTACGTTTCTTGCAGGAGAACAAGGAAAGCAAGCCCCAGAGATGATTATTACTGGTGGCGATTATGCCAAGCTCACACCAGATCTTAAGGAAACCCTTAATAGGCAGTTGTCTACCGTTCGTGGTTTCCAAGATGGTTTTTATAAAGAAGAAACTGGTCAAGGAACAACTAATGAGATGGCACTGCTTATCGCCCAAAACACAAATACTCTTATTAAGCTCAATAAGATTATAGAAAGCGGCATCATGGCCAAGGTTATTGCTAGTGAAGCCAATGCCAGAGAACTCCAAGAAGCCCTAGACAAATTCAGAAAAAGAAAAGAATCATCAAAACTATAAGACCATGCCATACTATCCAGACCTTACCCCAGTTATAAGAAATTTTGACCCTTTAGGAGGAACTACAAGAACCAATTGGCATTTTTCAATGCGTGGTCTTGCAGATGAGAATACGGTTTATTTTTTCCCTAGTACCAACCAAGAGATCCCAGATAAAACCAATGTTATAACCCTGCCCAATTACAATATTACTCTTGGCAACGCAGTCTATTCACAATACAAGATCAAAGCCATTAAGACTGGTTCTACTTCCTCCTTGGATCATATTATCTTAACTACAGATATTACAGAGGATGGAGTCGTTATAGATGAAAACAACTTAGTTTTTGAAGACGTTTTTTCTTATGAAAATCTCCAAAATTCTACTGCCGATAGTGATAACAAATTAGGTATTGTAATGCGTTATATTATTGAAGGTAATAGAATATCTACAGGGGTGTGGGAGACTTTATACAGCGTATATATTCGCTTTTCTGTTCAAAAAGTATTAAATGGTAACTTTTTCATAAATCCAAATTTTGTTAATTTTAATCATGGTCTTAATGATGAAGAAAGACCAATAGTAACCATGATGTTGTATTCTAGTCCAGGCGTTTTGGTTACTCTACAAAATGATTTTGAATTAGTGGGGGATACTGTTCCCAATCCTATTACTTGGTTAGGCAGGACAGCTTACAGTTACACCAACACATCAGAATTGCAGATAAAATTGAAAGAGTCTGCAGATGCACGAGTAGATGAGTTAAGAACCTTGGAAACTGTATTGGATGTTTATTTTGGTAATGACTATGGTGGTAGAAAGTCTCTCACTGCAGATATTTTGGTCTCCAGTAGTTCAGAATTTACATTTCAGCCGCAGATGCTTAATTTTTTGGTTGTTTTGGGTTCAGAGATTAATCCATTTCAATTTTTGAATATTTCTGGGAATGGTAATTGGAGTCTTACTTCTCCTTCTTGGTTATCTCTATCTCATTATTCTGGTACCAATTCTTTTGAAGTTGTAGTACACCTTATAGACCAAGAGTATTTGTTACCTGGTCTTTACGAAAATGATATAGTACTTACAGCAAATGAAAAAGAATACATTATTCCTGTAAGGCTAAAGGTTGCAGAGCGTTTTGAGCTTGGTTTATCTAAGTCTGGACTCAATTTTACAGACGAAAATACCTCCCTTAGTAGGGTTTTTAACAACTCGCCACAAGAAAGGTATGTTGTTGTAGATGTACAAGTCTCCCCAATTGGTTATCCATACGCCACTACCTTGCCAAAAAAGTATGAGTACAGAATAGGATTTTTTAAGAACAAAGCAGAAATACATATTGGTGAGATTGTAAAGCGGTCCCTTAGCAGTCTAGATGCTAATTCCTTATACAAGCTGCTTAGAGATTACCTAGTAACAGGAACAAACAATAAGCTAATAGAATATTATAAGCCATCCTCTGTAAATATAAAATTTAGAGTTTACAATGCTTCAGATAATTTTTTTGTAGACCAGCAAGAAAATAAATTAATACGTTTTATAACGGGTCGTAATCCCTTTTTTCAGGAAAACTTAGCTCTTCTTAGAGATAAAAATGTAGAGCAGAAAGTAACAAAAGCCTCTTTTAGACTTATTAATTTTGTGACTAGAGAAAAAATAGTTTTAGAAATATTTAAAAATGGTGATTTGCATGATTCTTATGAAGAACTAATTAATATAGAGAGACTTTATGGTTTGCTCGTAGATTTTTCTGAATTTGATATTGGTGATGAGATTGAGTATAAGTTATACCCCATTGAAATTGGCTTTGGACAGAATGTTGCCCAGGTAGTAAGTTTTATTGTTTACCCAGAGGGAAAAAGCTTTAACCAAGTTGTGTACGAAGATGAGTATAGTGTTCCTCAGCTGTTCGATTTTTGTGGAGATTGGAGATTCTCTTCAGAAAATGAGATTATACAATCCAAGGATGTTATAAATCTTGTAGAATCTATCAAAAACGAAAAGTCTATTAAGACTATAAGTCTTGTTATGAATACAGGGTATATCCCTGCAAGCAACCAGATTTACTTGGAACAGGTTAGAAATTCCAAAAACTGTTGGCTCTTGGCTAATGCTACAGAACCTCTAGTCGAGCTTGTGCCCAAAGCTTATACTATGGTCAATTACGATTCAGACTTAGATCTTTACCAATACGATGTTGAATTCCAAATAAATCCAACCAATGATTTACAAAATTATTCATAAAGATTTTGAGATAAATCTATTAGATAAAAATATTGATTACACGGAGCAGAACCAATGGTTTGTAGACGGGGTTTCTATCAATTTTACTTTGCCTATATCCATAATTCTTACCAAGGAGCTAGACAATATATTTAATATGATATCACATCTTAATTCCAAAATAGAATCCACGACCTACGATGTGAAGATCTATAAGATGGAAACCTCCTATGACGCTGTTTTATCTATAGAAAAAATCACAGGGCTACAAATAGATCTTTCTTTTAAATATGGGTTTGATGAATACCCCAATTTCTCTAAACAATTAAGCAGTTTACCCCTAGAGGATAAAGATGTTTTTGGTCTTAGGCAAGATGCCAACAGTCTTAGTGATATCTATTGGCCAAATACTAATTATAAATATCCTGCCGTTTTAGTTCCACAAGATATTTTGGATAATGATCTTGGACGTTTCGATGCTTTTGAAGGAGTGATAAATCTATTCGAAAGTGGTGTATTTGTAGAAAACACCTTCGATACAGAAACTAACATCGCATCCAATAGAACAGTTCTGCAACCATTCCCTTATGTATTACATGTTTTAAAAGTTGGTTTTGAAGATGTTGGATTTACCCTTTCTGGTGACATATTAGCAGACGAAAAGCTACAAAAGCTATTATTTGGAAAGCTTGCAGAGTATTATATCAACTTTTCTGGAAATCAACAAGAGATTTCTATTACAACTCTAGATTTAACTGCCTTTGTCGATATCGATACAGGTAATGAATCCTACGGTTTAGATCATAATAATGGTGAAATTGTAATTAACATAGATTGGTCTGGTGTCCCAATTCCAATTCAAAATTTATTACTTAATCAAGGTTTCCCAGGATTAATATCTGAAGGGTGGTATTATAGAAGTATTGAACTGAACGAACCAGGTAAATATATTTTAGCTGGAAATGTTACTCTTTTTAGTGATCAATTCTTAGATTCTGATGTAAGGATATACATTGGAGATAATTTATTATATTCTATGAATAACGATTCGCTTGTACTTCCTTTGAGACAATTCGAAACTATTTCTATAGAATTTAATCTTTTTACCACAACTTCAACATACCTAAAAATATATGGTATTAGCTGTTTTACTTTTGAAGACGGTGCTCTTCAAAATGAGTCAACTATTACCCAAACATCAGTCGTAGATCTTACACTCACGAAAATTGCTAGTCGTGAATTTGGTGTTTTTGTGCCAGCTCTTAACGTATCCAATAAAGTAAAGCTTAGCGAGACCATGCCCAACAAAACCTTTGGAGATTTGGTAAAAGCTGTTATGGCGTGGCGTAATTTGGATATCACCGTAGATATTAACAACCAAGAGGTTATAATGAATAAGATTACAGAGTCTATTAACTTGCCAGTATCCCAAGATCTGAGTCACACAGAAGTTAGGTTTCCTACACGCGAGCCAAATGAAAAAAAATCCTTTTTACTTCAATTTCAAGAAAAACAAGACGACTTAGATTATAAAAAGTTACTATTTTCTAGAGAAGGGGCACAGACAGAAGGATTTAAAAGAGATGAAAATACTCAAGATATAAACATTGGTCTGTTTCCAGTTCTTAATAAAACTGTTGATGGTCTCACTTCTACATTTTATCCAGATAATCACCAAGGCGTTATTTCAGTCTTTTACCATGACGATCCTTCTGTCACTGGTAACCTTTCTTTAGATCCTACTTCGCTACTTATCCCAGGTGTGTTTGATCAAGACCATAAAGACTGGTTAAGGTTTCGTTTGTACAGTCAAACCTTTAAGTGGTCTAATGTCGTGACTATTGAAGAGGCTCTCTCTTTAAGTGTAAGAAAGAAAAGCTTTGCTTACAACCAGAATCATTTCATTAAGCAACTTATAGTAAGGATTGTAGATAAAGATTTCACCGAGGTTGATATAGAAACTGAGGCCTAAAAGATATTATCTATTAGGTTTATGTTTCTGCTCGATTCTTCATAAGCTATATTTATATATCTCTCTGTCATTCTTCCAGAGCTGTGGCCTAGTAGGTTTTGTAAGTCGGTTTGGTTGCCACCCATTCTTATATAGTTGGTTGCGAAAGTATGGCGTCCCACGTGCATGGTTAAGTTCTTGTGGATGCCTAGATGTGTTCCTACCAACTTTAGCTTCTTATTCATGTACTGGTCTGTAAGGGTTTCCATAAATAGTTTGGGTTCTTCTTCTAAAACCACTCGTGCTTTTTTTGAAAGATTAATGGTGATTGGCTTTTGTGTTTTTTGACTTATTATTTTATACTGGCTTTCTTTTTTCTGTCTTTTCATCTGTAGCAGATCAGAAACTCTTAAACCAGTAAAACAGCTCATAAGAAAGTAACCAACGGTTAACTTTTGAAATTTTGGTATAAATTCTGAAAAATAATATTTCCAAATTAGTTCCAGTTCCTTTACTTCCAGAGTTGTAGGGACTGTTTTTATTTCTTTGATTTTTAGATCTTGGATATTGAGAGGCATCTGTATTTCATTTCTCTTAGCATCATAGAGAAACTTTCTTATAGCAGACATGTTAGCCATTACTGTGCTTTCTCGATTCCTTTTTCTGAGGTGGTTGCAATATCTCTCTAGAAAAGAGACAGTGATGTCTGCAAAATACCATTGCTTTTGGTAAGCTTTCATCTTATTGCATACACTTTTATACCGCCTGTAGGTTCCAGAGGTGTAAGTATGGGATTGTTCTTCCACCATAAGCTCGTAGAATTCGATAAAATCGAAACGACTAAATCCCTTTTCAAATTCGTATAAAAATTTGTCTAAAGTGAGATAGGAATTATTAAGCCGGTATTGGGTTTTAATTTCTGTAATCCTTTTTTGGATATTTTCCAGAATCAGATTTACATCTAGATCCTTCTTACATCGTTCTTTTTTGGGATTCCATTCTTTGTGAAACGTATGTAGGTCCAACGCTATACGCTTTCTTTTACCACTTTGGGATACATGAAGAGTTAGAGGTGATCTGCCATCGGTCTTTCTAACATAGTTTCTAATGGCAAAATGAGTTGTAATTGGCACAAGGATTTTTTTTGTGTCATTACTTGTGTCATTTTTAAGTTTAAATAGGCTTATTGTAGTCGTGACCATAAAAAAAGGGTTAAGTTAAACGTCTGTTTATCAAAACCCTAGCCTTTAAAATGAACCGTTGCGATGGTTACAAGTGATCGCGACAGAATTATAAACAACACTGTAATAACAGGGGTTACAGAATGGCGTGTGTCATTATTGTGACAACAGCAATACTTCTTTTAGCTTTTTTTGGATGCTTTCACTATCCAAAGCGATCTCTAATCGCTCCTCAAAGTGATCTTGTTTACTCCCTTCCTTCATGTAACGAGTGGGTGAATCTGTTTTATAAATATTATTATATTTTGGTAAGGTTCCAAATAGAAGATATTCAAAATTCAGTTTCCTCCCTTTTGTGACTTCATATATATGATCCAAGAACAATTCAAGGTTATGGGTCGAGATACCTGTCTCGCGTCTAGAGGCCTGTTGAAGAATACCTTTTGTCATACCGCATGCGCGTTCTATAGATGAGACTGTATAATTATTGTCCAAAGCAATCTCAATCATTCTTTTTACAATTCCATTTTTTTGCATAGTTCTTAGGTTTTAAATGTTAAATTATGCGACATATGAATTATTTATGAGATAATCCTATCCGTATTGAATACATATGTAGTATGTTTGCGTAAGTCAAACGTAAGTGACACGCAAATATAACGCAAATACGAGCGCGACAATAATATCTAATACAACACATATCTATGGGAATCGAAAAAGAAGACAAAGACAAAGTCAAAAAACTCACAGGCTACAACTATACTAGTCAGTTTCTTGAATATTTAAGAAGTAGAAATATAACGAATAAGAACGGCACTTCTTACTCAAAAAGCCATGTACGCTGGTATTTTTCCAATAAAACAAATGGTTCCAACCCTTTAGACGTCTTATTTATTGAGTTCTGGGAAGCCATTTCTAAAGAAAATAAAAGTAATGCAGAGCGCATTCAAAAGCTCTCCGACACTACCTCGGAGATACTAAAAAGTTAACCTTTAAAAATTAAAACTATGCAAACTCAATCATTTTTTAAATCACCAGCTGGTGTTTTTCCACAAGATCAAAGAGCGAATATTTTCGCAGATCCTAACACTACAAATCTTTATTTTATGAAATCCGGCAAGGTTTCAGAATTTTCAGAACTTTCCAAGGAATACAGAAGGCAAATCCTTAAGCGACTATTATCAGATCCTTGCGCTATGGCAGATTTAGGAACTTTAGGTTACACCAAGGCTTTAGAAAAATATTCCAAGTGCATGTTCGGCTCACTGGACCATGTAGAAGATTTTTCTACAGAGGGCCAGCTTGGCAAGCCAGACAATTATAGATGTTCGGACAATTGCCGATGTATGTTTTGGAAATCTAAATCTATAACATACAAGAACGAGAAGTTCACTTCCAGACAGCTCTTTTGTTTGGAGCTTATAGCGCAAGGACTTACTGATATCCAAATAGCCGATAGGATGGATATAACAGTTAACTCCCTTAGCGATCTTAAACGAAGATTACAGAAGAAACTCAACACCTTTTGCAAGACTTCTACAGCCGTACGAGCCATAAAACATAAGCTCGTAAGATAATTTTAACCCTGGCCACTTGGCCGTTGCGATAGGAGCCCTTCGGGGCTTCTTTTTTAATAACCTTTTAATTTTAATACCTATGATCACTAAAATTTATATAGCAGGAAAAGTATCTGGAGAAAACTTTCAAGAAGCTACTCTCAAGTTTGCTCAAGCTCAACTAGAAATTGAAGCTTTAGGATATGAAGTGGTAAACCCTTTGGAAATTGTTAACGATGGTAACGCCTCTTGGATCGATGCCATGAAACTTTGTATAAAATCCTTAGTTGACTGTGATGCCGTTTTACTGCTTCCAGATTATAGCAGTAGTAAAGGAGCTTTGCTTGAAAAGAGAATAGCTCTGCAGCTCGAGCTTACCATTTTTAAAGATTTAAAACTAATTCCCAAATTAATTAAATCATGAAAACAACACCTATAACTCAATACCAAGCTGATTTTATTACAGCTAATTATAAAACTATGTCGATGAAAGACATAACTGAGTATTTAAATATCCCTATTCCAAGGCTTAGGAAGTACATGGAATCAAACGAACTAACCGTTTCAAAAGAAGAAATCCAAGCCATAAAGACTGCTAATTATCTTAAGAATAAAGAAAAGATCCAGAAATCTAAGTCTGGAAAATATATACCATTTCAATGGATGCCATATTAATTTCTAAACCCAAAAACCATGATAAAACATAAACTTATACGTTCGCATATCAATAGGGCAGAGGCTCATTTAGAACAACTTCATAACAGCGATATTTTTACAGATTTAGAAAAAGAAATATTAGCTCCACACTACGAAGAACAAATAATGATCCTTAAACAAAAACTTACAGCCGATGTTTATTAAAAAATCTACCATAGAAAAAGTTGAAGACGTTGCCGATATTGTTGAAGTTATTGGTGCATTTGTTCAACTTTCCAAAAAAGGCGCTAACTGGTTTGGACTGTCTCCTTTTGTCGATGAAAAATCCCCTTCCTTTTCTGTTTCTATAACCAAGAATTTATGGAAATGCTTCGCCTCTGGCACTTCCGGTGTTGGTGCTCTTTCTTTTCTAATGGCCAAAAACTTTTCATATCCAGATGCTATTAAGTATTTGGCTGAAAAATATTCTATAGAAGTAGAATATGAGGATAAGGAAGCCGCCAAAAAGTACATGCAAAAGGAAGAGCGAAAAAACGAGCTGTTACCTCTTATGGAATCGGTTACCAAAAAGTTTGAAGAAAGTTTTTGGGCTCTGCCAGAAAATCATCCTGCTAAGGTAGAAGTGTTTCAAAATAGAAAATATACTAAGGATTTAGCCAAAGAATACCGTATAGGTTATGCGCCTGGACGTAAATTTATTTACGATTTGTGCGTAAAACATGGTAAAAAAGCAGATGCACAAGATATTGGTCTTATTTCAGAGAAAGGAGATAAGTGGGTAGATAGAGTCATTTATCCCCTCACACAGATGCACCAGGGTAAAAGCATTCCCATAGGAGTTTCTGGACGCCGTCTTTCGGACGAGAAGAAATATGCCAAATGGATGAACCCTATTAATTCCAAGATCTATAACAAAGATCGCTTTTGGTATGGTTTGGATAAAGCTCAATCCAGTATTGTAAAATCAAAACAAGCTTGGATTGTGGAAGGCTATAATGATGTAATTGCCTTTCAACGTTTTGGAATCACCAATACCGTAGCCCCCTGTGGTACCTCTATTAATACCAACCAGATAAAAGTTCTTAAAAAATCCTGTTCACATGTTATCTTTTGCATGGACCCAGACGAAGCTGGAAAGCGTTCTATACTTAAGTATGTTCAAGATTTCCTTAAGGTTGGTTTTAGAACTCACGTGGTAATATTAAAGGATGGTCTAGATCCAGATGATTATGTAAGAGCTATCGAAGCTGAGGACGAAGCTGCACTAGATCATCTTAAAGAAACAAAGACTTGGACAGATGGTTTTAAATTTCTTATCGACGAAAACAAAACCGATGATGAGATTGAAAACGCTCAGTTGGCCAAAGATTTTGTAAAGCTTATCCATCAGATAGATGATGAAGTGATGCAAGATATATACCTACAGTGGTTGGCCAAAGAAACTGGACAGAAAATAGCTACTATCAATAAGTACATGAAAGCTCAAGATATAGAAGAGCTATTGCCAGATAGAAATACCAGTCGTGAGTTTGATTTGTACGAGCTTCCGGACGAAGTAAAAGAGCCTTTGGAAAAGCTGCTGCCAACTATACAAAGGTATAGATTGTTCCAAGCCAATAGTATGATTTATGTTCAGTTTGGCGATGAAGCTCCTTATAGATTTAGATCCGTATCAAACTTTTCTATTGAGATCATTCAGCACATGAACGACGAGAAGTTTCCAAAGAAACTCGTCCGTGTTAGGAATATACACAAGCACGAAAGTGTTTTTGATATGGCTTCAGAAGCTATTAACACGCCCAATTCTTTTGAAAATGCCATTACAAACTATGGCAATTACCAATGGAGAGGGAAAAGAGAAGATCACCAATTGCTTAAGTCTTACCTTTTTGATGGCATGGGGACTGGTAGACAAGTGGAAGTTCTTGGCTGGCAACCAGAAGGCTTTTGGGTTTGGAATAACTTAGTTATTACAGAAGAAGGTGAAAAGCTAGATATCGATAAGAATGGGTGTTTCGACTATAAAGGGGTTGCTTATTACACACCTTCAGCCAATTCTATATTTTCCAGTAACCATTATAAATATGATGCGCAAAAGCGTTTTATTAGCATTAATACCAAAACTACATTTTTCGATATCGCCAAGCGAACATTCGATGTACACGGCAGTCATGGCCTTATGGGAATTCTATTTGGGATCTCTTCCATATTTCAAGACATAGTCGTGAAGGAGCTCAGTTCTTTTCCTATACTCTTTCTTTATGGTCCTCCCAGTTCTGGAAAAGACCAGTTAGCAGAAGTTGTCCAGGGTTTTATGGGGATGCCCCAGACTGCAATTAACCTTGAAGGAACTGCGAGTACAACCAAAGCTCAGATTAGAGAATTTGCACAGTTTGGTAACGGTATATCACAACTTTCAGAATATAAGCCTGGTGATCCTGGTATCGATGGTATACTAAAAGGCCTTTGGGATAGAAGAGGCTATAAGCGTGGTAATATAGAAAGCCACGTGGGTACAGATTCTATTCCTATCCTATCCAGTGCTATTATTACGTCCAACTTTTATCCCGATCAAGAAGCTCTTATCACGCGTTTAGTTTCAAATTTAATGGACAGGACCACTTTTAGCGAGCAGGAAGACAAGCATTATGCAGAGCTTTCCGATCTTATTAAAAAAGGATTTAGCGGTCTCACCAACCAATTTATGATTCATAGGAAAGATGTTGAAGACCAGTTCAAAGCACAATTCCGAGCCTTTAAGTCTTTTCTGAAGGAGCAAAACCCAAACGTAAATTCTAGGATGATCCAGAATCTTAGTGTTTTTGGGGCCATATACAAGATCACTTCCAACTATATTGAGTTTCCTTACAACATGTCAGATATAATGAAGGTCTTTAGCAAAGTGCTGCAGATGCAAATGAATAAACTAGACTCAGCAAGCATCATCAACAGATTTTGGGATTGTTTCTTGGCCTCACTTCGGGGAAACCATACAGATATATTAATTGCTGGTAGAGACTTTAGGTTAGATGGCCAGAAGCTATATTACTCCTGGACCAATGTGTACAACAAAGTATCTCGCCAGTGGTACATGCAGTATAAGGAAGGAATGCCAAGCAAGACCGTAATGAGCGATGCGCTTAAGAAAGAACCGAGTTGGGTAGATTATCTTAACTCGTTTCGATATTCGCCTGGGGTTTCCAGTTCTGCCTATTGTACAGACCTCTCGGAGCTTAACATCCGCGAGGAGATAGCAATGGCTATTCAGTTTCAGGAGGACAAGATAAATCCACAAACAAGTGCCTTCCCTCCACATGACGACGATTCCCCTGTTACCCCTGAAGAAGAAAATAATAAAGGAAAAAGATCTGAACTCCCGTTTTGAGTTCCTTACAATCCTACATTTATATAACTTATTAATAATCAATATATTAAGTAGTAAAAAGGTGTAGGAATGCTGTAAGGAAGTGTAAGGAAGTGTAAGGAAGTGGATTCGTGTTCCTTACACTTCCTTACACCTAAACACTATAAATGAAGTTTAACTATTTGATAATGAGTGATGTAGGAAGTGTAGGATTGTAAGGATGATTTCACCCTACCCCTCGACTATAAAAACAATAAAAATCTATAATTATGTTAGGAAAAATTGAAATGAGACTAGCTATTCCAGAAGATTTCAAAATTAGAAATGGCACCAGAGATGAGCTTAAGCAAGGCGCCATCTACTTTGTAGAAGATATGGACCTAGAAGATAAGATGCAGGGATGTTTTGTTTTGTCCTATGCTCAAGACTTAGAAGTATTCAAAGAACTTCTCGAAGCAGAAATGATCTACGTCCCTTTAGTAGATGAAAATTTAGTTGAATTTTTAAAACCAATCTAAAATGTATACACCCAAAGAAATGAAAACCATAGTTTACAACTGCAATACTATTGATGAGCTTATGCAAACTGTGGCTATTTTTAAGCAGCTGTTTAATGAAAATTTGATTAATACGTATTACAAACTGAGTTTGATCCTTATTATTAATTCCAAATTGGATTCTATATAAAAAATTCGATTTGTGAAGCGATATATTTCGCTTTTACTGCGATTATATTCGCAAATAAGGGTAAATTTGAGAAACAATAATCCTGTGTTAGACAAGAAGTTAAGCTATAATCCTTACATCTGCGAAGTCTTTCTAAGCTTCGATAAAGATCTAGATCATATAAGGGGTGCAGAGTTATCTCAAAACTTTTTTGATAGCATCCCTCCAGATACATTCGAGGCCATATATGTAAGTAGATCCAAAACTCAATTTCGGGAGAGTTTTCAAGATAATAGATCTGGAGGTTTCTTTTCACAGCAAGTCGTGATAAGCATGCCTAGATCCGAATATGATCGCAGTACTAAAATAAAGAAACTTATTTCTGCCAGATATGTTTTTTTGAAACTGAGTAATGGATCTGTTTTAGTCATTGGTAGAAACGACCATAAGCAAAATAAAAAATTGAATTGCGAGTACACTTCCAATGAGCAGCTGGCACAATTTCAATACACCTGCAGGAGTATTTTTTCTGCAGGCTTTTTGCAATTGGATGGAGCAGGATTCCCTTACCAAATACCAACACAAACCCCTTAGTATGAGTATTAGAACCAATTATAGCGAATTACAAACCAAAGAAGATAGCCTTGAGCAAATCCTAAGACTTGCTGGTTTACCGGATAAGTTTAAGCTAAGGGCATTTGAATTTAATCTGGTTCGCGCCAAAATAAATCATCTTAAATTTTTACTAGACAATTTAGAGCTTTCTGGAGGAGAAGGTATTGCAGGCTTACAAATTGTTCTTTTTCGGTTTTTTATTGGAGGCTTCGAACCTTCATCCTATGCTACTTACCTTAATAATAAAAATTCTTTTGAGGTTTTACCTGGGCAAATACCAAAATTTAGGTTTCTTATCTATTTACCAAACCAGTTGCCAAAGATTACGAGCTATTCTATAAGAGGAGAGCAGCAAGGTATTTTTGGAGAGGGTGGGAGTCGACTTCTTACTGAGGCAGATCTATTTGTAGATTTTGAGCGTAATGCCTCTGCAGATGAGTTAGAAGAAGAGACTGAAACTCAAATAGTAACATTTCCTAACATTTCTGGAAATATAGAAGAGTGGTTACAATCTCAAGATCCCGTTATTACTATTCAACCACAAGATGATGGATTGGTTGTTTTTCGAGGCAAGTTCCTTGGAGAAGACCAGTCTTATTTTTTCGTTGGTCCTCGTGGAGATTATGGAGTAGATGCAGATAATACCGCCTTAGCAGAGCATTTTGAGCCCCTTCGTGAGTTCGATAATTCTATCACAATTGAAGTAGACTATGCTTTAGACCAGAACAGCAACAATCCGGTCCGTAACAAAGCAATATTCGATAAGTTTCAAGAAACCATAGAACTTATAGAAGCGTCCATCGTCACTGAAACTTCAGAACTTATCAATGATGGTGCAGATGGGATTCACCCCTTTATAGATGAAGTAGAGCAAGAAGTAATTATAGGAGGTGTGTACGACAACTTTCAAGTAGAAGGAAATATAATAGTAGCTACAAATACAGATGGAAAAGCTGTATTCACTGGGTTTAATATTTCGGAAGATTACAAAATTATATACCTTATCAACAACTCAAATTTTGAAATTCAAATTGATAATGAAAATTCTAGTTCTTTAGAAGAAAATCAAATTTCATTACCAAACAATACCGCAAATGTTGGTCTTCAAGGGACTACCAAATTTGCATATATTACTAAGGGAGGCTTAAACAAATGGCAAATTATAGATGTCTTTGGTTCTAGGTATATGCCAGAGCATCAAGGTCTAGACCAAGATGCAGCAGTTGTAGTAGGTGAAGGCTCTGTGAGTAGATCCAAACAGATAGTAAATCTGTATGAGTCAGACCCATCTATTACCTCTTCTACTCTAACAGATGCAGAGCTTAACATTCGTGTTCCTGGAAGGGTTATTGGATTTGAACTTATTTGTGAAAATGCTGGTGACAACGGAATCGTATATAAGCTAGTAAACGATACAACAGGACTTTGGAAAAAATTCATTTTAACATAAAAAAATATGTCAACATACACAGCGGATAATGTAATTTTCGGATATCAATTTAACAATTTGGCGTTTACAGTACCTACACCAGAAATAACGGACACATCTCAAGATCCTTCTGTTACTGGTAGATTCTTTAGCGGTAACACTTTTCGAGATAATGATGTTGTTAACGAAATGAGGATTAGTATCACATTTCGTATTTTTAGTTTACAAACTCAAAAACTAACAATAGGCTGGGGGGATGGTACTTTTAGTGAAAAAAATCTAAGTGTAGCTAATAATGATATTGCTAGAAATGAGCACGAATACACGGATGGACTAGATGAGCACACTGTCGTATTTACTTTTGAGAAGCCTAAACAAATAGAGAGCATAAACACAGTAAATGTTAATGTAGGCGAAATAATTCCTGAAGACATTAAAAAATTTACCTCTCTAAGATCACTTATATTTAGAGTAGAAAGTGGAATAAAGTCGTTTCCTGAAGATTTAAGTTCTTTAAATCTTCTAGATACTCTTCAAATTGAAAATGCAGAATTACCAAAAATTGATAGTAGTTTATTTTCATTACCACT
>Ga0307944_1000132_pt1 | contig 41231 bp, 42 predicted proteins | sample OrgLakmetagen179_FD_201831 | JGI IMG/M metagenome (GOLD analysis project Ga0307944, IMG submission 201831) | Saline water microbial communities from Organic Lake, Antarctica - #179 | ecosystem: Environmental > Aquatic > Non-marine Saline and Alkaline > Saline | place: Antarctica: Organic Lake... | reverse complement strand
ATCCAGCCGGATGACCTCTCCGTTCAACATGGAATTGCGGGTGATGTGATCGACCATCGCCGCGTAATCCGCAGGATCGCCGAGACGCGGGGGAAACGGCACCTGGTTGCCAAGCGAGGCCTGCACGTCTTCTGGCAAGCCTTCCAGCAGCGGGGTCAGGAACAGGCCCGGAGCTATGGAACAGACACGGATGCCCTTGTCAGCAAGATCACGGGCCATTGGCAGGGTCATCGCCACGATCCCGCCCTTGGACGCGCTATAGGCGACCTGTCCGACCTGACCCTCGTAGGCCGCGACCGAGGCGGTGTTGACGATCACGCCGCGTGCTGCGTCCTTGCCCAACGGGTCGGCTGCGACCATGCGGGCCGCGGCCTGACTGGCGCAGTTGAAGCTGCCCATCAGGTTTACGCGGATGGTCTTTTCGAAAAGGGCCGGATCATGCGCCGCGCCGCGTGACACGGTCTTGGCAGCGGGTCCGATACCGGCGCAGTTGACGAGGATGCGCGCCACGCCGTGCCTGCCTTCCGCCGCGTCGATTCCTGCCGCGACCGACGCGGGGTCCGAGACATCGACACTGACGAAATCACCGCCGATCCGGGCGGCATGGGCTTCGCCTGCGCCCGTGTTCAGGTCGAAAATCGTGACCTTCAACCCGCTTTCGGCCAGCTTGGTCGCGGTCGCAGCGCCCAGTCCCGATGCGCCGCCGGTCACGATCGCGCCGCTTCCTGCCCAGTCCATCATGCCTTGTCCTTTCGGTCGCTCTGCCTGACCTTGCGCAGAAGGTGAAGCAGCGACTGTTTCTCGTCTGCCTTCAGATGTGACAGCAGCCTGTCCTCGTGCTGTTTCACGGCGTCGAGCGCACTTTGATAGGCCGCGCTGCCATCGGATGTGGGCACCAAAGCCTGCACCCTCCGGTCGCCAGGCACCGTGGTGCGGATCAGGTAGCCCCGCTTTTCAAGCTCGTCGACGATGGCGACAAGGCCAGAGCGTTCGATCCCGAGCATCCGCGCCAGTTCGCTTTGCGAAATCTGCGGAAACTGCACCACCAGTGACAGGGCCGAAAAGACGCGGGTGCCAAGGCCGTCGTCGCCCAGCGTTGCACGAAAGTCGGTTTGCACAGTCACATAGGCGCGCTTGAGATTGTAGCCGATGAAGCCTTCAAGGTCGGTGGCGGCAAGTGCCTCCTCCGCGTTCAGCCGCCCTGTCAGCTTGCGTCCCATATTGCTGTCCTCCGTCCCCACCGGTTCGAAATACAGCAAATTGTTAAGTTGGTAAACGGTTTTCCATCTAACCGGTATGAACCGGTCGAAGGCCAAGGATCTCGCGCGACTGCTGCCACGTGGCGACAGGGCGTTCGTATGTCTCGCACAGATCGGTGACCTGTTTGACCAGCGCGGCGTTCGACGGGGCAAGCGTTTCGCGGTCCAGCCGCACGTTGTCTTCCAGCCCGGTGCGGGCGTGACCGCCAGACGAGACGGCCCATTCGTTCAACACGATCTGGTTCGGTCCGATGCCCGCTGCGCACCACGCGACGTCCTTGCCAAAGAGGCGCTTCACGGTCTGGACGTAGTAGTCGAAGACATGCCGGTCGGCGGGCATGGCGTTGCGCACGCCCATGACGAACTGCACATAGGGGGTGTCTACGATCTGACCCTTCTTGTGCATCTCGGCGGCCTTGAGGATGTGGCTGAGGTCGAAGGCTTCCACTTCGGGCTTGATCCCGTAGGTCTTCATCTCGGACGCCAGCCAGTCCACCAGGTCAGGCGGATTCTCGTAGACGCGCGTCGGGAAATTGTTCGACCCGACGGAAAGTGATGCCATGTCGGGCCTGAGGGGCAGCATCCCGCCCCGCGTCTGTCCCGCGCCGGACCGGCCACCTGTCGAGAACTGGATGATCATGCCGGGGCAGTGCTTTTCCAGCCCCTCTTTCAGTGCCGCGAACCTGTCGGGGTCGGATGAAGGCGTTTCGTCGTCGTTGCGGACATGGGCATGGCAGATCGTGGCACCGGCCTCGAAGGCCTCTTGCGTGCTTTCGATTTGTTCGGACACCGTGGTCGGCACGGCGGGGTTGTTGACCTTCGTCGGAAGCGACCCGGTGATGGCGACGCAGATGATGCAGGGGTTTGTCATAATCGCCTCAGATATCAAAGAAAACGGTTTCCTGCGGGCCTTGCAGGTGGATGTCGAACCGGTAGGTGCCGTCGCTCTCTGGCTGGGCCAACAGCGTGGGCACGCGGCTTTGGTGTTCGATCCGCATCAGGACGGGATCGACGGCATTGGCATCGGCTTCGTCCGCGAAATACATTCGCGTCTGAAGACCGATGTTGATGCCCCGCGCGACGATCCAGAAGGACACGTGCGGGGCCTGCATCCGTCCATCTACAAAGGGAACCTGGCCGGGCTTGACCGTCTTGAAGGTGAATTCGCCGGTGTTCATGTCGCCGGGCGACCGGCCCCAGCCGGTAAAGTTGGGGTCCGCCCTGCCGCGCTTTTCGGCGGGCGAGGGGAAAAGACCCGCGCCATCGGCCTGCCAGACCTCGACCAGCGCGTCGCGCATCGCGACGCCCATGCCGTCGTAGACTTTGCCGCGAATGGTGATCTCCTGCCCCTTCACGGGGCCGGTCTTCATGGTCGTGCCAAGATCGCCGCCATAGATCTCGATGCCCGAGAAATTCGGCGTGCAGCCGATATGAACGTAGGGTCCGGCGGTCTGGCTGGGGCTTTCCCTGAGGTAGTTCAGCGGCTGGACCATGTCACATCCCCTCCATGCGGTTTTCAAAGAACGTCTGGCGGCGGCCCCGCAGGACGATGTCGAATTTGTAGGCACGGGCGTCCATCGGGATCGTGCGGTTCATGTCGAGCGGTGCGGTCAGGGCCTCGACCGCGCGGGGGTCCTTCAGCGTGCCGACGATGGGGCAGAGCGGGATCAGCGGGTCGCCCTCGAAATACATCTGCGTGATCAGGCGCTGGGCAAAGCCGCTGCCGAAAATCGAAAAGTGGATATGCGCAGGCCGCCAGTCGTTCATGCCATTGGGCCAGGGGTAGGGGCCGGGCTGCACGGTGCGGAACTCGTAAGAGCCGTCTTCGCCCGTGACCGTGCGCCCGCAGCCGCCGAAGTTCGGGTCGAGCGGGGCAAGATAACCCTCTTTCTTGTGGCGATACCGCCCGCCCGCGTTGGCCTGCCAGAATTCGACCAGCGTGTTCGGCACGGCGCGGCCCGTTTCGTCCAGTACGCGGCCATACACCACGATGCGCGGGCCGATGGCGCTTTCACCGGGTTGGGCGAAGTTGTGGATCAGGTCGTTGTCCAGCTCGCCCAGCATGGCGTGGCCGAAGACCGGGCCGGTTTCCTCGCCCAGCGTGCTGGGCATCGAAAGCAGCGCCGCCTGCGGGCTGCGCTTTACGCTGGTCTTGTAGGGCGGATGATAGGGTGCCGGATGCCACGCGCGGTCGCGGGGGATAAAGCCTGTATCGCGTGTGTCGGTCATATCTCTACCCCCAGTTCGGCATAGGTCTGTTTCGCGAGCTTGATCGCATGATTGGCCTTTGGAACGCCCGCGTAAACCGCAACATGCATGAAAGCCTGCATCACCTCGGCGGGTTCGGCGCCCGTGTTGCGGCTGGCGCGGATGTGCATCGGGATTTCCTCGAAGTTGCCACAGGCCGCCAGCAGGGCCAGCGTCAGCAGGGACCGGTCGCGGCGCGTGATCGTGTCGTTAGCCCAAAGCGTGCCCCATGCCCCTTCGGTGATGAGCGTCTGGAACGGCTGGTCGAAGGTGGACTTCTGCGCTTCTGCGCGGTCGACATGGGCATCGCCCAGAACCTCGCGGCGGACCTTCATGCCGGCGTCGATGCGGTCAGACATGGGCGTTCTCCTTCAGGAAGGGTGTCAGGATCTCGGCATGGAATTGGGGTGCCTCGACGCAGGGCAGGTGGCCTGCACCGGGGATGATATGGAACCGGCTACCGGGGATCAGGTCGCAGGTCGCGCCGACAAGCGCGGGTGGGCTCGCGCCATCGGCCTCTCCCGCGACGCCCAGAACGGGCAGGCGCAGGGCCGATGTGCCTGCGGTCAGGTCGCAGCCTGCGATGGCAGCACAGCAGGCCAGATAGCCCGCTTTCGGCGTACGCGTCAGCATCGCCTCCCACGGGGCCGCAGCCGGGGTGTGGCGGAAGGCCGGACCGAACCAGCGGTCGAGGATCGCGCCCGACAGCGCCGCGATGCCGCCAGCGTCGATCTGCGCGATCCGGTCCTGCCACATGGCGGCGTCACCCATCCTTGCTGCGGTGTTCGACAGTACGAGCGCCCGTATGAGGTCGGGACGCCTTGCGGCCAGTGCCTGCCCGATCATGCCGCCGATCGAAAGGCCGACGAAGATCACCGGACCAAGCCCCAGCCCTTCGATCAGCGCTTCGGCGTCCGTGGCCAGCGTGTCCATGTCGTAGGGCGCGGGCGGGCAGGTCGTCAGCCCGTGACCGCGCATGTCGTAGCGGATGTATCGAAAACCCGCAGGCAGCAGCGGCAGCACCGCATCCCAAAGCCGCAGATCGGTGCCCAGCGAGTTGGCGAAAACCACCGGCACACCGCTGGCGTCGCCGTCTTCGCGCCAGTGGGTGGCGATGCCGTTGGTCTGGAGAACCTGCATCAGTAGGGCAACCCGACGTAATTCTCGGCCATCGCCTTTTGCGCCGCCTCGTTCGACCGCAGGAATTCCAGCTCTGCCACCTGCATCCGGTGGTCGAAGGTGGTCTGGTCGGGAAAGCGGTGCATCAGCGACGAGAACCACCACGAGAACCGTTCGGCCTTCCAGACGCGGGCAAGCGCCTTTTCCGAATAGGCATCGAGGCCCGCATCCGATCCGTTTTCGTAGTGGTCGCGCAAGCCATGATAAAGGTAATGCACGTCCGAGGCGGCGGTGTTCAGGCCCTTTGCGCCGGTCGGCGGCACGATATGGGCCGCGTCTCCGCACAGAAACAGCCGCCCCCAGCGCATCGGTTCGGTCACGAAGGACCGCAGCGGCGCGATGCTTTTCTCGATGGTGGGGCCAGTGACCAGTTTTTCGGCCTGATCGGCCGGGATGCGACGCTTGAGTTCCTCCCAGAACGCCTCGTCCGTCCAGTCGTCCGGGCTGTCCGACAGTGAACACTGGATGTAGTAGCGGCTGAGGTTCGCGTTGCGCATTGAACACAACGCAAAACCCCGTTCGGAATTGGCGTAGATCAGTTCGTCATTGACGGGTGGCGTTTCCGACAGGACGCCCAGCCAGCCGAAGGGGTAGACCTTTTCGTATTCGTTCCGGACGTCCAGCGGGATCGTCTGGCGGCTGACACCGTGAAAGCCGTCGCAGCCGGCGACGAAGTCACAGTCGATGCGACGCTCCTCGCCGTGAACTGCATAGGTCAGGTGCACCTTGTCCGTATCGGCGCCGTGTATCACGACGTTTTCGACCTCGAATTCGATCTTGCCGCCCGCCGCTTCGCGTGCGCCGTAAAGATCGCGGGTGATTTCGGTCTGGCCGTAGACCATCACCTTGGTGCCGGTGTGCTTGGCAAAGTCGACGTGGAACATCTCGTTTCCGTAGGAAATCAGCGTGCCGTCGTGAGGGAAGCCTTCGGCGTGCATGCGGTCTGCGACACCGGCTTCTTCCAAAAGAGCCATCAGGCCTTTTTCCAGCACGCCGGCGCGGATGCGCGACAGGACATAGTCCTTGGTTTTCCGTTCCAGCACGATGCTGTCGATGCCGCGCTTGTAAAGAAGCTGGGACAGCAACAGACCCGACGGGCCGCCGCCGATGATGGCTACTTGAGTCTTCATGGTGCCTCCTGTTTGGCACAGGATACCCTGCCCGAAACGGCAAGGAAAATGACAAATAGTCTCGATTGGTTTCGATATTGGCAAGTAAGCCGCGCTGCAGGCATCTGGTTTCCGCCCCAATGCACCCCATGTTAGGCAAAAAGCACATTCAACGCGAGGTACGCCATGACGCTCAACACCGACAAGTTCTACATCGATGGGCAGTGGGTCGCCCCCCAAGGCACCGACACCCTGCCGGTGATCGACCCCGCGACCGAAGAGCCGATCGCCACCCTGTCGCTGGGGGCTGCGGTGGACGTGGACGCGGCCGTCGCGTCCGCGCGCAGGGCGTTTCCGGCCTTTGCCCGCACCACACGGGCCGAACGACTGGACCTGCTGGCCAGCATCCGCGCGGCCTACGAAAAGCGGCAGGACGAGACGGCCGCCGCGATCACATCCGAGATGGGCGCGCCAAGGGCGCTGAGCCGGAATGCGCAGGCCCCTGTCGGTATCGGCCACCTTGACGGCACCGTGAAGGCGCTTGAATCCTTTGCCTTCGAAGGCAGGAACCCCGGTGGGGACTTGATCCTGCATGAACCCATCGGCGTCTGCGGGCTGATCACGCCGTGGAACTGGCCAATCAACCAGATCGCGCTGAAGGTGCTTCCGGCACTGGCGGCTGGCTGCACGATGGTCCTCAAGCCGTCCGAGCTGACGCCGCTCAACGCGCTGATCTATGCCGAGATCCTGCACGAGGCGGGGGTTCCCGCGGGCGTGTTCAACCTTGTGAACGGCGACGGGCCGACCGTCGGTGCGGCCATGTCCGCGCATGACGGCATCGACATGATCTCGTTCACCGGATCGACCCGCGCGGGGGCCGAGATCACCAAGGCCGCAGCGCCCACCGTCAAGCGCGTGACGCTGGAACTGGGGGGCAAGTCGCCCAACGTGATCCTTGACGACGCGGACCTGGAAAAGGCAGTGACGCGGGGCGTGCGGCATTGCTTTCAGAACACCGGTCAAAGCTGCAACGCGCCGACGCGGATGCTGGTTCACAAGGACCAGTATGCACAAGTCACTGACATTGCAGTCAAGGTGGCCGAGGCGACGCAGGTCGCAGCGCCCGATCAGGACGGGCGGCACATCGGCCCGCTGGCGTCTGACGTGCAATACGAGCGTGTTCAGGAGATGATCCAGACCGGCATCGACGAAGGTGCGACGCTGCTGGCAGGTGGCCTTGGCCGCCCTGACGGGCTGAACCGTGGCTTTTATGCCCGTCCCACGATCTTTGGCGACGTGGCCAACGACATGAAGATCGCCCGCGAAGAAATCTTTGGCCCCGTGCTGGTCATGATCCCCTACAGGGACGAGGAAGACGCCATCGCAATAGCAAACGACACGCCCTACGGGCTTGCGGCCTTCGTGCAAAGCAGTGATCCGGCACGGGCGCTGGGCGTTGCCCGCCGCATCCGCGCGGGTATGGTGCATATCAACGGCAACGATATCGCCTATGGCACGCCCTTCGGCGGCTACAAGATGTCCGGCAACGGGCGTGAAGGTGGGGCGCATGGCATCGCTGATTTCTGCGAGGTAAAGGCGATTTCGGGCGCCGAGGGCTGACGCGCGACTGCATTCCTTGTTAACTGAGCAAGCAAGTCGCCCTGTTTTTGGATTTGCTTGCCAAGATGGAAACCAACCGCCTGCGCCGGATCAAGATGCGGCACCTGTCTGCCTTCGTCGAGACGGTGCGCTGCGGCAGTCTCAAGTCCGCCGCCGAACGGATCGGGCTGACCCAGCCTGCGATCTCGAAAACGCTCAAGGATCTCGAGGATATTCTGGGCGTGCCGCTTTTGCTGCGCGACAGGGGTGGCGTGACGCTGACCCGCGAAGGGGCGGTCTTCCGTCAGTTCGCCGAAGGCGGACTGGCTGCACTGGGTCACGGGATGGCCGCACTGGATGCGCTGGGCGCGGGACAGGGCGCGCCGGTCAGGATCGGCGCGTTGCCGTCTGTTGCCGCCGACTTTCTGCCCGACGTGGTGCAGCACTTTGCCGACCTGTCGCCCGCGACGCCGATCACGGTCGAGGACGGGGGCATCGGCGGGCTGGTTGACCGGCTGCGGTCCGGTGATCTGGACCTTGTGATCGGGCGCATGGCACGGCCCGAGACAATGACGGGCCTGTCCTTCACGCCCCTTTACGCGGAACAGGTGATCTTTGCCGTGGCTGCCGATCATGCCTTGGCGGCAAAGGGCGATCTGGAATCCGTCCGGGCGCACCGCGTCCTTTATCCGCCACCGGGCTCTGCCATTCGGCCCTTGGTGGACCGCTTCATGCTGACCGAGGGCGCGGGCAGCTTTCCGAACCAGATGGAAACCGTGTCGGGCGCTTTTGGTCGTGCGATGACGCTGGGCCCGGCGCAGGCGGTCTGGATCATCAGCCAAGGCGTCGTCGCGCGCGACATCGCAGCGGGCCGGATGGTCGCGCTGCCTATCGATACGCGCAGCATGGAAGGTCCGGTCGGCATCATGGCGCGGTCAGAAGAGGAACCGGCCCCGGCGGTCAGGTTGCTGCGTCAGGCCCTGCTGGAGGCGGTCCCAGCCGCGTGATCTGCGCCAGCAGCGTCTCGGCATTGTTCAGCGCCGCCCCCGTCATTTCCAGCATGGTGGGCAGGGTCAGCCATTCGATGGCCCAACCGGCACCCGACCTTTCCTGTTCATGCACCATCGCCTGCCCCAGTGTGCCCTGATGCCCTGCGACAGTCCGCGCCAGCGCCACCAGCACCTCGGCGCGCACCGGGTTCTGCTTGTGGGGCATGGCAGACGATCCGCCGCCGCCCGAAAGACCAACCTCGCCGATCTGAGCCATCAGGGCAATATCCTGCCCCATCTTGCCAAGCGTGCCGGACAGCTTGACCATCAGATGCCCCAGATCCAGCATCCGCGACCTGTCGCTGTGCCAGACCGGCCCCAGCCGCAGCCCGAGTGAGGCCGCGACGCGGTCCGCGACACCGTCCGGCACATCGCGCAGGCCGACAGGGCCGCCGATCTGTACGTAGCCAAGCGCGTCTTTCAGCGTCTCAATCGCTACCAGATGCGCGACCAGTGGGCTGCGCCAGTCTTCGATGCGGTCCGCGACGGTGATCGGCAAGGCAGCCTGCATCCGTGTGCGGGCCATCATGGGGGCGGACCCGAACCGTTCGGACAGCCCGTCCAGCCCGTCGACCAGATGGCGCGTGCGGTCCCTGAAAAGATCGAGCAGCGCAAGGCCCGTAAGCACCATTGCCGTGTCCAGCACGTCCTGACTGGTTGCACCGGTGTGGATCGCGGGCCGCGCCACTTCGGTGGCGGCGGCCTTCAGCGCCTTGATCAGGGCGGGCACCGGCAGGCCGTCGTTTTCGGACGCCCGTGCCAAAGCCGACGTGTCGGGTGTGAACCCGTCAATCGCCGCCAATGCCTGTGCCCCTGCATCGGCGCTCACCGCACCGCTGTCGCGCAACGCCTCGGCCCAGACCCGCTCGAAGGCAAGTGCGTGGTCCAGCATCACCTTTGCCGACAGGGCGCGGGCGACCTCCTGATCCTGAAAGAGCGACCCCCAAAGGCCATTGCGAAGAAAGCTATTCGTCATACGCCGCAGCCTAGCGGTTTCAGGGGCAGGCGCCAGACGGCGTGACACGAAAATGGCACCCTGTCGCCAGCCCTCTGCAACCAGTCGGGCAGATCACGACGCAACGGTTCGGCGCTGTGAAGTTCCAAGGTCGTTCCGCCGCTGAAAGATGTTCGGGAGCTGGGCATGTTGAAAGCAGATTGTCATGGATCTTGTATCCATTGAGCCACACCATGGACCGCGCCATCGGGCCGAAAGTGTCGTATCGCGTCAGTGACCGTGGGCATCTTCGCCACGGGCCATCATCAGATGATGTTCGCGATGATGGTCTTGGCTTGCCATCAGTCCGAAGAACCCCAGTCCCTGTATTCGCGCCACCACAGCGGGATGGCTGCTGGTCACGCGAAGCTCCACTCCGTCTTCCGTAGTCACGGCCTCGACGGTCCAACGGTCGTCCTGGGCCAGCTGGGCCGCGTGTGCAGGCACCATGCGGCGAAGAGTGGCGATCGTGGCGGCATCGCCCGTTGCCATCGTGGAAAGGCCGTCTGGCAATGGTGTCTCTTCAACAATCGTGTCTGAAATCAAGCGGTCCATATCAACCAGATGCGCCCGCAGGCCCGTCAGATTGACTTGGTCCCAGTCTGTGTCGGGATCGGCCTCCAGCACACGCACGACTTCGGACAGGGCTGCAAAAGCCCCTTGTCCCGGTTCGGTCAGGATCGTGTCCTGAAGCGGCTGGTCCTGAGAATGTGTCGCGTGATCCATACCGTCACCGTGGCCGGAGTGTGTTGTCTGGGCAGCCGCGAAAGCCGTTCCCCCGAGCAGCGCCATTGCCATCAAGATCATCTTCGTTTTCATACCGTGTCCTCACATTTTCCGGGACCACCCTATCAAACACTGCGGCGCTGCCATATGATCTCTATCATGTCAGACTGGCAGCACATATTTGATGACGCACCGACAGAGACAGTCCCGCAGGGGGCGGCCGTCTTCCGTAGGGAAAGTGACGTCCATGCGATGTATCTCGTTCGATCCGGCGTGATCGCGCTTGAACGCCCGCTCAGGGATGGAACAGCACTGACGCTGAACGTTGCCACTGTCGGAATGGCACTGGCCGAGGCGTCCGTTTTTGCCAAAACCTATCATTGCGACGCGATTGCACGCACGAATGCCCAGATCGCGATCGTGCCCCGCGCGGCCTTCCGGTCTGCGCTGTATGAACGGCCAGACGCGGCTTTGAGCCTTGTCGAAACACATGCCAAAGAGGTCCAGTCCCTGCGAGCGCGCATCGAGATCCTGCGCCTGCGTCGGGTATCCGACAGGCTGGAGGCATGGCTGGAGCTGAATGGTCAGCCACCGGCGGGTGAATGGATAAGAGTTGCAGATCAGATCGGTGTTTCGCCACCCGCTCTTTATCGAGAGCTTGCACGCCGGCGAAAGTGAGGATGTTCATCATCCAGACCCGTGTTTGATAAAACAAAGACCGTCGCGGCACAGCGGCATTCCGGTGCGATCTGCTCGGAGCGCGCTTTGCGCTCCGAGCATCGGCATCAGTCATCGACACCATTCACTGGAAAGGGCGGGACCCGGTCGGGTGGCCCCTTGAGTGATCGGTGCAGAGCCTACATGCTGGATGCGTCGGTCAACGGACCTGCGTTGACGGCGTTCTCATAGCTGTCGAGCGATCCTGAAATCGAACCTGCCTCGACGAATACACCGGCCACGCCCTGCATGAATTCGGCAATGCCGCCCTCCATCCAGGTTGCGGACATCTGCGTCTCAACCGACGGGAAGCCCATCGTGGCGATGAAATCGCGTGCGGGTTCCAGGTCCATGCCCGATTCAGCGGCGATGGTTTCCATCATCTCTTCACCACCTTCGCCGGTGTTCCACATCTCGTTGTAGCGGGCGGTCACGCCCAGGAACGTTGCGACAAGATCAGGGTTTTCCGCGACGAAGTCAGCCGGAGCCGAGGTGACGTCGAAGACAAGGATGCCCAGTTCCTCTTTTTCCGCGCCGGTCAGCAGCACATTGCCGTATTCCTTCATCGTGGTCAGCGAGCCGCCGTAGCCACAGGCGAAATCAACCGAACCCTGGCTCAGTGCCGCGGCACCCTCTGGCGGGGCCATGTCCACAATCTCGAGGCTGTCGAGCGGGACGCCGAAGTGGTCCATCTGTCGCAGGAAGCCATAGTGGGCTGCGGTGCCCAGCGGTACGGCAACCTTCGTGCCCTCCAGTTCAGCCGCGTTCGACTTGTCGATCTCGAGGTCGGACCGCACGACGCAGTTGTCGTTTTCGGAATAGGTCACGGCCACGTCCAACACCTGAAGCGGCTGTCCGGCAGACGCGGCGACCACGAAGGGCGGCACGCCTTGGCTGACGGCGATCTGAACGTCGCCAGACGCCATTGCGGCCGACATGGCGGTGCCGGTGTCGAACGACACCCAGTTCACATCGACGCCCAGCGCTTCGGCATAGGCGCCGTCGGCCTTGCCCGCGAGGAACGGCATCGGCCATTCTAGGAAATAGGCGACCGTGAGTTCATCAAGATGGGCCTCTGCCGTCGCCATGCTGGCAGAGGCGGCAATGGCCGTTCCGGCCAAAAGACAAGTGAGTTTCTTCGTCATATCAATCTCCCTGTGGCTGCCTCGTTCGGTCGGGCAGCGCTTGTGTTGCGGACAAGGGACGGCTGGCAGCGATGCGCGCAGCCGTCCTGAACCAGTTTCAGAATGACGAAGGTGCCCCCCGTTGCCAAACTAAATTTTGGAATCGGAGGGAACCGGATGGGTGCATTGGGTCGTTTGTTTACTAATTTTGCATAACGGCGGTTCGTTGCCTGTTTGTCCACTTGGTCGCAGGTATCCGGTTGCAGGCGCGCGTGACCGGACTGACCATCGAGAGAAAATCTAGACACCCACCGGGTATGGAGTGATCCAGACGCGGTCCGGACGGATCAAGTGTGGTCAGAAAGCGGGGCAATAGGATGGGAAAGCAGCCGCAGGTACAGTCAGCGGAAGTTGCCGAACTGATGTCCATGGTGACCTTTCGTCTGGCGCGGACGCAGAACAAGCTGTCGGCGCAGATGAGCCACCTTCTGCGGACACGCAGCGCCCTGACGCTGGCCGAATTCCGTGTGCTGCGTCTGCTTGCGGTGCAGCCCTCGACCAGCATGGCAGATCTGGCCCGCCAGATGGGCATGGACAAGGGTCAGCTCAGCCGCAAGATCAAGGCGATGCAGGCGCAGGATCTGGTTGATCTGACACCGAACAGGTCCGATCAACGCAAGCAGGACCTTCAGATCACATCACAGGGCAGATCGGCGGTCGAGGCTCTGATGCCGCTGGCTGTCCATCGTCAGGAGATGCTGCGCCGGGACATTTCGGACGATGAGATGGAGGTTTTCCTGAGCGTGCTTGCCCGGCTCGAAGATGCTGCGGATATTCGCGACCTGTGACTTGACGCGGGTGGCGCACGGCATCATCCGTGATGGTCAAACCGCTTTGGCAGCGCGGATTATCCGCCGCGCGCTGGCAGTGCATGAACGGAAAGGGGCAGCATGGCCGGTTCGAAACCGCTGACGAAAAGCGAAATCTTCGATCTGCGGTGGCAGCGGGCGCGGCGCGACCTGATCGGGCCGTTCACGCGCCTGTTCTCGGGCCGGATCGACCCCGAAGATATGCTGGACCGCACCCGCGATCTGTCGCTGCGGCACTGGAACGACAGGTCTGCCGATCTGCGCAGGCTCGATCTGGAACGCGACCTGAACCCCGACTGGTTTCTGGGGCAGGACATGGTCGGCTACGTCTTCTACATCGACAAGTTCGCGGGGCGGCTTGACCAGTTGCCGTCGCGGATCGACTACCTTTCGGATCTAGGCGTCACCTACGCCCACATGATGCCCTGCCTGAAGCCCCGCCCCGGCGCATCCGATGGCGGCTATGCCGTGATGGACTACCGCGAGATCAATCCCGATCTGGGCCCGATGGCGGATTTCCAGAAGGCCAATCTGGCATTGCGGGCCAGCGGGATCAGCACGTGTATCGACATGGTGTTGAACCATACGGCCAAGGAACATGAATGGGCCGTCAAGCCCCGCGCGGGCGATCCGTTCTATCAGGATTTCTACCGTATGTTCGATGACGACACGCTGCCCCGGCAATACGATGAAACGCTGGTCGAGATCTTTCCCGATCAGGCGCCGGGGAACTTCACCTACTACGACGACATGGGCAAATGGGTCTGGACGACCTTCAACGAGTATCAGTGGGACCTGAACTGGGAAAACCCCGAAGTCTTCCTTGCCATCCTCGACACCATTCTTTTCCTTGCCAACAAGGGCGTGCAGGTTTTCAGGCTGGATGCCGTGGCCTTCATGTGGAAGCGGATGGGAACCGCTTGCCAGAACCTGCCCGAGGTCCACGATATCCTTCAGGCGCTGACGCAGGCCACGCGCGTCGCGGCCCCCGCCGTCATCCACAAGGCCGAGGCGATCGTCGGACCGCAGGATCTGGTCCCCTATCTGGGGACAGGCACCCATGCGGGCCGCGAAAGCCAGCTGGCTTATCACAACAACCTGATGGTGCAGTTCTGGTCGTCGTTTGCGTCGCGCGACACGCGGCTGATGACCCATGTGCTGCAGACCCACTTCCCCGAACAGTTCCGCCGCGCCTGTTTCGCGCCCTATATCCGCTGTCACGACGATATCGGTTGGGCGATCACCGACGACGATGCGCGGGCCGTGCCGCCGATGTCAGGTTTCGGCCACCGCACCTTCCTTGCCGATTTCTACAACGGCACCTTTGACGGCAGCTTTGCGCGCGGAGCCGATTTCCAGTCGAACCCCGAAACGGGGGACAGGCGGACGAACGGCAGCTTTGCCAGCCTTGCGGGGCTTGAGGCGGCGCTGGAGCGGGACGACCCGACAGAGGTTCACCTTGCCATCCGTCGCATCCTGATGGGCAACGCACTTATCGCAAGCTTCGGCGGTATCCCCCTGCTTTACATGGGGGATGAGCTGGGGTTGACCAACGATCACGCCTACCGCGACGACCCCGCGCTGGCGGACGATGGCCGCTGGATGCAGCGCCCCGCGATGGACTGGCAACGGGCGTCAGAGACGGCAGAGACGGACGCGCCCCACGGGCGCATCTACCGGGGCGTCCGGCACATCATGGCGGTGCGCAAGGCGACGCCGCAACTGGCATCGGACAACGGCACCCGCGTTCTTGACAGCGGTAATCCGGCGGTGTTTTGCTACGTCAGACTGGGTGATGACCGGGATGTGACCTGCATTTGCAACTTCACGGAACTTCCTCAGCGGGTCGCACTGGACCTGCCGCAAGGGGCCACCGACCTGCTGACGCGAAAGCCCGCCCCGATGCAGGGCGCGCATGTCGTGGTGGAACCCTACGGCGCGCTTTGGCTGCGGGCGTGATTCAGGTCACGACATCGGGGGTGGTGCGCCCGATGTGCCGCTCGAATTCGGCCAGTTCCATTGTGGCATGGCGCACAGGGTCCAGACGTGACGGATCGTCCAGAACGGTGGCGCTGAAGGCTTCGAGGTAGCAGCGGATCGTGGCGCCTACGGTGCCGGTGCCCGACATCCGCAGCACGGCGCGTGCACCGCCCTTGTACCAGACGCGCAGGCCCTGACCGCGGCTGACGCCTTCGTCCACCGGATCGGTATAGGTGAATTCGTCGGCGTTCGAGACGACGCAATCGCCCACTTCGCAGCCCTTGAGGGTGTCCAGCCGGTCGCGTAAGCCCTGCATCAGCGTTTCGGCCTGTTCGACGGGGACACCTTCGAAATCGAGACGTGTGTAGTAATTGCGCCCGTAGCTTTCCCAATGGTCGTCCATCAGGTCCTGCACCGACATCTTGCGCACAGCCAGAATGTTCAGCCAGAACAGGACGGCCCAAAGCCCGTCCTTTTCGCGGATGTGGTCTGATCCCGTTCCGGCGCTTTCCTCGCCGCAGATCGTCACCTTGCCCGCATCCAGCAGGTTTCCAAAGAACTTCCAGCCCGTGGGTGTCTCGAACATCGCCACGCCCAGTCGTTCGGCGACGCGGTCTGCGGCAGCGCTGGTCGGCATGGACCGCGCGATCCCGTTCAGACCGTCCTTGTGGGCGGGCACGAGTGTCGCGTTGGCGGCCAGCACGGCCAGACTGTCAGAGGGCGAGACATAGATACCGCGACCGACGATCATGTTTCGGTCACCGTCACCGTCCGAGGCGGCCCCGAAATCCGGCGCATCCTTGCCCATCATGGTGTCCATCAGGTCGCTGGCCCAGACCGGGTTCGGGTCCGGGTGGCCGCCATTGAAGGTGGGCGAGGGATCGCCGTTGACGACCGACCCCGCTGCGGCACCCAGTGTATTTTCGAGGATCGCCTTGGCATAGGGGCCGGTTACGGCGTGCATCGCATCAAAGCAGATCGTGAAGCCACCGGCAAAGAGATCGCGGATCGCGTCGAAATCGAAGATGCTGCGCATCAGGTCGCGGTAGTCGGCGACCGGGTCGATGACCTCGACCACCATGTCGCCCATGGTCCGCTCGCCAAAGGTCGCCAGATCGACGTCCTGCGTTTCGATGATGTGGTAGGCGGCGATGTCCTTGGTGCGGGCAAAGATCCTGTTGGTCACGCTTTCGGGGGCCGGGCCGCCGTTGGACGTGTTGAACTTGATGCCGAAATCCTCTTCCGGACCGCCGGGATTGTGGCTGGCAGACAGGATGATGCCGCCGTCCGTTTCGTTCAGCCGGATCAGGTGCGAGGCGGCGGGCGTGGACAAAAGGCCGTTCTGCCCCACGATCACCCGCGCGGCCCCGTTCGCCGCCGCCATCTTGAGAATGATCTGGGTCGCTTCTTCGTTGAAGTAGCGCCCGTCGCCGCCAACAACGTATGTCTTGCCCTCGGCGCCACCGGTGCCATCAAAGATCGCCTGCACGAAATTCTCGAGATAGCCGGGCTGCTGGAACGTCGGCGTCTTCTTGCGCAGTCCCGAGGTTCCGGGCATCTGCCCGTCGATCGGCATTGTTTCAATCTTGGTCATTGTCTTGCTCCTTGCGGGAGAGTGTGACGGCCACCACCGACCGTGCCGCGATCCGGAAAGCGGACTGGTCGACGACGGGACGAGGATGCATGTCGGGCTCGTTCGTGTCGAGGTGGCGTGTCCAGTGGCCCCATGCGGGGGCTTTGGGCAGGACGACGGTTTCGTCTTCGTAGGACCGGTTGAACGCGATCACGACGACGTCGTCTTCACGCTCGGCAAAGGTGCTTTCGGCCGAGGGGCGCAGGGTCATGCAGAAATGCTGCAGACCCGGATCGCGCCATTCGATCTGTTGGCCATCGAACCCGGTCCAGCGGATGTCCTGTTCAGCGTCACGGGCGCGTTGCTGGCCGTGCAGAAAATAGCTTTGGCGCACGACGGGATGGTCCCGGCGGAACGCGGACAGGCGGGCGACAAAGTCCGTCAGCGCATCCGACCCCTCGTCCCAGTTGATCCACCCGATCGGGTTGTCCTGGCAGTAGGCATTGTTGTTGCCGTTCTGGCTGTTCCCGATCTCGTCGCCGCCCAGCAGCATCGGCGTGCCTTGGCTCATGAAGAGGGTGGCCATCAGGTTGCGCATGCGGCGCTGGCGCAGGTCTTCCAGCTGGGGGTCGTCGCTTGGCCCCTCGACGCCCATGTTGTCAGAGTAATTGCTCGAATGGCCGTCACGGTTGTCTTCGCCGTTCGCCTGGTTGTGGCGGCGGCTGTAGGAGACGAGGTCGCGCAACGTGAAGCCGTCGTGGCTGGTCAGGAAGTTGACCGAGGTCCAGGCCCGCCGTCCGTCGTGGTCGAAATGATCGGCAGAGCCCAGAACGCGCGCGCCCAAGTCCTGCGTCTGATGTTCCTCGCCCTTCCAGTAGCGGCGGGCGGTGTCGCGGAACTTGTCGTTCCATTCCGAAAATTCCGTCGGGTAGTGGCCCAACTGGTAGCCACCGGGCCCCAGATCCCAAGGCTCTGCGATCAGACGGACCTTGGACAGCACGGGGTCCTGACGGATTGCATCGAAAAAGCCGCCGTTGGGGTCGAAGCCGTAGCTTTCCCGCCCCAGCACGCTGGCCAGATCGAAGCGGAACCCGTCGATGCCCATCTGCGTGACCCAGAACCGCAGCGAATCCAGAACCATCCGCAGCACGGGCAGGTTGGTGATGTTCACCGTGTTGCCGGTGCCCGCATCATTCACATAATAGCGCGGCTGCCCTTGCATCAGGCGGTAGTAGCTGGCGTTGTCGAGACCGCGGAAGCTGTAGGTCGGGCCGCGATGGTCGCCTTCGGCGGTGTGGTTGTAGACCACGTCCATCAGCACCTTGATTCCGTTGTCGTGGAATTTCTGCACCATCTTGCGGAAACCGATGAAGCCCTCGGGGCCGAAATAGCGTGGCTCGGGGGCGAAGAAACCGATGGTGTTGTAGCCCCAGTAATTGCGCAGGCCCTTTTCCACGAGGAAGCCATCGTCGGGGAAGGCCTGCACCGGCAAAAGCTCGATACTGGTGACGCCAAGGCGATGCAGATGTTCGATGATCGCGTCCGAACACAGCCCTTCGTAGGTGCCGCGCAACTTCTCTGACACGCCGGGGTGCAACATGGTCAGACCCTTGGCGTGGGCCTCGTAGATCAGTTCGCTGACCGGGGTGCTGTCCAGGGGTGCAAGTGCAGGTTCGAAAAGGGCCGGGTCCGAGATGACGGATTTGGGAACGAAGGGCGCGCTGTCCTTTTTTGAAAACGACAGGTCTTCGGTCGTGCTGTGCGGGTCGTAGCCGAAGATTTCGGGCGACTGCACGAAGGACCCGTGCAGTTCGCGGGTATAGGGGTCGATCAACAGCTTGTTGGGATTGAACCGGTGGCCGTGGTGAGGGTCGTAGGCACCATGCGCGCGCAAGCCGTATTTCGTGCCGGTGGGCAGGCCCGGCAGATAGCCGTGCCAGGCGGTGCCGGTGCGTTCAGGCAGCGCGATCCTCTCGACTTCGCTCGCGCCGTCATCCGAGAAGAGGCAGACCTCTATTCTGGTGGCATTGGCCGAGAACACGGAAAAATTCGCGCCTTCGCCGTCGTGGGTCACGCCCATGGTCCAAGGCGTGCCTTCGGTCATTCTATGCTGCGGCATTTTCAGTTGTTCTTCAAACCTTTGAAGAGGGACAGGTAGGCCAAGGCCGAGGCATTCCAACCTACGGGTTGTTTCATGCCACGCTTTTGCAGGCCCGACCATAGGTCTTTGCGCCCAAATAACGCGCAAGCCCGCGCGATTGCCTGTTCCAGCGCCAGTGCCGTGACCGGCGTGAACTGAACACCGGTGCCGCAGCCCGTGTCGATGGCGGCAAGGTTTGCGTCAACGACGGTATCCGCCAGACCGCCGGTACGGGCCACGACCGGCACGGTGCCGTAGCGCAGGGCATAAAGCTGCGTCAGGCCGCAGGGTTCAAAGCGTGACGGGATCAGGATTGCGTCCGCACCTGCCTGCATCAGGTGGGACAGGTCTTCGTCATAGCCGATAATGGCCCCGACCTGCCCCGCATGGCGGCGCGCGGCGTCGGCATAGGCGTGTTCCATTCCCTTGTCGCCCGACCCCAGCAGCGCCAGTTGCGCGCCCTGCTCGATCAGCGCGGGCAGAACCTCGAGCAACATGTCCAGACCCTTTTGTGTGGTCAAGCGGCTGACGACGCAAAACAGCGGACCGCCGCTGTCTTCCAATCCAAACCGTTCCCGCAGGGCGGCGGTGTTCACCGCCTTCTTCCTGAGTGTCCGGCTGGTAAAGGTCTGCGGGATGGCGGGGTCGGTTTCGGGGTTCCACACATCGAGGTCGATACCGTTCACGATGCCCGACAGCACGTCGCGCCGGACACGCATCACGCCGTCGAGCCCCATGCCGAAGTCGGGCGACATCAGCTCGCCTGCGTAGGTCGGGCTGACGGTGCTGATCCGGTCGGCCAGCATCAGCCCGCACTTGAGAAAGCTGAACTTGCCCCAGAACTCGCCCACGTCCTGCCGCCAAGCGAAATCAGGCAGGTCCAGTGTCGCGAGCGTTGCGCTGGGAAAAACCCCCTGAAACGCGATGTTGTGGATCGTCATCACCGTGGGCACATCGCTGCCCGCGACGCGCAGGTAAAGCGGCACAAGCGCGGCCTGCCAGTCGTGCGCGTTGACCACGTCAGGTGCCCAGCCGGACAGGGCGCCAGTCGCGATCTGCGCGCCGACAAAGGACAGCGCCGCAAAACGATGGTGGTTGTCGTGCCAGTCCGCGCCGCTGCTGTCGAGGTAGATGTTGCCGGGCCGGTCGAAAAGGTGCGGCGCATCGAGCAGCAGCAAATCGATGCCCTTGGCTGTCACGGCGACGACGCGGGCCGGCCCGCCGAACAGCGTATCGAGCCGCAGCACCTCGGTGCCCGCCGCAAGCTGATCGGCCAAGGCGGGGTAGGCGGGCAACAGCACACGCACCTGCGCGCCTTCGGCGGCCAGCGCCTTGGGCACGGCACCGATCACATCGGCAAGCCCGCCCGTCTTGATGAAGGGCGCACATTCGGAGGCGACGAACAGGAGTTTCATGATGCTCAGCTATCCAGCCTGTCGATCATGTTTTGCGTGATCAGGGTGATGCCGCTGTCGGTGACGCGGAAGCCGCGCTTGCGGTCCGCGTCATGATCGAACCCGACCTCCAGCCCTGCGGGAATACGCACGCCACGGTCGATCACCACGTCCCTGAGCTTGGCGCTTTCTCCGATATCGGCGTAGGGCAGGGCGACCACGCCACTGAGTTCCGCGAAAGAGTGTGTGTGCACGCCCGTGAACATCAGGCACCGGTCGAGTGTGGAGCCGGAAATGATGCAGCCGCCCGACACCATCGAGGATGTCGCATGGCCTTTGCGCTTTTCCTCGTTGTGAATGAACTTCGCAGGCGGTGTCAGTTCCGAGTGGGTCCAGATCGGCCATTCGTTGTCGAAAAGGTCAAGCTCTGGCTCGAAGTCGGTCAGGTCGATATTGGCCTGCCAGAAGGCGTCGATCGTGCCCACGTCGCGCCAGTAGGCTTTCTTTTCAAGGCCCGTGGTCACGCAGGACCGGCTGAACGGATGGGCCACGGCCAGACCCTTTTCCACGATCTGCGGGATGATGTCCTTGCCAAAATCATGCTCGCTTGCGTCATCGTGACGGTCGGCCTCCAGCAACTCGATCATCTTCGCGGTCTCGAAGACATAGATGCCCATCGACGCCAGCGCGAGGTCCGGAAAGCCCGGCATGGCGGGCGGATCGGCGGGCTTTTCCACGAAGTCGAGGATCTTGTCGTTCTCGTCGACGTGCATCACGCCGAAGGCCGAAGCCTCCATGCGCGGCACCTCGATACAGCCGACGGTCACATCGGCGCCGCTTTCGACGTGGTGCTTGATCATCAGGGAATAGTCCTGCTTGTAGATGTGATCCCCCGCCAGGATGATGATGTACTTTGGCGCGTATCCCTTGATGATGTCGATGTTCTGGGTGACCGCGTCCGCTGTCCCGCGATACCAGTTCTCTTCGTCCATCTGCTGCGAGGCGGGCAGGATATCCAGCCCTTCGTTGCGCTCTTCGCGCATGAAGGACCAGCCGCGTTGCAGGTGGCGGATCAGGCTGTGGGCCTTGTATTGCGTTGCGACAGCGATGCGGCGGATGCCCGAGTTCACGGCATTGGACAGCGGAAAGTCGATGATCCGGGTCTTGCCGCCGAAATACATCGCGGGTTTGGCCCGGATGTCAGTCAGTTCGTGCAGACGGCTGCCGCGCCCGCCGGCCAGTATGAAGGCCATCGACTGCTGTGCAAGTCGCGTGGATTCAGTGTTGATCGGTTCGGCTTCGTTCAGTTTCCGCGTTTCCATCTCAGTCCTCCAGTTCGAACATCAGGGTCGAAAGCGGCGGGATCGTCAGCACCAGCGAATGGGGCCGCCCATCTGCTGCGACGTTCTCGCTTGTCGCGCCACCCATGTTGCCACTGCCACCTCCTCCGTAGCTGTCGGCATCCGTATTCAGCCGTTCCGCCCAGCGCCCAGCCTGCGGCACGCCCACACGGCGGCCGCTGCGGGTTACCGGTGTCATGTTGCTGATCACCAGCGCGGGTTTCGTCCCCGGTTTACCCTGCCGCAGCCAGACGAACAGCGATTCCTCGACCGCACCGCCTTCGACCCAGTCGAACCCTTGGGGCTTGGTGTCCAACTCGTGCAGGGCGGGAACGCTTTTGTAGACCGCATTCAGGTCGCGTACGAGGTTCTGCACGCCCCTGTGCAAGTCCTGGTCCAGCAGATGCCAGTCGAGAGAGGCATCGTGGTTCCACTCGACGCCCTGAGCGAACTCGCAGCCCATGAACAACAGCTTTTTGCCCGGATGCCCCCACATGAAGCCCAGATAGGCCCGCAGATTCGCAAACTTGTCCGCGCCGCTGCCGGGCATCTTGTCCAAAAGGCTGCCTTTGCCGTGGACGACCTCGTCATGGCTGATCGGCAGGAGGAAATTCTCGGTAAAGGCATAGTGCAGGCCGAAGGTCATCTTGTCGTGGTGATATTTGCGGTTGATCGGGTCTTCGGCCATGTAGACCAGCGTGTCGTTCATCCAGCCCATGTTCCACTTGTAGCCGAACCCCAGCCCACCGTTGTCCACCATGCCCGACACGCCCGGAAAAGCCGTGCTTTCCTCGGCGATGGTCACAGCACTTGGGAAGTGCCCGTAAACCGTGACGTTCGCCTCTTGCAGGAAGGATATCGCTTCGAGGTTCTCGCGCCCGCCATGCTTGTTGGGCAGCCATTCGCCGGCGTTGCGGGAATAGTCGCGATACAGCATCGAAGCCACGGCATCGACGCGCAGACCGTCGATATGGTGTTCGTCGATCCAGTAAAGCGCGTTGGCGACAAGATAGTTCTTCACCTCGGCGCGTCCGTAGTTGAACACCAGCGTGTTCCAGTCGGGGTGAAACCCCTCGCGCCGGTCGGCGTGTTCGTAAAGGTGCGAGCCGTCGAACATGCCCAGACCGTGCGGGTCTTCCGGAAAATGTCCCGGCACCCAGTCAAGAATCAGGCCAATGTCCGCCGCGTGGCAGGCCTCTACGAAGGCGCGGAATTCCATCAGTGTGCCGTGGCGGATCGTCGGTGCGAAAAGACCGACCGGCTGATAGCCCCATGACCCGTCGAAGGGGAACTCCGAGACCGGCATCAGCTCGATATGGGTAAAGCCCAGATCCTTGACGTAATCGACAAGCTCTTGCGCCAGTTCCATGTAAGACAGGGGGCGATTGCCGTCGTCCGCTATGCGTCTCCATGATCCCAGATGCACCTCGTAGATGCTGACAGGCTGGTCGACGGCGATGGCCCTTGCGCGTTTGGCCATCCAGTCGCTGTCGGCCCAGTCGAAGCCGTCCAGTTGCCGCACGACCGATGCCGTGGCAGGCGGATGTTCCGACCCGAAGCCGAAGGGGTCAGCCTTTTGCGGCAAAAGCTCGCCGTGTTGGCCGATAATCTCGTATTTGTAGTGTTCGCCGTCGCCGATGCGGGGAATGAAGATTTCCCAGACGCCGGTCGCACCTCGTCGGCGCATGATGTTGCGCCGACCGTCCCAGGTGTTGAAATGGCCGATGACCGACACGCGCCGGGCGTTCGGTGCCCATACCGCGAAATGCGTGCCCGCGACGCCTTCGTGCGTCATCACATGAGCCCCCAGAACGCGCCACAACTGGCGGTGTGCGCCTTCTCCGATCAGGTGTTCGTCCAGATCGCCCATGACGGGACCGAAGGCGTAGGCGTCTTCGGTTTCCCATGTGCTGTCGTCGCGGGTGATGCGCAGGATATAGGGAAAGTGCGTCTTGCGTCGCGGGGCCGTGCCTTCGAACAGCCCGTCGCGGACATGATCCAGCGTGATGATCGTCTTGCCGGTCTTGCTGTCCAGCGCCACGATGCTGTCGGCGTCCGGCACAAAGGCCCGCAGGACCATCTTGCCGGCCATGTCGTGCAGCCCCAGCAGACCGAAAGGATTGTCATGCGTCCCAGAAGTGATCCGGTCGATGTCGGTCTCGGTCAGGTCTGTCATGCTGCCCCCTCTTCAAGCAAAATCGTCAAAGGTGGGATTTGGTTCCCCAAACGTCACCCGCATAGCCCAGAATGGTCCGGTCCGAACTGAACCATCCCATGCGGGCTGTATTCAACGCAGCCTTCCGAACCCATGCATCTTCGTCGCGGTAGTCTGCGTCGATCCGGCGCTGGATGTCAAAATATCCATCGAAATCAGCCGTCACGAGGAAGCGGTCGCTGTTCCACAGCATATCGAGGATATCGCCGTAACGGTTCTCGCCGTCGGAAAAGACGCCGTCAGCGATCTGGCCAAGGACACGCGACAAACGTGGGCTGGCCTCGATTGCGGTGCGGGCAAAGTCGGCCTCTTCGCGCTTGGCGCGGACCTCGGGTGCCGTCAGGCCGAAGAGGTAGAAGTTGTCGGCGCCCACGTGATCGCGGATCTCGACGTTGGCCCCGTCAAGCGTGCCGACCGTCAAAGCACCGTTCAGCGACAGCTTCATGTTGCCCGTGCCGGATGCCTCTTTTCCCGCTGTGCTGATCTGTTCGGACAGGTCGCAGGCGGGGACCAGCCGTTCGGCCATCGAGACGTTGTAGTTTTCGGGAAAGACGACCGTCAGCCACTTGCCTGTGACCGGATCGGCGTTGAGAACCGTGGCCACGTCGTTGATCAGGCGGATGATCTGCTTGGCCATGTGATAGCCGGGCGCAGCCTTGCCGCCGAAGATCTTGACGCGCGGCGTCCATGTGGCTTGTGGCGCGTCGCGCATGTCGTTCCACAGGGCCACAGTTTCGAGGATGTTCAGAAGCTGGCGTTTGTATTCGTGGATCCGCTTGATCTGGATGTCGAACATCGCGTCGGGGTTCAGCGGGGTATGTCCGCGGGCAACCAGCCAGTCCGACAGCGCCAGCTTGTTCTCGCGCTTGGCGGCGGCAAAGCGGTCGCGGAAGCCCGCGTCGCTTGTCGCGGGCTCGATCCCGCGCAGGCGTTCGAGGTCCGCGACCCAGCCGTCACCGATGGTGTCGGTGATCAGTTCGGACAGGGCGGGGTTCGCGGCATGAAGCCAGCGGCGCGGGGTTATGCCGTTTGTCTGGTTGATGATCCGCGTCGGATAGGCCTTGTGCAGATCGGCAAAGACCGTCTCCTTGACCAGTTCAGAATGCAGCGCCGAGACGCCGTTGACCCTGTGCGCCATGATGAACGCCAGTTCACCCATCTTGACCTGACCGTGCTCCACGATTGGCACACCGGCCTGCGCCAGCGTGCGGTTCTGAATTTCGTGTACGATGGCATGGTGGCGCGGCAGGACGCGGGCGAACATCTCTTCGGACCACCGTTCCAGCGCCTCGGGCAGCAGGGTGTGATTGGTGTAGCCAAGGCAGTTCCGGGCCAGCGTCATGGCCTTGTCAAAGTCCATGCCGTGCAAGTCGACAAGAATGCGGACAAGTTCGGGACCGGCCAGCGCGGGATGCGTGTCATTCAACTGAATCGCTACGTGATCGGCAAGCGATGTGATGGCATAGCCTTCGGATTCGAAACGGCGCAGAATGTCGTGAAGCGAGGCGGCGGTGAAGAAATATTCCTGCTTCAGGCGCAACTCCTTGCCGCCATCGGTCGTGTCGTCGGGGTACAGCACGCGCGAGAGGGTGCGCGCCAAGGCTTCCGGCACCTGCGCGCCGATGTAGTCCGAGCGGTTGAATGCGGCGAGGTCGAAGTTCTTGACGGGGCGGGCGGACCACAGGCGCAGGGTGTTCACCCATTTCGCCTCCCAGCCGACGACGGGGGTATCATAGGCCTGTGCGATCACCGTCTCGCCGGGGTGCCATGTCGCTTTCCGTGCGGCGTCATAGTCGACGTGACCGCCAAAGCCGATCTCGTAGCGGACTTCGGGGCGCTCGAACTCCCAGACATGGCGTTCGGACAGCCAGGCTTCGGCGGTCTCGACCTGCTGGCCATCCTGAAAGTGCTGTTCGAACAGGCCATGTTCGTAGCGGATGCCGTAGCCATAGGCGGGGATGCCCAAAGTCGACAGGCTGTCCATGAAGCAGGCGGCCAGACGCCCCAGACCGCCGTTCCCCAGTGCAGCGTCGGGTTCCTGCACGACCAGCGCGTCGTAGTCCTGCCCCAGCGCGTCCATTGCGGCCTTGGCCGTCTTTTCGAGCCCGAGGTTCACCGTCACATCCTCGATCAGGCGACCGATCAGGAACTCCAGCGACAGGTAATAGACACGTTTTCCCTTTTCCGCGTAGGTGCGGCGGGTCGATTCGAACCACGGATCGACCACCTTGTCCCGAATGGCGAGCGACAGGGCCAGACGCCAGTCGGTGTCGGTCGCCTTGTCGGGATCCTTGCCGACCGACCGCTTCAGGCGTTCGAGGATGTCGTTGGACAGGTCGGCTGTGGTCAGCGTCGGGTGGAGGTCTTTGGGCATGGGATCGGCCTCGCGGAATCGGGTCATTCATGGGGGCTTATGCGCAATCACAGCGCTTTGGAAAGGCCGAACTGAAAAGAACCGCGCGCCACGCACGGGGTGTGACCTTGAAAGGGCGCTAGAAGTCCGCCGACACGCCGGGAAGGTCAAGCGCACGGATCAGATCGCGCAATTCCTGCCGTGCGGCGATGTTTGAAATGTTCAGGCCCTTCACACCGATATCGCGCAGGTCCAGTAGCGTCAGGCCGCGTGGGAAAAGCTCGCGGAAGATCACCCGCTCGTTGAAGCCGGGGGCGGTGCGAAAGCCGATCCGCTTGGACAGCTTGTCGATCACGCGGGTCATCTTTTCCTTGTTGACCATCGCCTGCGCGCCCATCCGGTTGCGTACGACAATCCAGTCGATGGGAGAAAGCCCCGCCTGCGCCCGCAGCTGCCGCGCGTTCCATACCATTTCGGAATAGACGGATGGCGAGGTGATGTCTTCCCCGTCGATGTCCACATGCGCAAGCAGGTCGAAGTCGATGAAACTGTCGTTCAGCGGTGTGATCAGCGTATCGGCAAGGCTGTGCGCCACCTGTGACAACCGCGTATGAGAGCCGGGACAGTCGATCAGGATGAAATCGCTGTCCGGCTCCAATCCGGCGACGGCCATGGACAGACGATGGTCATAGACGTTTTCGCCCGGTTGCAGGCTGGCCTGATCGATTTCGGGCAGTTCGTGATAGGTGGGGGTCGGCAGGTCCAGCCCTTCCTTGGACAGATAGGACTGCCGGTTGGTCATGTAGCGGCCCAGCGTCTTTTGCCGCAGGTCCAGATCGAGCGTGCCGACCTTGTGTCCCATGCGGGCCAGTGCGGTCGCCACGTGCATCGACACCGTGGACTTGCCTGCCCCGCCTTTTTCGTTTCCGACCACGATAATGTGCGCCACTGCCTGCCCCTGCGTTTGCCGCGTTGATCCACACTATATGTTGTGGAGCGTCTTGGGGAAAGCGTCGGCGGACCTTTGTCACCGCTTTTTCGTGCCGCTTGACACGAAAGGCGCAAAGGCCCATGTGCTGCGTGAACGCAACGGCCCGTGCCGCGTGAGCACCGGCGGCCTGACCGCCCCGGCCCGCGTTTCAAACAGGTTCCCAATTCACGCGGGGGTCCCGTGCCCATTCTGGGCACACCCTTTTGCAACCGGCGCCTCTTTCGGGGCGCGGAACCCTATGCGCAGGGATCGCCCTGCCAGAAAGAGACTTATGGATTTTGACATGTTGGGCCTCGCGCCCCGCCTCGTGGCGGTACTGAAAGAACAAGGTATCACCGACCCCACCCCGATTCAGAAACAGGCCATTCCGCATGCGATGCAGGGCCGTGACGTGATGGGCCTTGCCCAGACCGGCACCGGCAAGACCGCCGCGTTCGGTCTGCCGATGATCGACGCGCTGATGAAAGCAGGCGTAAAGCCCGCGCCCAAGACCGCGCGCGGCCTCATCCTTGCCCCCACGCGCGAGCTGGCCAAGCAGATCGCCGACAACCTGACCAACTACACCCAAGGCAGCCACCTCAAGGTCGCTTTGGTCGTGGGCGGCGCCGGAATCACCGGTCAGTCGCGCCGTCTGGAAAAGGGCGTCGACCTTCTGGTCGCAACGCCCGGCCGCCTGATCGACCTCATCGACCGCAAGGCCGTTCGTCTTGACGAAACCATCTATCTTGTCCTCGACGAGGCCGACCAGATGCTCGACATGGGCTTCATCCACGCGCTGCGCCGGATTGCCCCGCTTCTGGCCACTCCGCGCCAGACGATGATGTTCAGCGCCACGATGCCCAAGCTGATGAGCGAACTGGCCGACAGCTATCTCGACAAGCCGGTGCGCGTGCAGGTGAACCCTCCGGGCCAGCGCGCCGAAAAGATCGCACAGTCGGTCCACTTCGTCGCCAAGGCCGCCAAGCTGGACCTGCTGGTCGAGCTGCTGGACGATCACCGCGACGAGCTGGCCCTGGTCTTCGGACGCACCAAGCATGGCTGCGAAAAGCTGATGAAGGTCCTGGAAAAAAAGGGCTTTGCCGCCGGTTCGATCCACGGCAACAAAAGTCAGGGACAGCGTGACCGCGCCCTGCAGGCGTTCAAGGATGGCAAGATCCGCGTTCTGGTGGCGACCGATGTGGCCGCCCGTGGTCTGGATATTCCAGATGTCGGCTATGTCTACAACTTCGAGCTGCCGAATGTGCCGGACCAGTACGTCCACCGCATCGGACGCACCGCACGTGCCGGTGCCGAAGGCCGCGCGGTAGCGTTGGTGTCGCCCGAAGAGATAATCGAATTCAAGGACATCGAGAAAACGATGAAAGAGACGATTCCCGTCGCCTCGGGCCGCGAATGGGAGATCATGCCGGGTCAGAAAAAGCGTCCCAACGGTGGCGGCGGTGGCGGTGGTCGCGGGCGCGGCACGCCCCGTGCCGGCGCCAAGCCCAAGCAGGGCAACAAGCCGGGCCATACCAACACCAAGCCCGCTGGCGGTCAGCGCCGCAGGCGTCAGGGTGGTGCTGCCGCAAGCTGAAAAGCCCGGCGCAAGCCCGCATGCGGGCTTGCGCCCCGGAACATGGCTTGGGCCGGGCAGTTGTCCCTTCACAAGGAAGGAGACGAACCATGTCCATCAAGGAAATGATCAACGAACATCCCGACGTTGCGGGTCATCTGAATGAACCGCTGGCCGAGGCGGTGAAACACGCGATGTATTGTGCCGCAATCTGCAATTCCTGCGCCGATGCCTGCGGAGCCGAAGCAGACGACCGCCGCGACTGCATCCGGTCCTGCATGGATTGCTCGGACATCTGCACCGCGACCTACCGCGTGGCCTCGCGGCGCACGGGCCGCAATGTCATCGTGCTACGCAACATGCTCGAAGTCTGCGCTTCGACCTGCGAAGCCTGCGAGGACCACTGCGCCATGCACGACGACGCGCATTGCAAACGTTGCGAAAAGATGTGCCGCGAGTGTGCTGCCGACTGTCGCAAGGCGATCGAAAACCTCTAAGATCGACCGCGGCGCTCGGACGTTTTCACAAGCCCTTGGCGAGTCCCGTTTTTAGGCGGCTTTTACGGCAAGATCTTGCGCCGGACCGTCTTTGCCGGAACTCTCGTTCAGGACATGCCCGCGATTGCAAAATGCGCCACCGCGCCTTCGGAAAACCCAAGACGCTCTTTTACAACGAAAAACGCCGCCCCAAGGGGCGGCGTTCTGTATTCTTGCTGGAACGGCTTTAGAAGCCCAGACCGGCGTACTTGTTCTTGAACTTGGACACGCGGCCACCGGTGTCCATCAGGCGGGACGAACCGCCAGTCCACGCGGGGTGAACGCTGGGATCGATGTCGAGCGTCATCACGTCGCCCTCTTTGCCCCAGGTCGAACGCATTTCCACTTCGGTCCCGTCGGTCATCTTGACAGAGATCGTGTGATATTCGGGATGGATGTCTTTTTTCATCGTGTCCGTCCTTACGCTTCGGGCTGCTTGCGCGGCTTGTAGTTGGAAACTTCTGCGATGCGGGCGGATTTGCCGCGACGCGCGCGCAGGTAGTAGAGCTTGGACCGACGGACCTTGCCGCGGCGGATCACGGTGATCTCGTCGATGTTGGTCGAATAGAGCGGGAAGACACGTTCCACGCCTTCGCCGAATGAAATTTTGCGAACGGTGAACGAACCGGCAATGCCGACACCGTTCTTGCGCGCAATGCAGACACCTTCGTAGTTCTGCACACGGGTGCGGGTGCCCTCGGTCACCTTGTAGCCAACGCGGATGGTGTCACCCGCCTTGAAGTCGGGGATGGTCTTCCCCAGCTCAGCAATCTGCTCAGCGTCGATTTGTGCGATCACGTCCATGATTCGCTCCTATGGTTCAGTGCGGTTTTGGTCCGCAACGTGGTGGCCCTCAGCGCTCTTGGTCTTCTTCCGGGTCCGCATCGCGCCCGCCAGAGATCAGGGTCCGTATCATTGTGCGTCCGGGGTGGGGCGGATGGCCGGGGACCGAAGAAAGTCGCCCGCAGGTCCATGTCCACGCAAGACAGGTCCGAATCCATCGCTGGACCGGATGGGGCCGTATAAGGCGAGACGGTCGTTCGGGCAAGGGGGTGAACGGAGGGCCGCTTGGGCCGGAATCAGTCCTGTTTCTGACGGGCCGCCCACATGTCGGGACGGCGTTCGCGTGTCAGTTCCTCGGACTGCGCCCGCCGCCAGTCTGCGATCCGGGCGTGATGGCCGGACATCAGGACCTCGGGGATGGCGCGTCCCTGCCATTCGGCGGGGCGGGTGTATTGCGGATGCTCCAACAGACCCGAGGAATGGCTTTCCTCGACAGCGCTTTCGGCGTTGCCCAACACGCCGGGCAAGAGGCGCACGGTCGCATCCAGCATCGCCTGTGCCGCGATCTCGCCGCCGGTCAGGACAAAATCGCCCAGCGACACTTCGATGATGCGGAAATGGTCGAGCACACGCTGGTCGACGCCCTCGAACCGGCCACACAACAGTGTGACACCCGGCTCTGACGCCCAGTGCTGCGCGATCTTCTGGTTGAAGGGCACGCCGCGCGGCGAAAGGTAGAATATGGGTTGCGGGGCAACCGCCTGCTGTTTAGCGGCCATAATGGCCTGCTCCAGAACGTCTGCGCGGATGACCATCCCGGCCCCTCCGCCTGCGGGGGTGTCATCGACGTTGCGGTGCTTGCCGACGCCGTGATCGCGCAGGCCAATGGTATCAAGATGCCATACGTCATCCTTGAGCGCCTTGCCGGTCAGGCTTTCGCCCAGCACGCCGGGAAAGACCTCGGGGAACAGCGTGATCACCTGCGCCTGCCATGCCCCAACGATGTGCGGGTTTTCTTCGATCAGCTCGCGCGGTTTCAGCGACGGGCGAATGGTCTTGCGACCGTGGGAACGGGGAGGGTGCGTCATGGCCTGCCTGTAGCCCAAGGGCAAAGGCAGGCCAAGGGTCACGCGATGGCGATTACGCCGAAGAGGACCAGCAGGAAGATCACCAGTGCGATGATGGCCAGCCATTTGGCACCTGTCAGAGCAGCGCCCTGAAGGCCACCCATACCCAGAAGACCGGCGACAGCCGCGACGGCAAGAAGAATGAGGATCCACTCTAGCATTTGTTTACTCCTTTGAATGCGTCGGAAAACGCACACAAAGACGTGATTGTTCCGTCAAATCCTGCGCCAGCCGCCGACGCTGTGCTTTTCGGCCAGTTCGGTCTTGCGCGCCTGAACCTCGTCGTCGGTCAGATCGCTGCGGTTCAGCGCAAGGTATTCCTTCCATACGTTGTCGCCAGGTCCTTCGTTTCCGCGCCCGACGGGGGTGGTGGCCACGAGGGCACCTGCGGGTATCGGCAGCTTGCCTACCAGCGCGGCTCCGGGTCCCAGCGGATGCTGCAAGGCGTCCGTCATGGACAGCGTTTCGACAGGTACGGGTGCGATGGCCTCGGCTACCTCTGCGGCCATCTTGTCGAGCGCCGTCGCCCCTTCGTGCGCGCGGGCGAAATCCACGTAGTCCTGCGTCAGCCGGTATCCTTTCAGGTGGTGCCGGTAGGCACTGAACAGCCAGCCTTCGCCGTCCCGTGTCGTAAAGACCACGCGGACGTCTGCCGTCGGAAAGGTTTCGCCAAAGTAGCCGACGATATAGCTCGTCATCATCGGCACGGCAGCATAGTCCGGAACGCCGGGCCAGCCGGGCAGGTGGCCAGACAGCCCTTCGCTGGAGACGACCAGGTGCCGGTCGGGGTGGGGCGGGTTTTCGGAGACGGCGTCATCCAGCAGGCTGACCAGATCGACAAGGTCCATCGGGTTACCCGTGCGCGAGAACCGCGCGCAGTCCTTCACCACGGGTTTCATGTGCCGTAGCATCAGCAGGCTCAGGTGGGGTTCCAGAACCTCGCGGTTGAGCCACAGGTAGTGCTGGATCGAAGATGTGCCGGTCTTGTGAAAGCCCGGATGAATGAGGATCTGACGCATGGTCCCATAAGGACCGGCATTGCGCCCCACTGCAAGGCGTCAGGTCTCGGGAAACAGCCCCGGTGGCGGGTCTGCAACGATCCGGCCCGTGGCCATATCGACCGTTGGCACAGCCTCGCGCGTGAAGGGCAGCAAGACGGTTTCTGCCGTTCCGGGCACTGCGAGTTCCAGTAGATCGCCCGCGCCGTGGTCCATCACGTTGCGGACGGTCGCGATCTGGGTTCCGCCGGTGTCGAAGACCGGCAGGCCGATAAGGTCGGCGTAATAGTATTCATCGTCCGCCGGTGGCGGAAGCCGGTCGCGGTCGGCGTAAAGCTGCACGCCCTTGAGAGCATCGGCCTCTTCCTTGGTGGTGACGGCATTGATCCGCGCGGTCAGCGCGTTTCTGGCCTGCCCGGTAAGGACGATCTGGTCGAATGTGCGCCCGTCCTCGGTATAGAGCGGCGCATACTCCGCAATGTCGAGAGGGTCGGCGCAAAAGGACTTCAGGCGCACTTCGCCTTGCACGCCAAACGCGCCGCCAAGGGCCCCTACGATCACGCGGTCTGACATGGGTCGATCCTTTGGGTTCGGGTCCGGGACGACGCGCCCCGGACCCCAAAGCCGTTACTCTTCGGCGGGTGCGTCTGCAGCTGGTGCTTCTTCGGCAGGTGCGTTGGCGGCTTCTGCGGCGGCGGCTGCCTTGGCGGCTTTCTCTTCGACGCGGGCCTGAGCGGCCTTGCCGGGTGTGCCCTTCTTGAGGTTGGCACGCTCTTTCTTGGCGATAACGCCGGCGGCCTCAAGCATGCGGCTGACGCGATCGGTCGGCTCTGCGCCCTGATCCAGCCAATGCTTGACGCGGTCGATGTCCATCTTGACCCGGTCTTCGCTGTCCTTGGCGAGCAGCGGGTTGTAGGTGCCCAGCTTTTCCTTGAAGCGGCCGTCGCGCGGCATCCGGCTGTCAGCGGCGACGATGGAATAGTAAGGGCGCTTCTTTGAGCCGCCACGGGCGAGGCGAATTTTCATGGCCATGAGTAGGTTATCCTTTGGTTTACGATTGGTGTTGTTGGTGGTGGTGGATGACTTCCTGAATGATGAAATTCAGGAATTTCTTGGCGAATTCGGGGTCGAGATCGGCCCGTTCCGCAAGATCGGTGAGCCGTGCGATCTGCGCCTCTTCACGGGCGGGATCGGACGGGGGAAGGTCGTGCGCGGCCTTGAGCCTGCCTACGGCCTGCGTGTGCTTGAACCGCTCGGCCAGCGTGTAGACGATGATCGCGTCAAGGCGGTCGATGCTTTCGCGGTGCTCTTTCAGCAGGGCGGCGGCGCGGGTCGTGGCGTCGGTCATCCGGGCCTCCGGTTGATCAGGGTGAGGGCGGTCATGCCGCCACCTCGGCGGGGTTCGGATGGCGGTAGACCAGCGTCTCGGGCGTGGGGCCCTTGGCGTCGCGGTCGCGCAGCGCGCCCAGCTTTTCGGCCAGCCGGACCGACCGGTCGTTGCCCGGCGCGATGTAGCTGACGGCGGTTGCCCAACCCAGAACCTCGAAGGCGTGGTGCAGGCTGGAGCGGGCGGCTTCGGTGGCGATGCCTTTGCCTTCGGTCGCGGGGTCGAACATGATCCAGCCGATTTCCGTCTCGGGCCAGTCCGGCGGACACCACGGGCCGACAAGCCCGAGCGCCGTGTCGTCGCCGTGTGCGGTCACGGCCCACATGCCACAGCCGAAAATCTCCCAGTGGCCCAGTTCGGCGGCAAACTGGCGCCAGATGCGGCCTTCGTCCATCTCGCCGAAGTGGGCGGCGCGGTCGGACCGGAAGAAGTCGCGGAACGGCAGCCAGTCACCGGGTGCGGGACGGCGCAGGATCAGCCGCGTGGTCTGAAGGGTCATCTGCATGAGGCGCCCCGGGGATGAAGTCCGACCGGTCCACGGCCCGCGAGGTCGGAGCCTCCGGCGGGGATATTTTTGGCAGGATGAGGATGCGTGACGGGCATGACGATGCTTATTTCTTTTTGCCGAAACCGGAGAGCCCGGGGGGCAGTTGCGAGCCGCCACCCAGACCGGGCAGGCCGCCAGGCATCCTGCCACCCATCTGCTTGGCCGCGGCCTCCATCGCGGCGGGATCGTTCATGTCGGGGCCGCCGCCCTTGCCGAACATGCCCTTCATGGCTTGTTTCAGCATGCCGCCCTTGCCCATCTTCTTCATCATGTCGGCCATCTGGCGGTGCTGTTTCAGAAGCTTGTTCAGCTCCTGCACCTCAAGCCCTGAACCCTTGGCGATCCGCTTCTTGCGGGAGGCCTGAAGAAGTTCGGGCTGGGCGCGTTCGCGCTTGGTCATGGAATTGATCAGCGCGATCTGGCGCTTGAGGATGCTGTCGTCCATCCCGGAGGCATCCATTTGTTTCTGCATCTTTCCCATGCCGGGCATCATGCCCATCATGGATTCCATGCCGCCCATCTTGATCATCTGTTCCAGCTGCATCTTCAGGTCGTTCATGTTGAACCGACCCTTCTGGAAGCGCTTCATCATGCGTTCGGCCTGTTCGGCCTCGATCGTGTCCTGCGCCTTTTCGACCAGCGCCACGATGTCGCCCATTCCGAGGATGCGGCCTGCAATGCGGTCGGGTTCGAATGTTTCGATGGCGTCCATCTTTTCGCCAAGGCCCACGAAGCGGATCGGCTTGCCGGTGATCGCACGCATGGACAGCGCCGCACCGCCGCGTCCGTCGCCGTCCATCCGGGTCAGGACGACGCCGGTGACGCCGATCTTGTCGTCGAATTCCTGCGCGACATTGACCGCGTCCTGACCGGTCAGGCCATCGACCACCAGCAGCGTCTCGCGCGGATTGGCGACGTCGCGGACCTCGGCGGCCTGCGCGATCAGTTCCGCGTCGATGTGCAACCGACCCGCGGTGTCGAGCATGTAGACATCATAGCCACCCAGACTGGCCTGCGTCTTGGCGCGCTTGGCGATCTGCACGGGCGTTTCACCCTTGACGATGGGCAGGGTGTCGACGCCGATCTGCTTGCCCAGGATTGCCAGCTGTTCCATCGCGGCGGGGCGGTTGGTGTCGAGGCTGGCCATCAACACGCGCTTGCCTTCACGCTCGGTCAGGCGCTTGGCCAGTTTCGCGGTGGTCGTCGTCTTGCCCGAGCCTTGCAGGCCGACCATCAGAATGGGGGCGGGCGGGTTGTCGATCTTGAGCTTGCCGGGGTCTTCGTCGCCGGTCAGCACGTGCTTCAGTTCGTCATGGACGATCTTGACGACCTGTTGGCCGGGCGTGATCGACCGGGTGACGGACTGACCGGTGGCTTTCTCCTGCACCGCGTTGACGAAGTCGCGGGCCACGGACAGCGATACATCGGCCTCGAGCAGGGCGACCCGCACCTCGCGCAGGGCGGTCTTGACGTCGTCGTCTGACAGCGCACCCTGCTTGGTGAGCCGGTCGAAGACGCCTGAAAGGCGATCTGATAGGTTCTCGAACATGGCGTTCGTCCCTTACGTTCGGTTGCAACGGGTCCAATGTAGGTTCCCGATGCCAAATGCGGTAGCGCCCCCGTGGGCGCAACGCGCTGACGGGGGGCGATCCTTGATCTTTCAAGGACCGGAAAGCGGATGCTTACCGGGTTGCGCGCGGTTTAGGCGCGCGGGCGGTGCGAGTCAACTGCGATGGGCTTCAAGCCAAGCGTTGATCGTTTCGGTCACGATCCGGTGGTTGGCCGAATTGGTATAGATGCGCGTGATCGGCACTTTGACCGGTGCCGTCCCGCCCGAAAAGCGCATCATCACGCGCTGCCGGTCCTGATCGTCGGAGCCGCTGAAATCCAGCTCTGTCCCCTTGAGTTGATGCATGGGCCGGGTCACCGTGCGTGTGCCCTGAGCGCGGCGTCGCCGGATCGACACGGTATCGCGCCGGGCGTCGAAGAACACGCTTGTGCGTTCGAGGGTCACGCCAAGACTGACCGCCAGGACAAGTGCGATCAGCATCAGGCCAAGACCCGGTATGAAGAGGCCACTGTGCAAAAGGGCCAGGGCAAGGGCGAGGGCCACGATGATGAGGAGCGAAACGGTCGAGGCCAAGACCCACGCCGCATCTTCGGCGATCAGCAGGTCGGGTGTATTCTCGATGATCTTCATCGGGCGGACGTTGCGTGTCTGGATAGAAAGGTGCCGATTTCCGCGACCGAGGCATCCGCCTCGGGTGACCGGCCCACGTTGAGCTGCCAGACATGTGGCAGCCCCTGATGTTCGCTGAAGGTCACGGCGACACCGGCTTTGCGCAGATGCTCTGCCATCAGGCGGCCATCGTCATAAAGCACTTCGGTCACATCGCAACAAAGGTAGGTCGGCGGTGCGCCGGTGAAGTCGCCGAGGATGGGCGAGGCGTCCTCCTGTTCGGGCGACTGTCCTGCGAGGTATTGCGCGACGCTTCGCGCGCCCCATTCGGGCGAGATGAGGGGGTCACGCTTGCGGTTGCGGGCAAGGGACGGGTTCTGCAGTCTCAGGTCGGTGACGGGCGACATGCAGGCGCAGGCGGCGGGCAGGGGCAGGCCCCGCCGCTTGAGCCGCAGGATCAGGGCAAGCGCGAGGTTGCCACCCGCGCTGTCGCCGACCACGCAGATCGGGCCGCCGTCGGGAGTGTCCAGCAAGGCGCGATAGGCGGTCTCGACGTCGTCGAGCGCGGCAGGGAAGGGATGTTCGGGGGCCAGCCGGTAATCGACGAAGACACCGCGCATCCCGGCAGCTTGCGCCATGCGGGCGACCAGGTGTCTGTAGCTGAGGATATCACCGATCACGAAACCGCCGCCGTGGATATAGAGCAGGGTGCCGTGCTCTGGCGCATCTGCGATGTGGCAGCGATAGGCCGGTATGGTGCCGAGGGTTAAGCGGTCGACCTGCAGTCCTGCGGGGCGCTTGCTGAAAAGGACCGCACTCAGGCTGAATGCCTTTCTGACAAGGGTTGGTGACTTGATCGCGGACAGCACGGGCTTTTGAACATAGCGTGCATAGCGATTGAGGATGCGTTGGCGGCGTGACAGCATTCTGTTTATCTGCCCCTCTGCTGCGGGCCGGTCAATGGGGCTGCGGTCTTGCTACCCCGGCAGAAATGACTGACACCTGTCCCGACTGTGCAAAGCCGCACGAAGGGAGATGTCTTGGACAATTGGGATGAAATCCGCACGGCCTATCAGGTGGCGCGGGCCGGGACGGTCAGTGGAGCGGCAGACACGCTGGGCGTGCATCACGCAACGGTGATCCGGCATATCGACGCTTTGGAGGCGCGGCTGGGCGTCAAGCTGTTCCAGCGCCATGCGCGCGGCTACACGGCAACCGAAGCCGGCGCGGACCTTCTGCAGGTCGCCAAGGTCACGGACGAACAATTCACCCAGCTTCTGGGGCGGATCAAGGGACGTGGCGAAGGCGTGTCCGGCGATCTGGTGGTCACCTCGCTGGCCGAGATGTCGATCATCCTTGTGCCCGTGCTGGCGGAATTTCAGCAAGAACATCCGGGTCTGCGCATCCGTTACCTGACCGGCGAACGGGTCTTCCGGCTTGAATACGGAGAAGCGCATGTGGCCCTGCGTGCGGGCTCTCAGCCGGACGAGCCCGACAACGTGGTCCAGCCGTTCATGGACTTCAACGTCGCACTGGCTGCGTCGAAAGTCTATCTTGACCGGGTGGGTCGCCCCACCAGCGAGGCTGATCTGAAGGACCATACGCTGATCGGGCACGACGACGACACCAACCGTGCGCCGTTCAACCGCTGGATGCACGAAATTGCGGGCCGGGACGCTATCGCGTTCCGCACCACCGACGCCCGGGCCACGCGCGAAGCGGTTTTGTCCGGCGCAGGGATCGGTTTCGTCACGGCGGTCGATCTCAAACGGCACGACATTCTGGAACAGGTTCTGCCGCAGCGTCCGGAATGGGCCTCGAAGCTTTGGCTTGTCACCCATGTCGATCTGCACCGGACGACAAAGGTGCAGGCATTCCTCAGCTTTCTCAAGCGGCGTGTGAAGGACTGGAACGCGTGATTTCCCCGCGGATCGCCGGTCATTTGGCGATGTTGGCCTTTTCGGCGCTGGTGGCGGGCAGTTTCGTGCTGGGTGCGATGGCTGCCAACGACATCGCACCGACCGCGTTGAACGTCGTGCGGTTCTGGGTGGCCGCCTTGATCATGGGCGTTGCCGCTTTCGCCAGCGGCAAGCTCGATCGCTCTGCCTTCGTGGCGCCCTGGCGCTATTTCGTACTTGCAGGGTTGCTGGTGCTTTACTTCGTTCTGATGTTCGAAGGATTGAAAACGGCACGACCGGTCAGTGCGGCGGCGGTCTTCACCCTGACACCGATCCTGGCGGCATGGTTCGGCTGGATGATCATGCGCCAGCGCCTTACGCCGCGCATGGCCCTTGCGCTGGTGATCGGAGGGGCAGGGGCAGTGTGGGTGATTTTCCGCGCGGATGTCGGTGCCTTGATCGCCTTTGATATCGGACGGGGGGAATGGGTCTATTTCTGGGGGTGTGTCGCTCATGCCCTTTATGCGCCCTTGGTGCCGCGTCTGAACCGGGGCGAGGGTGCTGTGGTCTTCACGTTTGGCACGCTTGTCGCAGGGGCCGTGTTGCTGAGCATCTGGGCCTTCCCTGCGGTTATGGCAACCGACTGGACAGCGCTGCCGCGTATCGTCTGGATCACGATCCTTTATACGGCCATCCTTGCCACGTCCGTGACCTTTACCTGCCTGCAATTCGCTGCCCTGCGCCTGCCCAGTGCCAAGGTCATGGCCTACACCTATCTGACGCCGAGTTGGGTGATCGTCTGGCAGCTTGGACTGGGTCAGTCACCACCCCCTGCTCTGGTGCTGGGTGGGGTTGGTTTGACAGCCATAGCGCTGCTGATGCTACTGCGAGACGACTCCTCCGTTGCACCGCAACCAAAATCGTAGGGAACAGAATGTCGTAGCGGGCCGTTGAGTGATCAGCAAAGAAAAGGATTGGCAATGCGAAGCATCATCTACCTCGTCGGCCTCGTCGTGATTGTTCTGGCGGTCGTCTCGTTCGTTCTCTAGCAGAACGTCCGGTTTCAAAGTGATAAAGCCGGTCCAGTGGGCCGGCTTTTTCAGTCGGGGGGCGGGGTTCCCAGCTCTTGCGTCAGAAAGGTCTCGAAGGCGTCGAAGTCCAGATCGCCCATCATCCCAAAGCCCCGCATCCATGCGCTTGCTTCGCGCAGGGCGTCGGGTTCCAGCTTGCACCACTTCACCCTTCCGCGCTTTTCCTGCGAGATCAGGCCCGCCGTCGTCAGCACCGACAGATGCTTGCTGACCGCCGCGAGGGACATCTCGAAAGGGGCGGCCACGTCCGTGACGGCCATGTCGTCCTCAAGCAGCATCGTGAGGATCGCCCGGCGGGTCGGATCGGCAAGGGCCGCGAAAACGATGTCGAGAGGGGGATCCATAAAGCAGGTGTGCGCGCGGTCGTGCGGAACGTCAACCAGTTGGTTGAATGTTGCAGGCAGCGGTTTTGCCGCTGAAACACGGGTGCCACTGTATTGATGTGTTTTGATTATGTCATATTAATCAAAGGGATATCCGGGGATCCGTGCCGTATTGACTCTTTTCACCCCCCTGCCTAGACCTCTGCTCAATCTCGGAAGGGGGCGCTTGCCTTGTCTGACCTCCAAAACCAGCCCGACGACAGAGCCCGATTGAAGGCTCTGGAGGCGAAGCTGGCCAAACGTCGGACGCCCAAGGCTGAAAAGCACCACTCGGAAGAGCATTATTCCCAGGCCCAACTGGCTTGGCGGATGGTGATCGAATTGGTGGCCGGTCTTCTGATCGGTTTCGGCATCGGATACGGGCTGGACGTGGTGTTCAACACCAAGCCCCTCTTTCTGGTGATCTTCATCTTCTTCGGCCTTGCCGCCGGCATGAACGTCATGCTGCGGTCCGCCAAAGAGGTGCAACGCAAGCAGTCGGAACAGTCCGACGACGAAGGTGGGTCCTGATGGAGCAAGACGCGGAAATCGTTGCGGGTGAAATTGTCGCCGAGGGTGCTCCAGACGCAGGCGGGCTGGTTTTCCACCCGCTGGATCAGTTCATCGTCAAACCTGTCTTCGGCGATGGCCCTGTCCATTGGTATTCGGTTACGAACGTCACTGTCTGGCTTGCGATCGTTGTGCTGGCGACGCTGGCTCTTTTCGTGCTGGGCTCGCGGTCGCGCAAGGTCGTGCCGGGCCGGTTGCAATCCGTCGTCGAGCTTTTTTACGGCTTCATCCACAAGATGGTCGAGGATATTACCGGCAAGGAAGGCCTGAAGTACTTTCCGTATATCATGACGCTTTTCGTGTTCATCTTCTTCGCCAACTACCTTGCATTGCTGCCGATGTCCTACTCGGTGACGTCGATGATCGCCGTGACGGCCGTTCTTGGCTTCGGTGTCTTCATCTGGGTCACGGTGCTTGGCTTTGTGCTGCACGGCACCAAGTTTCTGGGCCTTTTCTGGATGAAGGATGCGCCACTGTTCCTGCGACCGATCATCGCGATCATCGAGGTCATTTCCTACTTCGTGCGCCCCGTCAGCCATTCGGTTCGTCTGGCCGGCAACATCACCGCCGGGCACGCGGTCATCAAGGTTTTCGCGGCTTTCGCGCCGGTTCTCATCATCAGCCCGCTGTCCATTCTGGCCATCGTGGCGATCTACGGTCTCGAAGTCCTCGTGGCCGGGATCCAGGCTTATGTCTTCGTCATTCTGACCTGCGTGTATCTGAAGGATGCGCTGCATCCGGCACACTAAGGTCCGATACTCAACGACCCTCAAATTCCATCTGTAAGGAGAAAAGATCATGGAAGGCGATATCGCAACTCTGGGCGCAGGCCTCGCTGGCATTGGTACCGGTCTGGCTGCACTCGGCGTCGGCAACGTGGCTGGCAACTACCTCTCTGGCGCATTGCGCAACCCGTCGGCTGCCGCGTCGCAGACGGCCACACTGTTCATCGGTCTGGCATTCGCCGAAGCACTGGGGATCTTTTCGTTCCTCATCGCACTTCTGCTGATGTTCGCTATCTAAGACCGACCGATCGACTTTTCCTTACGGCTGGCCGGTCCCCACAGGGGCTGGCCGGTACGATGGAAACAAAGACCAACACGCGCATCCGGGGGCCAGCATGGCGACACCAGCAGATGAAATAGTCGTAGGAGCCTGCGTCGACGCAGGCGGCAGTGCACTTGGCATGCCGCAGCTTTGTGCCGACTGGATGCCGAACCAGATTTTCTGGCTAATCGTCGCCCTGATCGTGACGTTCCTGATCCTCAGCCGCATTGCCCTGCCGCGGATCTCGTCGGTCCTTGCAGAGCGGTCTGGCACGATTACGAACGATCTGGCCATGG
>Ga0307944_1000122_pt1 | contig 42281 bp, 47 predicted proteins | sample OrgLakmetagen179_FD_201831 | JGI IMG/M metagenome (GOLD analysis project Ga0307944, IMG submission 201831) | Saline water microbial communities from Organic Lake, Antarctica - #179 | ecosystem: Environmental > Aquatic > Non-marine Saline and Alkaline > Saline | place: Antarctica: Organic Lake... | reverse complement strand
TTCTACTTCGATGTATTTGGCCTGTTCAATGACCTTCTCAACGACCCCAATGCTTTTGGTTTCACCAACACAACCGGAGAGTGTCGTTCGGTCGTCTTCTTCTCGGAACGGAGCTGCCAGAACCCCGAAGAGTTCGTTTTCTGGGATCAAATCCATCCGACAACGGCGGCACACGACTACCTTGGCAAACAAGCCTATCAGCTTTTGCTCAGCGGCAATTCAATTGCAAAAGTCCCCGAGCCAATGTCACTTGCCCTGTTACTACTGGGCATCACCGGCTTGTGGGGGCGTCGTTTCCTCAAGTATTCCAGGCGTCTCTGACTCTGGTATCGTGAGCGAATGGTTCACTTTCTCAGGTAATGCGAATGCACCCGGTTTCAAGGCTTACTCGATGTTTGGTGCCAGTGATACTGTCAATAATGGCGCCGCACACCGTGGCTGAGAAACCGGTGACACGGATCGCCCTGGAGCAGACACAGGGCGAAAGATCCGTAAAAACATCCCTTCTGATGGGCAACGATTTTATTGCCTATTTATCAGAGAACGACCGGCTGGAATTTCTCTATAGCTCAGAAACCAGAGACTTATGGTTGCTGGACCACGACAATCAGTTGGCTCAGTTAATCAATGAAACCATCATTCAAGACATAGCAAACCGGCTGGCGATCGAAGTATCAGAATTCAGATCAAGTCTGGCGTCCTTGCCGGAAAAAGAGCGCGACCTGTCGATGAAACGATTTGAGCAATTGTTCGAGTCGTCCCGCCAACAAGCGGCAATCCCGGCCGACAATTTCATTGCCCAGGGAGAGTCTGGAGAATTCGCCTCCATCCAATGCCAGTGGCACACCATAATTACCCAGGATGATAGCGGAGACAGACAGCTAGGCACTGCGTGTCTGGCCAAACCTGATGTTTTCGAAAATGGCCATGTCCTTGCCTCCTTCCTGTCCGAGGTCTCACGCTTTCTGGACATTGTTGATGAGGCGGATACCGGACCCATCTCTTTTCCCTCTGCCGGCAACCCCATCGCTTTTGCCACGCACACGGGACTGCTCGCGATCAAAGTGATTCCCGACCCCGAGTTCGGCATCCCACAAACCGCCATGGAAGTTGTCTCGATTTCGGCAGAGCCCGATTCGAGCAGTCAGTACCGGGTGCCGGATGACTATCGTCGGCAACGTTTTGACCAACCCCTCTAAAGTCTTTGATTCTGTTTGCCCGGATTCCCTTCTCGATGATGCGTTGTAGAATGTCATAACCAAAGCGACCCACAAGGCACCATTAGGATGATCGATTTCCGCAGCGACACCGTTACCCGCCCTACCGCCGCCAAGCGCGACGCCATGGCCAGCGCTACACCTTGATAAAGCAAAAGCGGCAATCAAGGCCGATGACTTCCATTTCGCGTGCACCCGCATGCTATCTCTGGAGAACACCATCGGCGGCAAGGTGCTGTCCCTTGATTATCAGCACCAGGCTCGCGACTTCTGCACCAACCACAACCTTCAACTCCATCTTGATGGCGCCCGGCTATTCAATGCCGCGGTAAAGTCCAATTGCGATGTAACCGAGATAAGTCGGCACTACGGTTCGGTCAGCGTTTGCCTTTCCAAGGGACTGGGTGCACCGGTCGGGTCACTGCTGTTGGGGTCGGAGGCTTTTATCAAACGCGCAACCCGATTGCGCAAGATGGTGGGCGGCGGTATGCGGCAAGCCGGCATTCTTGCCGCCGCTGGACAGATCGCACTGGAGCAGGGACCGCTTCGTTTGCAGGAAGATCATGAAAACGCTGACTATTTGAGCGCGGGCCTTGCCAGCATTGCAGAACTGGATATCGACCCAGCCAGCACCCAGACCAACATCGTCTATGCCAGATGCCGGTCGGGCAAAGCCATCCAACTACGGGATTACCTGGCTGACCACGGCATTCGGATTATAGCAGGCAACCCTATCCGCTTCGTGACGCACCTGGATGTAAACCGTCAGGATGTGGATCAATTGCTGGACGCCATCCGGCGGTTCTACCAACCGTAAAGACTGGTTGGGTGCGCCACCGCACAGACCACCGAAACCCGAGGCCCTATTATAAATCATGGTGTGGCGATGGAACCGCCATAACAGGACGTTACACCTTGTGCGGCAGGGATGGCCGCGCGACCAAACTCAGGAATCGGAAGAATAAGGAGGAATTGCGATGAATAATATCGTCTATCTCGTGGGCGCCGTGGTTATCGTTTTGGCAATTCTCTCCTTTCTTGGCTTTCGCTAGCCGAAGCGCGAAACTAAAGCGCTAGCTAACCCGCTAGCGCGGCCCGAACCTTCTTGCTCAGATGGCCCATATCCACCCGGCCCAGCACCCGAGGTTTCAGATCATTCATCACACGACCCATGTCCTGCATTCCCTGTGCATCTGCTGAACTGATCGCGGCACCAATCAGGGCATCGAGGTCATCCTCGGTTAGCGCTGCCGGCATGAATTCCTCAATGATTACCATCTCTGCGCGCTCTTTGTCGCCCAGCTCCTGTCGACCGGCTTCATCATACTGGCCAGCGGCGTCACGGCGCTGTTTCAACATTTTATCCAGTACTTTAAGAACGTCGTCGTCTGATAGTTCACGGCGCTCATCGATCTCGATCTGCTTTACCGCAGACTGGGCCATACGCAGGGTGACCAGCCGAGTTTTATCCTTGTTCCGCATGGCTTCTTTCACCGCGGTACTCAATGTTGCCTTCAGGGATGATTCCGACACCGTTGACCTCCTGTTCTATACATTAGAGACTTTTGCCCGAGTTTTTGTCAAAGCAGTAGCTTTAACGGAAATTCGGTGCACATTCAATTATTAACGCGAAGGGATATTTTGATAGGTGATCAGATGGCAGTGAACCAAAACGCCCTTTTCAGCCTACTCTGGTAACGAGCGTTTACTTTTGCCCCCAATGGAGCGGCCTCATGATTACAGTACACCACTTGAACAACTCCCGCTCACAGCGCGTTTTATGGATGCTGGAGGAGTTAGGCGTACCCTACGAGATACAGCACTACCAACGTGATGCCAAAACCATGCTGGCGCCTGCAAGCCTGAAGAAAGTGCACCCGTTGGGAAAATCACCAGTGATTACTGATGGCGATCTCGTGGTTGCGGAATCCGGCGCCATCATTGAGTATCTTGCCCATACCTACGGCAAAGACACCCTGTTGCCACCAACTGGCGGTCAGGCGCGGCTCGATTACACCTACTGGCTGCATTACGCCGAAGGGTCAATAATGCCTCCATTGGTGATGCGGCTGGTATTCGAAAAGGTCAAGACCAGCCCGATGCCCTTCTTCGTCAAGCCCGTGGCCAAAGGCATATCCGACAAAACCAACGAAGTTTTTATCGGCCCGATGATTAAAACGCATCTCGACTTTGTCGAGTCCCATCTGGCCGAAAGCACCTGGTTTCTAGGGGATGATCTCAGCGCGGCAGATATTCAGATGAGCTTTCCGCTGGAAGCCTCCGTCTCCCGGGGCATCGTTGGCAAGGGTCGACCACACATTGATGCCTGGGTCGAACGTGTCCATGCCAGACCGGCTTACCAGAGAGCGCTTGAAAACGGAGGTTCCTACGATTTTGCCTGAGCGGCCAGTTTTATCTTAGCCACTCAAGTCCCGAAGTCGCCCCCACCCGGAGGCTTCCCTAGCGTACTTTTGACAGGAACTTTTGGGTGAGCGGGTTCTGCGGGTCCGTGATTACCTGCTTGGCCTCGCCAATTTCGGCGATCACGCCCTCGTGGAAATAGGCCACGCGATCCGACACATCGCGGGCAAAGCCCATCTCATGGGTCACGCAGATCATCGTAGCCCCTTCGTCCGCTAGCAGCCGCAGGGTGTCCAACACCTCACCCACCAGTTCGGGATCAAGGGCAGACGTCACTTCATCAAACAGCATGCAGTCAGGCTTCATTGCCAGGGCCCGGGCGATTGCCAGGCGCTGCTGTTGACCACCAGACATCTTGGTGGGATACATATCAAACTTGTCCCCCAGACCAACATGCACAAGTTCCTTTTTGGCGATTTCCATCGCCTCGTCCTTGCTCATTTTTTTGACGATCCTGGGTGCCAGGGCGGCATTTTCCAGAACGGTCAAATGGGGAAACGAGTTCCATTGCTGGAACACCATCCCTAGTTTCTGACGCAGCTTGTCCTTGTTCGTCTCCTTACTGTGAACGTCAATGCCATCCAACAGAATTTTGCCCTGCTGGATTGGTTCGATGGCGTTGATGCAATACAGCAGAGTCGATTTGCCGCTGCCCGAGCCCCCAATAATGCTAAGGACTTCGCCTTTTTCGACATCCAGATTGACGCCTTTTAGGACTTCGAGATCACCAAACGATTTATGCACATTCTGGATGTTAATCATATCGCCATTTTCCTTTCGACATACCGCCCGTAAGACGACAAAGGGTACGAGATAATGAAATAGAACAGACCAACACCTATCAGGATTTCCAATGGTTGCTGGGTACGTGAAATCAACTGTTCAGATGTGCGCAACAGTTCCATATAACCAATCACCGACACCAGGGCAGAATCTTTGATAACACTCAAAGCAACCCCCAGCCAGGAAGGAAGCACGGCACGCAAGCCAATCGGGAACTGAATGTAGTAAATCGTCTGCCAGTACGTCATGCCCAGTGAGCGAGCGGATGTCCGCATTGACACCTGCACACTCTCGAAACCACTGCGGAACACTTCACTCATGAAGGCCATGGTATAGAGCGAAAGCACGATGGAACCGGCAACAAATGGTCCCATGTTGAAACCCGCCACACCCACATAAGTGGAGAACAGCACCAACTGGATGATCAGCGGGACGCTTCTCAGCACGTCCAACAACTGACCAAGTATGAGGTTGACTGTCTTGTTGCTTTCGGCGCGAATAAAGCCGATAACCAGGCCCAACAGGGACCCGACCACGATAGCCAATACTGAGATCACCACGGTATTCCAGACCCCGGTCAAAATCAGGCCCGAGTCACTCCACGACAGAGGTGTAAAAAGAGAGCCCATCAGATTTCTCCCTTAAACAGTCTGCGGGAAAGTAAAGACGCACTGGTTAGTACCAGTTTGGTAATAATAAAGTACATCACGGCCGCCACGATGAAGAATTCGAGCGTGCGGAAGGACTGCGACTGCAACCGCTGGGTTTCGCCGGACAACTCACTCATGCCCACCAGGATCCCCAGCGAGCTCATCAGGATGGACCAGACGAACTGGTTGGTCATCGGGTGATAAATTCGCCTGAACATCTGCGGCAGAATAATATACCGGTAGGCCTGGATGCTGGTCATACCCAGGGATTTTGAAGCACTGTATTGGGTCGTGGGTATCGACTGGAACCCACCCCTGAAGGTTTCGGCCAGGTAGCCCGCATTGATAAACACCAGAGCACTCAAGACCGCAGCGTATGGGCTAAGGTGAATACCGAAAGCGCCCAGGCCAAAATAAGCCATGTAGATTTGGAAAAGCGCCGGAGTATTCCGGGCAATCTCGATCCAGGTGGTCGCTATGTAGCAAAACGGCTTGGTATTGTTCATTTTGACGATTGCCATCATTACCGCGATCACAATACCCAAAATCATCGCAAGTACGGAGACGTGCAGGGTTACAAAGGCCCCCTGCAGCATCTGAGGCAGGTTCTGGAATACGACATTCCAGTGAAATTGATAATCCATACCGCGACCAGTCTCATTGGTAAATGAAAACACTTATGCGCTTTGTGCCAGGAAACATCAGGATTTGGACTAAGGATCACTGAGTTGAGTGGCCGCCGGGGGAGTGGCGGCCACCTAAACAGCTACTTATTGTCTCTGAGAGCCTGGATCAGGTCGGCGGGAGCGTCTGAGCCAAAGTGCTCGTTGTAACGCTTATCGAGGTTACCGTCGCGGATCTGACGTACCAGAAACAGGTTCAGGTAGTTGATCCAGGCAGTCTCGCTTCTTTTCGCAATCAGACCAACCACATCGTCGTAGTTTGGCACGAACGGACCGGCAACAAAGTCTTCAAACTCTTCGCTGCGCAGCTTTGTGGCGATGTTGGTATTGGTTGAAATAATCGCGTCGACCTTGCCCTGATACAGGCCCAGGAACGCATCATTCTCGGACTGGAATGCAGTATAGTTATCGGTGTCCCAGTCATTTTGTTCGGCGTAGGCAAGGAACTCGGTCTCGTAAGTCGTACCGAGAGCAGCACCTACCTTCATATCCTCAAGATCGTCAAAGGACTCGATGTTTTTGTCTTCGTTGGCGATCACCTGAAACTTGAACACGAAGTAAGGATAGGTGAAACCGACGGATTTGGCCCGCTCCAACGTGTCAGACGTGGAACCGACAACCACATCAGTTTTGCCGGAAACCAGAGACGGGATTCGATCGCCCCAGGTCAGATTGAGGACGTTGACATCCACGCCCAGCGCGGTCGCGAGATCGTTACAGTAGTCGACGTCAAAACCGGCGGGATCGTTATTCGCGTCGAAATAGCCCATCGGTGGAAAATCCAGAACGACACCACAATTCAGGGTGCCCCGTTTTATCACGGTGTCCAGCTGATCGGCTGTCGCATTCACCGAGGCAAGTGAGACGCAGGCAACGACGACGGCGGCTAGTCTTTTTATCATGGTTTTTCTCTCTTTGGGGTTTGGGTCCACAACCTTTATACAATGTCAGATTGTTACCTTTTATAAACTACCTTAGATCGTTTAGTGAAAAAGCCTGAATCGGCTAAAAATTAAGGTTTTTTCACTTTTATTTAATTTATTTTTAAACCTTCCGGGTCGAATAGACTGGATTTTAGTCAAATGGCGTCGATCGGACACAGTTTCTCCCGGACGTTTTTGCCTGATAAAGGGCACGATCCGCAAGGACGATCAGCTCTTCGCTACCTTCCAGCTGCCCGGGCTCGGCCCCGTGAACTCCGATACTGACGGTCACTCTGTCCGCTACAGCAGACGCCGGATGCTTTATATCAAGCGCGACAATCCCCTGACGGATGTTTTCCGCAATTTCGACACCTTCCTTTCCCGTGGTGTTGGGCAAAAGAACAGCGAACTCTTCTCCGCCATAGCGTGCAATGGTTTCACCGGCTCGCCGGACATAGTCTGGCAAAGCGGCAGCAATCGATTGGAGGCAAGCATCACCGGCAGGGTGTCCAAGGCTGTCATTAAAAGGTTTGAACGCATCGACATCAATCATCAGCAGGCTAAGGGGTTAAGAGGAGCGCTTCGTCAAATCCCCGACGATTGGAGACGGACGTCAGAGCATCGGTTGTGGAGAGCTGATACAGCTCGCTGGCAAGCGCCTCGGTTTGTTCTTTGGACTTTTCCAGCTCCAGACCCTTTAGGATACTTTCCTTTAATACCGAGTGAATTTTTAGCACCTGCCGAAGAATGAAAATAAAGAAAATAACCATTAACAGGCCGATACCCTGAACGTCTGCCTGATCATTGAAAAGTAGCACGGCACTCAACGGCAACAGAATAGGGACTGCAAACAGAATGTAGGACAGCACCAAGGAAGAGGTCGATGCAACAGCCCCGGAAACCAGCCCTGCTACAGTAATTACCAGTATCGAAAGACCCGTTCCATCAAACCCGATCGCCGTACCGACATGAAGACACCAGACAAGCCAGACAAGCCCGAGTAGCAGAGAGCTCAGAGCAAAAATAGTTTGCCAGAAGCGAGGGCTCGTGCTCTGCTTATTCAGCTGATAATGTCTTTTCATCCACCAGCGTGACATCACGGTCAGCAGCAAAAAACCCGCCCAGGCAAAAACAAAATAAAGACTCACCCTGCCCCAGAGCAAAACCACATTGATGGCGCCCACGAGAGCATGGCCACTGATCACAAGTGAGGTTTGATCTACAAAACTGTCTAAAAGGTGATATTCGAGCGTTTCCCGGGAAACGTCCCCATCGATGTCGGGCGATAACCTCTGATCACAGCCCGGGAGATTCAAGATACTGGCTTGCGGCTTGTTTTTTTTCATTCCGACTATTAAGCATCTGCGAACACAACTGATCAATAACTTTCATGTAATTAAGAAGAAGCGTGAGCAAATTCTGATCAACCCCGGCGCTTACACCGCCGACGCTACTTCTTCACCCAATTCCCATTGACCTGGATATACTGACCCCCCGGCGTTTTTTCGATGGCCTTCTTGCCGGCAACGGTTTCAACTTGCGTCACCGGGATGTCGTGCTTCTCGGCAATGCGCTTGTACTCATCCCGGCGGGCATTATTGATCGCCTGAACTACGTCCCTGGCCTGGCCACTGGCACCGACGACGTCCAGGTAACCTGTTGGCGTTTCTCCCACCAGCCCCTGTTGTTTCACAGCGTCCAGCTTCTGCTTGGCTTCGGCCAGCTCCATAGCAAACACCGACGTACTGGCACCGAACGCCAAAACCAGGGCAAATACCTGCAGTACTCGTTTCATCAAAACCCCCTCAGGCTATCTGGATCCGATCAGAACAAGCCTTTTTCGCTGAATAGGTCATCCACGTCTTTATCAACTTTTACGTAGATTTCATGCTGAATCTTTACGTTCAGGTTCACCGTAATCGGTTCCTTGGGTGCCGCCATCTGCACCGTTGGCGTACAGGCAACCATTGCCAGCGGCAACACAGACAACATCAACACTCGCGTCAAAGGCGACCTATTGGGTCGCAGCGTTTTCATCATGGCATTGTCTCCTGGCCGGACTGCTGCAATAGCTCCCGGACCCGCTCTGTAACGGCTTCATTGACTCTCCCGCTTAACTGAAGGCTGGTCAGCAGGGCGGGAATGTCGTCTTCAAGGTTCAGGTTTAGGATAACCGGCTGCCCGCCCCTCACATCCGGATTCTTTCCTTCAATTCTGAGACCCAGCGTCAGCTTACCTGTCTTATCGTAGTCTATCGCGCTGGACAGCACCGAGTAGTGAAAGTTTTGCAAGGCTTGCACCACCAGATCCATGGCCTGGTTATTGCCCAGCATGGCCTGAAGTTTTTCCGCTGGCAGCTGCAACCGACCGCCCGGAGCCTCCGCCGACACACGGCCCTTCACGACCTCAATACCATCGCGACTGAAGCTGACAGGGAGACGACCGCTCAGAAAACCACTGCCGCCCAGACCCTCGGCCGGGTATACATCCATCAGACGCGTCAAGGACAGGTCTTGTATGTCCAGCAGAACGAGCCCTGCCCCAGCTTCCAGATCGTAAACTCCAGCCGGTATCTGGAGCGCGCCTTCGAGAAAACGGGCTTTTGCCTCCTTCACGGTCAACTGACCTTTCATTGGTGTCCTACCCGGCGCGGCATAGTCGCCGCTGAAACGGATCGAGCTCACGGAAACGCCCGGGTTCACCTGCTCAACCGTCAGATCACTGAGCCCGGCGGTCAACAGATCACCCTCAAGGGCGGCAAACACACCGCCACTCACGCCAGAGAAGGCAGTCCGATCAAACACGCCAGCAACATCCTTCAGGCTGGCATTTCCATTCACACCCAACCTTCCTTCCGGGCCGATACGAAACTCCACCGACACCCCGGCGTTGCCGGAATTTAGCGTCAGTAGCGGTGGCCATCCGGCAAAGGTCTCTGTCAGGGCACGAATCCCTTTTTCGCCTGCAATCACGGAATCAACCAAAATCGAAACCGCCCCACCAGGGTGGATCTGGATATCGAGATCAAGCTCAAGGCCGGCCCCGGACACCAGCACCCCCTGAGCCCGCAGATTCGCCAGAGGCCCCGCCACACGACCCCGGAAATTCCAGGCTTGGGGCACCAGAAGCGGATGTTCAATGCGGGTTGCGTCAATCTTCACCTCACCTTCAACGGCGACCCGTGCCGGCCAGCTGCCGGGAGCACCATAGTCCAGCGTCAAGGTGACATCACTGAGATTGGTGCGAAGATCCTCAAGCGTGAAACCCTGGTCTTCATCGATGAAAGCCAGCCGCTCGGTAACGACCACTGAGGAAGGGCTAAACCCGATAACCGCTGATTCGCCATTGGCGTTGATTGAGGGCAAAACATCGGCCTTACTACCAGTCAACTCCCAACTGCCGATAAGGATGTCCGGCAAAGTCGTGCCAATCTTCCCCTGCCCGATTACAAGCGACCAGCCAACCGCAACGGCTGGCCAAAAAAAGACCATCCAGCCCACAATAAAAAGCAGCCGCAATACATTGCGGAAATGCCGGCGTTGATGCGTCTCAGCAAACAGCAGGTGCATAGCGCCTCCGGCTATAGCGTTCTATCGTGGATAGGACAGGTTGACATACTCGGGCGTTGACTAGAGCATACTAGCCTATGCCTAAAACTACAGATGAAACCGGAAGTAACAGCGCACCAGAGGAACTTGTGCAACGACTCGACGTGGCCATCAAGCGCCTTGCCGAGCTCAACGCCGCTGAAGGTGTTTCACCGGTATTTGACGTGATCAATGCCGTCAGCCCACTGATGCTCAGCCCGGAAGGTCTCGAAGCACTTTACCAACGCGTGGCGGACATTGAGTCAGCCGGATTCTTTGGCGGTAGCGACTGGGACTATCCCCAGACACTGGTGCCCTCCCTGGCCGCACGCACGGTTCGCCACGGAGAACCGGCTGCAACAATCGTTGAGAGCCTGAGCCAGATTCGCCTGCTGGCCGTGGTCAAAGGCGATTACACCCACGCGTCTATTTCCGCCGAGCACGCCCACCACTTTCTCGCTCAGGCACTGGCGATGAATCTTGATCTGGTGGCCGGTGATCTCCAGGAAAGCGACCGACTGCGGCCCGAGCAGCTCGGATACGCGGTTCAGAACCTCTATCACTATTTGCTACAACATCTGGGATACGAAAACCTTCTGGAGCACCTGGTCGCCGAAGTCTGGCGGATTCTGGCGCAACGCCCCGTGCAGGTCGCGGGTGTCAAACACATGGTGACCCAGATCGCGGTCTGCCTGGAAAAACCGGACGCACTGGGTGGCGAGGTCAGCGACGACGCGGTCCGGCTGATTAACGCCGTATTCAGCCCCACCGAAGGTTGCCGTGAAGATCCCGGCTTTGACGTCTACGCCGAACGCCTGGCAGAAATGGACCATGCCACCCTGCTGCAAGAGGCCATTGCCTTTGCCGGGGCCATGCACTCAACCGGCCTGGTTTCAGCCTACATGCCGGTCTTCATACGCTACCTGCGTGGCCGCTGGAACGAACTGATTCCCACGGCTCTGGGGCTAAGCTACACGGGTGCCGACGCGTTTCACTGTTACCCGGAGTTGATTCACCAATTGATTGACGAGGCTCTTTTTCCGGAGACAAGTCAGTGTGCCTATGGCCTGGCCATGATGCTTGAGCGCGGGATCCTTTACTCGCCTCCGGTTGCGCCTTCGCTGTGGCGCCAGATGCGCCTGCCCCTCTGCAGCGCTGCGGCAGAGAAGATTGAGACCGTCTTCGGAAGCAGTCGTTCCCCCGAGTGCTTTCTGCTCGCCGATGTGCTCAATGTACTCGGGCGGCCACTGGGTATAGGACAGGGAAACTACCCGACCTGTCAGTCTACCCGCGCCCTGTCCATGTGGGCCTATAATATGCCCGCAGAACTTCTGCGAATCCTGGCCTGGGCTGCGCGGGACGATGAAATCACCATGCGCTTTGAAGGCAGCAGCATATCCTCGCGGGAACTCGGCGCTGGTCTTGCCACCGAGCCGCCGGTGGATGTCGATGCGGTGTCCCTGCTGACCGTGCCGCACCTGGACCGCATCTACTTTGAAATGGGCCGCCGCAGTATCGGCCGCGGAGAAGACCCCCACAAATGGGTCAACTCGGAATTCCATGGCGATCATGTCGGACACGGATTCCGCATTGCCGTCGACGTTTTCACGGGTGGCCTCAAAGACTTCGACGGGTTTATCCGCGATTTTTACGCCTCCTATCACCCCTTCTACAACGGCAACATCCCGGTCATCAATCCACAGCCGGCCGGCATTGCGGTGACCGACAGCGCTACTCGCTTTCTTGGCTGGCACGCCATTACCATTCAGCGGCTGGCGCTGGATACAGACAAAACCATGCGGGTCTATTTTTTCAACCCCAACAACGACAGCGGGCAGAACTGGGGCCAGGGAATAGTCACCTCAACCCACGGCCACAATGAGCGTTACGGTGAAGCCTCGTTACCGGTCGCCGAATTCGTCTCCCGTTTGTACGTCTTTCACTACGATCCGCTGGAGATCGCTGAGCCGAGCGACGTCCCCGCCGATGAAGTCGACCAGGCCAGGCAGCTAGCGAAAGACAGCTGGGCGTCGGGCCGCTCTGATAGCGATAGCGCGAACCCGGGCTAATTGCGGTAGTAACCATCAACGAACGGACGGCTCATGCTCTGGATCATTCTGGCCATTCTGGTGTTTATCATTGCCGCAACCCTGATGCTGTTCCGTCTGGAGGACCTCACCCACCTGGACGAGCATGACCATCCCGTTCGTGAGGGCGACCCCAGCGACGCCAACAAGGAAGTTCTGACACGCATTCGGGCATTGGGGCAATCATCAAAAGGCCTATACGGAAAAGCCCGATTGACCGCACTTCGAACGCACATGGACGGGCTCGGCCAGGGTGTGGAATTAGCGTCTGAAATCCGCCAGTGCGAATCACCCCGGGGTGAATGGGTCATTCCCCCCGGCTGCGATACCCGCCGCCGGGTCCTGTATATCCACGGCGGCGCCTGGGCCGCAGGCAGCCCCCTGAGCCACCGGGCCATTACCGACCGATTGTCTCGGGTAGCGCAAGCGGCGGTATTCGTCGTGGATTATCGGCTGATGCCGGAAAACCGCTTCATGGCGGGCGTTCAGGACTGCCGGGATGGGTACCGCTGGCTTTTGAATCACGGCCCGGATTCCGCCGAACCGGCCGACTTCATGCTTGTGGCAGGCGACTCCGCGGGCGGCAGCCACACCCTGGCCCTGATCGCCTGGGCGCGGGATAACGGCTTGCGCCAGGCCGACGCCGCCATTGCCTTTTCACCGTCCACCGACCTGACCCTGACGGCCCCCAGCAACCGCGGCAACATCAAGACTGACCACTTGCTGGGACCGGCCTTCGGCGGCTTATCGAAAATACCCCTGCCAGTTGTCTGGTGGGCAACTCTCGCCGCTTTTCGGGTCTCGCCGACTAACCCAGTGGCATCCCCGCTTCGTGGCGACTTGCAGAACCTGCCAACGACTCTGATTCAGGCCAGTGATACTGAAATGCTGCTTGATAACGCACGGCGCTACGTTGCCAAGGCAAAGGCGGCAGGCTCACCGGCGACCCTGCACACCTGGCCCGGAATGGTTCACGTATGGCAGATATTTGTGCCGCTACTTCCCGAGGCGGAAGAAGCGTTCAAAGACATCAAGCGATTTCTTGATGAGCTGGAATCCCCGGTCGGATCACCACCACACAGCTAACCTGTTACTCCACCGTGATGGTGATTTTCTGAGACATCACCGGCGGCTCATGGGGAACATGCAGGTGATCGCCCACCAGCAGTTGCAGGGTGTGTTCGCCCGGTTCCAGTTCCAGAGTCGTCTGGGTCTGTCCGCCGCCGAAGTGAATGTGGCTTTCATCTGCCGGGATTGATTGGTCCAGCGGCGGCAGTTTGTCGACATCCACTAACAAGTGATGATGCCCTGTGCCCTCGCGCTCCATGCCGGCCGGCGCTACGCCTAACCCTTCAAGGCCGAACCTCACAGTTACCGGAGAGCTCACGGTTTGCCCTTCCAGTGGCGTCAAAAAATAGACCGCTGCGCCCTCAGGCGCGGGAGTTGCCGCATAGACTCCGGCAACAAGTGATGAGGCAAAAACAGAACCCAGCAAAAAACGCGGTATAGCAGTGATCATGCGCATGATTCATTCCTTAAATAAGTAAACTCCTCATATAGAGTAGATCACATTTTGCGTCCCCGCATTCTGGCAAACGGTCGTGCGTTGACCATTGCCGCGGTTAATCAGGGCTTCGGCGCGCGCAGAATGAACATGGCGGCAACGGCGAGTAAAACAATGGCGGCGGCCTCATAAAGAATGTTCAAAGGATCCATCTCCTTTCCCTGCAGCACGATCAGGCGGGAAAGTGCTGTGATCGCGATAAAAATGGGGTATATGAAGGGCGACCCTTTCCCGGTGTAAAAGACCGCGACCATGGCAATCACCTCTGTATAAAGAAACATTAACAGGATGTCTGCCAGTTCGACGCGACCGCTCTGATAAACGTGGACAACCTCAAAGCTGGCGGCAACGATCGTCAGCCCAGCCGTCAGAATCAACATCAGCTTTTCAACGATCAGGAAACCGCCGACCGCGATTGTACGCTCTGTCTTGTTCATCGTATCGTCATCAGCCTTGTTAACTTGCTGATTTCGATCGGGACTTGAGTCTTGCATAAAAGGACCTTTTAACGACGAATTGTTGAGGTTGCCGGGGGCAAGCTATGACTATACCCCCTGACACTGTTTACTCTTACGAATGCGGCACGAGCAGACGATCACCATGAATGGCGCACAACCTGCTCAATCGTTGCCGTTGATAGCACAACGGGATTCGCTTTCATGGAAGAGGAACTGGCTGCCGCCTGGCAGGCCGGCTTCACGTGTTCCTCTGACACTCCGATTGAGGCAAGCCCGGGCAGTCCGCTTTCGACAATCCACCTCCGGAAACGGGGTAGTGCCTGTTCCGTCTTGGTCTCGAACACTTCAGCAATCCACTCAATCACCTGGTCGATCCGGGCTCTGTGGTCAGGGTCCGTTACGCTATCACGGTTCGCGGCAATGCCCGCAGGTAACAGGGCACCACAGATAGCACCGTGGGGCGCACCACACAGCCCACCCAACGGACCAGCAAGACCATGTACGACGCCAAGCCCGGAATTGGCTAGCGCCAGGCCGCCAAACAGGCTGACCTGCGCCAGCGCATCACGGGCCTCTTTGGACTCCGCTTCCATCAGTTGCTTCAGCGCCAGCAGTCCTTTGGGGATTGCCTCTTTGCACAACATATCTGTGAACAGATTGGCGCGGGACGACAGATAGGGCTCGATCACCTGGGTGACCGCATCCAGCCCTGAGTGCAGGCTGATGCTGCGAGGGCAGTGATCAGTCATTGCCGGGTCAATCAGGGCAAGATCGGGAAGTAACGCTTTGTCTCGCAGGCTCACTTTACGCTGAGCCTCCGGAATATCGATAACGGCGTTTCGAGTGACTTCTGCGCCGGTACCGGCGGTTGTTGGCACCAGAATCAACGGAAGACGTTTGGCTGATAAGGGTAGCCCATCTCCAACGACCTCCAAATGGCTCATCAAGTCGGTCTGGCTTGGCAGCATAGCCGCGAGAACTTTCGCCGAGTCCATGACGGAGCCACCGCCGATCCCGATCACCAGATCAATACCCAGCGCTTTACCCCTTTCAACTGCGGCAGTCAGTGTGTTGAATGCCGGCTCTTTTTCAATCGACAGTGTCTGTACAGTTTCAACGGTCTGCAACGATTCGAAGATGTCAGCAAGTCGGCCAGGGCTTTTACCGTGCACAATCAGAACTCGCGACCCGAATTGCGTCGCCCGATCGTTCAGCTGGGCTATCTGGCCCCGTCCGAAAACAATCTCGACCGGAGTTAACAAGTTAAAAGCGCCTGACATAGCAACAGAGTCCTCAAGTTAAACCGATATCATCTCACTCCCGATTTTAGACTACAGTAGGCGAGAGGTATCAGTCATTTGGCCAATCCGTATGGCTGGCAAAGCCGTAGTTACTGGTTAAACATAAGGAGAAAAATAATGAGTAACCCCGTTATTGCGGATAACAAACCGGCCAAAGTTACGCTGGAAAAAGGTAAAAAGTACGCGTTTTGTGCCTGTGGGCGCTCCGACAACCAACCTTTTTGCGACGGCTCCCACTCCGGCTCGGGCATGACGCCCAAAAGCTTTACTGCCGAAGACGATGGCCACGCCTTCCTGTGTCAGTGCAAGCACACCGCCGACGCACCTTACTGTGACGGCACGCACTCGCGGTTTACAGCTGATCAAGTCGGAACGGTAGTTCCCGGCTGATTCCAAATCCTGAAGTCGGTCGGAAAATGAGAGCATGATTTGATGGCGACCGACTTACCCTTTTCTCAGGCTTGTGAAAATAACAAGGTCCCAATTCTGGAGGCACTGCAGGAGGTATTCAATGCACAGGGCACCGTATTGGAAATAGGCACGGGCACCGGGCAACACGCCGTGTATTTTGCACAGTCGATGCCGCACCTGCAGTGGCAACCAACCGATCATCCCGATGCCGCTGAGTTCTGTCGCCCGAGACTGGAACAGGCCGCACTCCCCAATATCCTGCCGGTCATTGAACTGGACGTGGGAACGGACGACTGGCCTGCCGAGCCCTTCACCTGGGTGTTTTCGGCAAACACCGCCCACATCATGGGGTGGAGCGAAGTGGAGCAGATGTTCCATCATATCCGCAGGCGCCTGCCACAAAACGGCGCCTTTTGCCTTTACGGCCCCTTCAATAGCCAGGGCCGTTATTCCAGTGAAAGCAACAGGCAGTTTGATCGGCACTTGAGAGCCCGGGCAGTCTCCATGGGCATCCGGGACCTTGAGGATATTGGCGCATTGGCAAAAAGGACGGGGCTGATTCTGGCGGAGAATTACAGTATGCCAGCGAACAACCGACTGCTGGTCTTGAAACGCGCCTGATTTTTCGGCAAACCGTCAACCACGGCTAAAGGGCTTAGTCAGTCCTCTTCAATGGCCGTGTTAACCCCTTGCTCGGCGCTCAGCCAGGCTTCGGTAAGATTATCATAAGCATCGTTGAAACCTTCCTTCATGGACTCCCAGGTGTAGTCGGCACTGTCCTCCATGCGCTCGTACCATTCGCCAACCCGCGCACGCTCACGCTTCAGGGAGGCCAAAGCAGTTTGAGCTTTGACACGGTTCAGCCGATCGACCTCCGTCCACTTCTCGTCCAGGCCATTATCCATAGCAGCAATACGGGCATCGATGTCGCCGATCACTTCCTTGATGTCTGACATCAACCGCTCCCGCCGGTCGGCGGTAAAATTCGTCAACTCCTCACTCAGATTCATCACTTCCTGGCGTAGCGATTCCGGGGCTACATCGGTTTCAGTGTCTGCCGCCAGGTTATGAGACAGCGGCATGATCGTAACAAGCAGCAAAGCGCTGACCTGCATGCGCAAAGGGCGTTCCAAAGTTGGATACCTCCGTTGGTTCTTGATTTGAATGCTCAATTGTACGCGTGAGACCGCCGAAAAGCTTAACAGACCGATAGGGGGAAGCTGAGCGCGACAGTCCAGTCATTACGCGCGACTGAGGAACCGCCGCTCGTCCACATTGATCTTGATGCGGTCACCGCTGGATATGTGTTCCGGAACCTGCACCACGAGGCCAGTAGACATTGTTGCGGGCTTCGTACGCGCGGTCGCTGAACCACCTTTCACCGACGGATCCGTTTCCGCGATATCCAGATCCACTGTCGGCGGCAATTCCAGGGCGACTGGCGCGTCTTTCAGAAGAATCACGACAATACCCTGGGTCTGCTCATCGATGAACAAAAGCTGGTCGGCGATGGCTTCACGATTCAGGCCGTACTGCGTGTAGTCCTCGGAATCCATGAAGACATATTCCTCGCCGTCGGAATAGGAAAAGGCAGCCGGCCTGCGCACCAGGTCCGCCAGGTTGAGCATGTCCGAGTCCTTGAACGTCTCGTCTACTTTCGCGCCACTCACCACGTCATACATCCGCATTCGATAAAGACTGCCCCCGGCTCTGCCCTGTGGCACAGAGCGCTCAATATCCCGCACAAAATACACCCGGCCATCGTACTCAACGGGCTGGTTTTTCTTGATTTCACTGGCTTTCGGCATGGCTTTTTGTCCTGACAAAAAAGGGTAGCAACAGGATGCTGATATACCACGTTGGCAGTGAGAAGCGCGATAGTGCGAACCGTTTTTTGAAACTTTCCTTTTCCTCTCCCGTAGCTGAGTCGGGCGTAGGGCCCAAGGGCCTCACGACAAATACAATAAAAAGGAGCAGACCTTTGCTAAAGGCGTCTGCCAGGAGGAAAAATGCGACTCAATAAAAGCTATAAGCGAGCAGCGTTAGCGTCAGCAATGGCATTGGCCATCGCGGGGACAATGCCGGCCCAGGGTGGGCTTCTGGGTGGTTTGCTCGGAGGTGACGGCAGCAGTGCGGGCGATGGACAGCCCTCCGAAACAGACGGCAACGTCGGCTTTTTTAGCGCTCCTTTCTCAGAGCCGACTATTCAGGTAGACGGCTCTCAGGTCGAAACAAATGAGCGATGCGTCGTTGATGGGACCGGCTCTCTTCAATGCAAACCGACCGCCGGCACCATTGCGGTACTTGGTGATGGTCGCATCGTTTACCTCAATGCGCTGGAAGGCACAGAAAACGCAGAGCTGGCGGTAATCGCCCAATTCGGCGAGGTATCCGTCAACGACCAGTCCCGTGTCATGACGCTGGGCGAGAACGACCAGGCCAGTTGGGTCAAGCCCTCTCCCATTGACGGCGGCGCCAACCCCGACGGCAACGACAGCACCACACTGACCGGGGGGCTACTGGATACGGCGAACAACACCGACTTCAATGACGGTGCGCTTTTCTGCGCGGACGTAGTGTTTCTTCCGGACGGCAAAATGATGGCGGTCGGCGGTACCGACTATTATTCCGAGCCAGGCGTTGATGGCCTGCCGGTGGGTGTTGTGGAGCTGGAAGGCCTGAAAGCCTCACGGATTTTTGACCCCGCAACCAATACCTGGTCCCAGAGCGGCGACATGGAGTTCGGTCGCTGGTACCCGAGCCTGGTAAGCATGGCCAACAGCGACATTTTTGTGGCCAGTGGTGTGACCAAATTGCTCAAGCCGATTTATCCGGAAGACCCGCTCCAATCCGGCCGCAACGTCGTCCAGACCGAGACCTACGACCTGGAAAGCGGTACCTGGAGCACTAACGGTTCCGCAGCAGAGCGCTCGTTGCCACTTTTCCCGCGCATGCACCTGTTGCCCAATGGCCACGTTTATTACAACGCCGGCGGCCAGGCCTTTAACCCATTCGGCCAGGCCTATGACCAGGCGCTCTGGAACGTCGTCGGAACCTACAACCCCGTAACGAAGCAATGGTCGGATCTGGGTTATGCCGGTCTGCCCCTCCGCCTTAACGAACTGGGACTTTCAGAACTGAGCACAACACTGAACCCGACGAATCTGGACCCGGATCAGGTCACGAATCTACTGGGCGATCTCGTTGGCCAGACCCTGAATGACCCGACAGCGGCGGTCGAACAGCTTCTCGAAACGCCTATTGATGACCGCTCGCTTGAACGTGCGATCGGCGCTGGCATGCGTGGTTCCACATTCTCGATCCAGCTTCCCCTGCGTCCGGACGCGAACGGCGGCTATCATACCTCCGAGTTCCTGACCGCAGGCGGTGTGCCAACCTACGTTACGGCTGGCAGCCCGGGTGGCTACTTGCCGATCTCATCGTCGCGTATCGACAGCGTTGCTACCAACGGGGAAGACATGGCCTATGAGTCGCGTCTGACCGGTTCGCTGAACCAGCCGCGCTGGTACGGTTCTGGTGTCATGATGCCGGACAACAGCGTCATGGTCTTTAACGGTGGCACGCGTGATGGCGTTGTCGCAACCGGAGTGGAAGGCGCGATCATTCAGGCCGAGCGTTTTGATATCGAAACCGAGACCTGGAAGCCAATGGCGTCGGCAAACCGTGAGCGTACCTATCACAATACCGCTGCGCTGCTGCCGGATGGCCGTGTCCTCATCGGTGGCCACTCGCCGATCAACACCGCTTATGCGTCGTTTATCAACCTGGATGAACTGGGCTTTGCGGATTACGCCGGACGTGATCCTTCGTTCGAAATCTACACGCCGCCCTACGCAACGCGGGACGATCGCCCGGTCATTGAGAAAGCACCTGTTGCGCTGATGAGCAATGGCGGTGTTTTCGATATCCGCACAGATCGGGGAGACATTGATCAGGTCATGCTGATCCGCCGCAAGGCAACCACGCACCTCGTTGACGGCGACCAACGCACCGTTGAACTGCCGATCGTGGATCGCAGGAACAACAAGGTCAGAGTCAAAATGACTGGCAATCGTGCGGTGCTTCCATCAGGTCAGTACATGTTGTTTGTCAGCTATGAAGCCGACGACGGCATGCGCGTGCCATCCGAGTCCACGCCTGTCGCAGTGATGGCTAATCCAAGCGATTCCAGCAGCCCTCTCGTCACTCAGCTTGACCCCGCACCTCAGCAAGATGGTAGCGATGATGGTTTGATTAGTGGTCTGGTCGGCGGCCTGCTCGACAGCGGCAGCAACGGTGGATCACTACTGGATCCGATCCTGGATCTGGGCTCGGGTGCCACCAGCGCTGTACCGACGCTTGGCCAACTGCGTGACGGATCACCGCAACTGTTGAATGAGCTTGGTGTTGCGGTTGACGGCGGCATGAACGTACTGGGCGACACCATTGCCAGCCTGCCCGGTGTGACCGAAGGCCTTCTGGTTGACTTCACCGGCCTGGGCGACAACCAGTAATGCGTTGCCTAAACCCTGGCCGGCCCCCTGGGGGCCGGCGCTATATCGTCCTGGTAACCACAGCACTGACTCTGCTGTGGGCCAGCTTTACTCATGGCCATAGCGAAGACCAAGACAAAGGCCGCGTACACGCAGTCATGGACCCAGTGCCAGAAGAATTGTCGGAGTTGCGATTGCAACTTCGCAGGACTCTGGCACCTCAGCTGCTGGTTGCCAACCCTACAGACAAGCCACTGATCATCAAAGATGAGGCCGGTCGGTCGTTCCTGCGTATCGGCCCGGATAACACCGAGGGTGATCTGGGCGCCGCTGCATTCCACCGCACCAACACACTGTTGGCACCCGGAGCTATTCCGGCAGAGGCTTCGGAAAGTCCGCGCTGGGCCGTCGTAGAGGCGTCTCCCAATTGGGGCTGGTTCGATCTTCGACTGCGCACCGAGGGGATTGATGTGCCTGCTGACGTGGTTGACGCCGGTAAGCTTGCCTCAATCGGCACCTGGTCCGTTCCGGTCCGGTTGGGCGACACCGAAAGCGTCATATCCGGTCGTTTCGAGTATCGTCCCGCAGCGTCCGGTATCATCCAGGCAAACATCGGGGATCTCGGCGCATTACGGGGCCAGGCAATGGTTCGGGCAATGCCCGGCAGTTCCCGCCCGGGGCTGTTTCTGTCCTACTTTGGCGCTTCGCCGCTGACGTTGATGGGCGAACAGGGCGAGCCCTTTCTGCGTTTCTCGCAGCAAGGCGTGCAAGCAAACCGCCACAGCCCGACCTGGGCAAAGGTCGCACCGGCAGGCGCGCCATCCTACGTTGAAAACGACGGTACGATGACTGTGAGCTGGGCAAAGGTTTCAAATGGGAAAAGCTACGGATGGATCGAACCACGAGCGGGCTATTCCGGCCGGGTGGAAAATCCCTCTCGGCCTGGTTTGCTGAAAAGTTGGCAAATCCCGGTAAACATTGGTGATACCACCAGTCGTATCCAGGGCCAAACCGAGTGGCTCCCCGTTGAGCCAAAAACTGCAAAGGAGTAATGATCGCGATGACCAGAGCCAACAGGGCTCTGGTCAATCCGCCCGGCGATAGCGACCTTGATAATCAAAGATCCGCTCCTGCACCTGCCAGTACTGCTTTTGTTTGCGAGCAATGACGAAATCCGGCGCCGACAAAAGCGTTTGTGCCTCAAGCACCTCTTCAATGCCGCTGAACGCCTGCGGAGCCCGCCCGTTCGCCAAACGCCGCCCAAACAGTTTATTAAAAACGCTGCGCTGTGCCGGCTTGTTGAAATCAAACGACTCGCTGAGCTCTTCCCCATCCTCACTGTGGTAGGTGATCCGCAGCTTGCTGCCCTTAGCGCTTGATGTCATCCCGGCGCAACGAATCACCATGGCATCCTTGAGCTTCAGCGCATCTCGCAGCTGATCGTCCGGGTCGATAATGGCTTTTTGGCACTGCCCACAGTGACGGGCCGCGATATCATTCTCGCCACCGCAGTGAGGGCATTCCTTGAAACGGAAACGGTAATCGCACTGCTCGGGGCGCCGGCTCTGCTTTTCGGGCTCATCCCCTTCTGCAGCCTCCAGCAGGCCCTGACAACGGCGTCCGTAGTGCTCGATAACCTGACCGTCACCGTCGGTTTTGCCCCAGAAGATATTGGCGAAACCACAGCCCGGACAGAATACCTGCACCGGCTCGCTGTCGGGATCAGGTTTCGGCTCCCCGACCTCCGGGTGATGCAGGTTTACACGGTTGCCCGCGTAGTCCATTACCAGGCAATCCTGTTTGCCTTCGTCCAGGCGCAGCCCTCGCCCCACCATCTGCTGATACAGGCTGACCGACTGAGTAGGCCGAAGGATGGCGATGAAGTCCACATGGGGCGCATCAAAGCCGGTGGTCAGTACCGATACATTGACCAGATACTTTAACTGCCGCTGTTTGAAGCGCTGAATCAGCGACGTACGTTCATTCGAATCGGTAGCCCCGGTAATCAAAGCTGTTTGGTCTTCCGGCAAATAGCCGGTGATCTCCCGCGCATGGTCCACCGTTGCCGCAAAGATCATCACCCCTTTGCGGTCAGCCGCCAGCTCCATCACCTGCTCAACAATCGCACGGGTCACACGCGGATGTTTGCCAAGCAGCTCATTAACGTCCTTGTCCGCGTATTCACCAAAGCGGTCCCGAGGCAGCGCAGAGAAATCGTATTGCGTCACCGCCGCGTTGACCAACTCGGGCCTGGTGAGATACCCACGATTGATCATGTAGCTCAACGGCAGTTCATAAATGCAGTGCGCAAAGGGCTTATCCTGCCCGTCATCACCGCCACGCACAAAGCCCCGGTAGTGATAGCGATAGATCCAGCCCATGGCCAAACGGTAGGGGGTAGCGGTTAACCCGAGCACTTTGAGGGCGTCATTCTGCTGCCGCAGAAGCTCAATGATCCTCTGATACTGACTGGTTTCCTCGCCGCTGACCCGATGGCACTCGTCGATGATGACCAGCGAGTATTCATCCCGGAACTGATCCAGATTCGCGGACACCGACTGCACGCTGGCGAAGGTCACCTGATGACGGTTCTCCCTGCGCTTTAATCCGGCGGAGAAGATGCCGCCCGTTAACCCATAGCTCTGGTACTTGGCGTGATTCTGCTCAACAAGCTCTTTAACGTGTGTAAGCACCAGAATTTTACGCCGGGCAAGACGGGCCAGCTCGGCAATCACCAGGCTCTTGCCGGCGCCGGTCGGCAGGACCACAACGGCGGACTCGTCCGATTTGCGGAAGTGAGTCAGCGTGGCGTCTACGGCTTCCTGCTGGTAGGGCCGCAACTTAAACACAGCCACTAAACCGGCAGCTCACGCCGCTGGGCGCGGGCCGACCTGAGAATTTCTTCCTCACGCTCAGCAAGCATGTCCTGTACATAGCCGATATGCTCGCCAGCGATGCGTCGGGCATCCTCGGCGCGGCCTTCCATAATCGAGTCGAACAATGCCTGATGCTGCGCAACCAACGTGTACCGGGTCTCGCTTCTAAGCGCGTACATGCCGCCAATATTCGTTACCACACTGCGCTTTAGCAAGCTGAACAAACCTCGCATGGTATGCAGCAGCACCAGGTTATGGCTGGCCTCGGCAATGGCCATATGAAAGCGTGCGTCGGCGGCGCCTTCTTCTGCCCGGGTTGCCTTACCCTCGCGGGCATAGCAGGCCTTCAAGGCGTCATGGGCGTCCTGTAGCTGCTGACGGTCAAGGTCCGTGGCGCGTCGGGCGGCGTAATAGGCGCAGTCCGCCTCCAGCGTATGACGAAACTCTAACAGGTCTCGCTGGGCCTCAGGACGGCCCTCTATCAGACTCATCAATGGATCGCTAAAGCTTGAGCCCAGCGAGTCACTGACATAATTGCCTCCGCCCTGACGGCTCACCAACAAACCCCTGGCCGCCAGCTTCTGTATGGCTTCGCGCACCGACGGGCGGGAAACGCCAAATCTCTCAGCCAAGGCACGCTCGGCCGGCAGGCGTTGACCCGGTTGCAGAGTACTTTCCAGAATCATGGTTTCCAGTTGCTCTACAATAGTATCGGAGAGTCGACGCTGGCGAATATGACCCACTTCCATTGCCCGTCCTTTGGTCTGACCAATTTACAAATAAGATTAATCTGTCAGCGCCTTCTGATCAAGCCAGGTAAGTGCCTTTCTATAAAAATAGCCTTAAGTTGGTTTGACATGCTTCTGATGCTTTTCTACTCTACGAACCTATAGGCTTCAATAGGCTTTAATTTGGCCTTACCAATTGACACTTGGCCATCCCGCCCCAGCCTTTTAAGGAATCCACAAGGAACCTGCAATGATCATTTCCGCCTCGACCGACTACCGAGCCGTCGCCCAGCGCCGTCTGCCGCCCTTTTTGTTTCATTATGTGGATGGCGGTTCCTACGCCGAGCACACGCTCAGGCATAACGTGTCAGACCTGGCCGACATCGGTTTGCGCCAGCGAGTGCTGAAAAACATGGAAGAGTTGAGCCTGGAAACCCAGCTATTCGACGAAACCCTGAGCATGCCGGTCGCTCTGGCGCCAGTGGGCCTGACCGGCATGTGCGCTCGCCGGGGCGAAGTGCAGGCAGCGCGCGCAGCGGCTGACAAGGGCATTCCTTTTACCCTGTCTACCGTCTCGGTGTGTCCGATCGAAGAGGTTGCGCCGGCGATCAACCGCCCCATGTGGTTCCAGCTTTACGTACTGAAAGACCGCGGCTTCATGAAAAATGCGCTGGAACGCGCCAAAGCCGCCGGGGTCACCACCCTGGTGTTTACCGTCGATATGCCGGTACCGGGCGCCCGCTATCGGGACGCGCACTCGGGCATGAGCGGCCCCAACGCCGCCATTCGCCGTTACCTGCAGGCGATGACCCATCCACGCTGGGCTTATGACGTAGGCCTGCTTGGCAGACCGCACGATTTGGGCAACATTTCCGCTTATCGGGGCAGCCAAACCGGACTGGAGGATTATATTGGCTGGCTGGGCAACAACTTTGACCCCTCCATTTCCTGGAAAGATCTTGAGTGGATTCGCGAGTTCTGGGATGGTCCGATGATCATCAAAGGCATAATGGACGCTGATGATGCCCGCGATGCGGTGAGATTCGGTGCCGACGGCATCGTCGTGTCCAACCACGGCGGTCGCCAACTCGACGGCGTCCCGTCAACTGCCCGCGCTTTGCCGGCGATTGCCGATGCGGTCAAGGGTGACCTGAAAATCCTGACAGATTCCGGCGTCCGCACCGGCCTTGACGTGGTGCGTATGCTGGCGCTGGGCGCCGATTGCACCTTGATCGGTCGTGCCTTCATTTACGCACTTGCAGCTGACGGCCAAGCCGGTGTAAGCAACCTGCTGGAGTTGATCGAAAAGGAAATGCGGGTTGCGATGGTGCTGACCGGGGCCAAGTCGATCAGTGAAATCAACAGCGACTTGCTGGTGACTAAACCATGATGGCCGGGCCTGGTCATGCTTCGCTGCAATACTCGCCATTCAGCTCGGGCACGACCTCAGTTCCCAGACCGTATTTTTCAAGAATATCACAGAGCTGGCGATCCTTCCGGATGTTGATAATGCCGCGTTCGAACGCCCGCCCTATGGCATTTGATCGATCAGGGTCTTCCGGGGAAAGTGCCAGGTAACCGGCATGGCGTTCGGTAAGGCAACCGGCATTGACCAGTCCGCCGCCGCTGCGACTTGATTCAACCAGAAGACGGTCATCAAGCAGCGCATCGAACCGCTCCCTCCGGACCAGTTCGCGGAGGCGATTAGGCACATCACTTCCCTGTATCAGGGTTACTTGGCCGCCCCTGTTCTCGGAAATATAGGCGTCCATATTGACGCCATAACTGTAACCTGAAGTCGCTACAAAGCGCCTGTGGCCCAATAAATCCAAACCGCTATAGCGCCAGGGGTCCGCTTCGGAGACGTAAAAGCAATATTCAGTCAGCGACACGGCGTGTAAGGGGAAAATAAATTCAGGCGTTTCCGCCTTGAAGGCCGGAATTACGGCGTCGATACGACCTCTCCTCGCTTCCATCAATGCCCGGTCGTAAGGCAGATTCTGGTAAATAACTCGATGCGACTCGGACTCCAGCGCCGCACGGGCGATATCCACAGCGAAACCCGCGCGTGCAGCCGCTTCATCGCAAGCGTAGGGACACCAGTAGGCGGGAGCTGCAATTGAAACCGTCAACGAATCTTCCGGATGGGTGTCGGACCAAACCGGAAGAACTATCAATACGCCAAATGTCGATATCAAAGCCTGAACGGCCACTTTCATTTGTCTGCTGCTCATTCCAAGGGACACATAACTGAAGGCCAAGCGCCGCCGAGACTTCAGGACGCGTTGCCGAAGTTTTGGATCTCGATTGAATCTCAGGTTAAGTCATATCACTATATCCAACAATCATCGATGCATCCGGCGATCATCCCGGCCAGTCACACCAACTTTTAAAAACACTTTCGATTGAACCCCTGCAAACCGCAACGAGCTTTCGGCGTATGTACCGCAATCAAAAAACGATGCAAGGAAACCAGTTATGACGACCGAACTTTTTTATCTGACATTGACCACACTGCTAACCGGGGTGCTCTGGCTACCCTACATCCTCAACCGCATCGCCGTTCGCGGACTCGGAGAAGCCATGGGCTATCCGGACAGCCCAAAACCTCAGTCTCCCTGGGCTCAGCGGCTAATGAAAGCCCATGCAAACGCGGTCGAAAATCTGGTCATTTTTGGTGTGCTCGTGCTAGTGGCCAACTCGCTTGAAATCAATACAGAAGCGACCGCCATCGCCAGCATGGTCTACTTTTGGATGCGACTGGCCCACGCACTGGCGTTCACATTCAAGATCCCTCTGGTCCGTACCTTTTCGTTTTTTATCAGCTTTGGTGCGCAGATGGTCTTTTTCTGGGCTTTGCTCAACGCCTGATTCACGACCATTCACCGTGAACGCCTCGCAGCTCTGGCTTCTATTTCGGGGTGGGTTCACGGCTGAAAGCACCGATGATCGGCGTCTCATGAGCGCGCAATGCCGGCTCAATTTCCTTATGCAGCGCATGGTAACGGTAGAACGGCACACGCGGGAAGAGATGGTGGATGGAGTGCAGGTTCTGACCTAGCCAGAACCACTCCAGCGGTTTCATCCAACGGGGCATGATAAGACTGCTGGTGTTCCGATAACGGTCCGGATCGTTGTGAGGTATATGCGGCCGATAGGCGAACCAGTAAACCGTAAAAAAACCGCCAAGCAGGAGGCCAAACAGTATCACAACCCAAACTCCGGGCTGATTCACAATCATCAGAACCGCCACTCGCCAACCTAAAGACACCGACACCTCGGAACAATAAATCCCGCGCTCTCTGGCCGATGCGCTCCTCCAATGGTATCGGGCAAAAAATGTATTCTGAAGCCAGATAAATCGGATAGCCGTGGCGATGGCACTGATCAGCCCGCGACTCATACCGCTAACCATAAGATCTGGATCTTTGTCCGGCTGATTGGTGTATCGGTGATGGGTAACGTGCTCAAGACGGTGGGATTGATAAGGCACCGCAATGAGTGGTGCGACCGCATACCCGCATAGGTCGTTCAGCCACCTCAACCGCTGATTATTCCCGTGTATGTTCCCATGGACCGCCTCATGCAGAGGCGTGTAAGCCATGTAGGTCAGAGCACCGAGCATAGGCGTCGCAAACCACGCGGACGTCAGGTCTGCTGCGAACAGGGCCAGGTTAATAGCAAACGCCATCAGAATCAGCGCCACCAGAAGGACCGTAGGCCATGCAACCTCTCCGATGTGCTGTTTTGCAGCCGCAATGGCCTGTTTATTGAGCGTGGCCAGATCCTGAGACACCCGCATTCTCCAGTGAACGTTTCTTATCATTCAAGTCAGCTTAGATTTCACGATAGCAAAAGAAAATAACACACAGCTGGTCAGTCACGGGCCCCAGATGCCCAGCATTGCTCCTGTACCCAGAACAAACGCACCGGCCACTTCCCCAACGACCAGCATCCACATAAACAGCCCGGTCAGCCAGGGGGGCAGCAGTCGGTTACCCACACGATGGGGACGACGCAGCTGGTTATCCGTGTCCTGCAGCAGTCCGTGGATCACGTAAGTACCAATGGCAAGGGCGAAAAACACCAGTGCGGACAACGCAGCAATGGTGTTAACCCAATCGGCCAACACGCTGTGGGCGCTGAACACGGCCAGCAGCAGCGCTGCAAAACTGTATAGCAATGAACTGCGGTGAGCGATATCCACGTAGACCGGCGAGGTTGCATTCTCGCTGCGGGCTATGTGCCGATATTTCCAGATGCCGGTGAGTAAACCCGTCATGAAGAACAGAAACGCCGCTGAAAGGCAGATTTTTTCAGCCAGGGACATGGGTTGGATCCAGAGTTATTGCGAGTCAACAAAGTTGAATGAAAGGGCTCATGACTTCAGGTCACTGTTCATCATGATCCGATTGAGTCTGTGCCTTGCTTTTCTGATCATGCAGCGCCTTGTAACGCTCCGCCAACTCAACGCGAATCGCCCGCCGCTCCTCACCGTTTGCGAAACGCCTGATCTGATCATCGGTACTCGGCTGCAGCTTAGGAACCTCGACGGCCGCCCCCTTCTCATCCACCGCCACCATGGTGAAGAAACAACTGTTGGTGTGTCTGACTATCTTGCCGCGAATATTTTCGGTGATCACCTTGATCCCGACCTCCATAGAGGTGCGCCCGGTATAATTGACGCTTGCAAGGAAAGTGACCAGCTCACCGACATGTATGGGCTGCCGAAACATTACCTGATCAACCGACAGGGTGACTACATAAGTGCTCGCATAGCGGGTGGCGCAGGCGTAAGCCACTTCATCCAGGTATTTCAGTAAGGTGCCGCCGTGCACGTTACCGGCAAAGTTGGCCTTATCCGGCGTCATCAGGATTGTCATCGTTAGCGTGTTGGATTCGAGTTCCATAAAACGTTCTCCGGTACTGACTGACCCCTCAATGATGACCGCCAGGCCCGTGCGCGTGGCCATGGGCAATCTCTTCCGCATTCGCATCGCGGACGTCGATGATCTCGATATCGAAGGTCAGGGTCTTTCCCGCCATCGGATGGTTGGTATCGACATCGGCGAACTTGTGGCCAACCTTGACGACCAGCACATGGCGCGGGCCCTGCTCGGTTTTCACCTGGGCAATCATGCCAGACTTCCAGCGCTTGGCACCCGTTAAATGCTTGATCGGCACACGCTGCACGGCATCGGCCTTGCGCGGCCCGTAGGCTTTCTCCGGCGTGACGGTGACGCTGAACGTGTCGCCGGCCTCCTGACCTTCCAGGGCTTCTTCCAGCCCCTGGATGACGCCGCCGTGGCCATGCAGGTAGGCGTTCGGCTCGCCGCCACGGGAGTTTTCGATAGCGTTGCCCTGATCATCACTGACACTGTAGTGAAACAGCACTACTTGATCCTTTTCAATTGGCATAGAGTTCTCTGGAACAGTTAACGGTGCACCAGTATAACCAGCAGCGGCGTTTATTTCAGAGGATTACCCGTTAAAGCATGGGTCCTGAAATACACATTGGATTACCGGCACGCGGATGGAGGCGCTTGCATGTACTCCGCCTTAGCCTATGGTTAATAGGAGGGCCGAAGCAGGTTCAATCCGACTCTTCAACCCCGCGAAAGAACGCGGAACCAGACGAAGTCATTCCAATCCTGTGATTACAGGCATGTGCGAAGGAGATGCCCATGCTCAAGGCCTTATTCGCGCTTCTGTGGGTAGGCTCCCTCTACTACTGCTTTGCGCTCATCGGCGTGCATTTCCTCAGCCTGCCCTCCGGCATCGTTGTTTTTTGGCCGCCCAACGCCGTTTTGCTGGCCGCCTTCCTGACGCTACCACGACGGCACTGGCCGGGACTGGCCGTTGTGGTCCTTGTGGCGGAAGTTCTGGCCGATTATTCCAGCTTTTCTGTCCAGACCGCGGTTCTTTTCGGGCTCATTAATGTGGCTGAATGCGCCATCGCCGCAACGGTTATTAAGCGTTTCAGCGCCAATCAGCTTGTCCAACCGGACTGGAGTGAACCTCGCGAGCTGGCACTGTTCATCCTGATTGCATTTTTCGTGGCCTCCCCGATTGCGGCCCTGGCGGGCGCCTCTGTCTACACGTACATTCTGCTCGAGCCCGAACCTTTCGTGGTTTTCTGGCGTATCTGGTGGTTTGGCGATGCCACCGGACTGATCGCGCTGACCCCTGTTCTACACATGCTTTTCAACGTTCGGGTTTACTGGCCAGATGCCCGATATCTGTCAGCCAGGTTTGTCGAGTGGGCGGGATTGATCGCCACAACGCTTCTCACCTGTTATCTGGTGTTTAACATCGGTATCTCGGGGGGGCACATGCTGGCCCTGACGCCACTCTTGGTCATGCTCGCACCGCTCTGGGCGGCCGTGCGCCTTGGCCCCCTGCCCGGTTCGTTGCTCGCCTCAGTCGTGGTGGTGTACGCGGCTACCGCAACCGCAGTAGGTCAAAACCCCCTTGTCACCGGTTCGACAGAAAATACGGCACTGTTGATGCAGGAAGTCATCGTGCTGTTCATTGTGATCGTGCTGTTTGCCGCCGCCTTTGTAAGCCAGAACCGGCGTAAAAGCGGCAGCTTGCTACTGTACAAAAGCGCGGTGGAAGCCACTGGCGAAGGTGTACTCATTACCGAAGCAGGAAACGATCAGCCGATCATCTACTATAACGAGAGTTTTTCCACAATGACCGGCTACCATCAAGATGAGATTCTGGGTCAAAACTGTCGGTTCCTAAACAGCCCCCAAGCGGATCAACCTGAAATCGCTCAAATCAGAGACGCGATTCTACGCAGCGAGCCGATCCGCATCACAGTCTGTAACTTTCGCAAGGATGGCAGCCCCTTCTGGAACAATCTTGTGATCAACCCGATTCGTGATTGGCGGGGCAAAACGTCCCATTTTGTCGGCATCATCCGGGATATCTCTCAGGAAATTGAACAGCAAAATCAGTTGGAAGACCTGCTGGGAAAACTTCAGGACGCCAATGAAACCCTTGAAGAGCAGGTGCTCTTGCGGACAGACGAGCTAAAAAAGGCCAATCGCGAGCTGACACGATTGGCGCTGACTGACGAGCTAACCGGTGTGAGCAATCGACGCAACCTGATCAGCCGTGGGCATATGGAAGTCCTGCGCTGCAGCCGATCCGGCGACACCTTTTCAATCATGTTGCTCGACATTGATCACTTCAAGCGCTTCAACGACCTCCACGGTCACGACGCAGGCGACCTCGTCCTCAAGTCTTTTGTAAACGCTGTCCGAAAGACCATCCGAAAAATCGACAGCTTCGGCCGCTGGGGCGGCGAAGAATTCATGGTTCTGGTCTACGACTCAAGACAGGTCGACTTGCGCGTTATCGGCGAGAAAATACTGAAAAGCGTCGTGGACTGCGAAGTAAACTATCAAGGTAAAAGGCTGCATGTGACGGCATCAATGGGTATCGCTACCTGGCAGGGCGGCAGCTTTGACGAAACCGTATCGCTGGCAGACAAGGCCATGTACCAAGCCAAGGAGTCAGGACGGAACCGGTTTGTGGTTTACCAGGACGAGCGCAAGAAATCCCGCAAATAAAAGCCCTTGGCCTGTTCTGCAAGGCGACAGTCTTCTAAACTCAAAACTGATCAACGCCATCACGCAGGGTCATTCTTAGTGTCTACCAGTTTCCTTCGCCCGAACAATCTATCTCAAAAAATGATGCGCGTTATTTTTTCCATTTACATTGGCGTCGCTGGCCTGATTACAGGCGCTCAGTTTTTGACAGAATACTTAAAAACGCAGGACTCAATCATAAATGAATTACAACAGCTGGAGGAAACAGTCGGGGAACCCATTTCAGCGAGTTTGTGGCAGTACGATTACAATCAACTGGAAGTACTTACCTCCGGGCTTATGAAAATGCCTATTATTGAAGGCGTCGACATCTTTGATCAGCATGGCAAAACCATGATATCAAAACGGTCCTACGATCCTTCCTCGGTTCCCTTGGCAATATTCGACAGCGAATCAAAGTTAAACTGGACCCTTAAAGAAAAAGAGATGTTTCTTGGTTCGTTAACACTCTATTCGTCATCGGAAATCGTTTTAGACCGCGTGTTGTTCGGTTTTTCGTTGATCGCAATTACCGCAATCGTGAAGATATCCATTTTGTTCTGGCTGTTTACTTGGGCCTTTGATCGTTATTTGGCAAAGCCTTTGACAGCGCTAGTATCACAGGTGGATGACATTCAACTGAATAAAAATATCGACAAAAGAATCAACCTGGCGGACCTTGACGATAATGAGATTAGCCAGCTCCAGGATCATATGAATATGATGCTGTCTGCAATGGAAGGCAATCGGGAACAACTATTGGAAGACGAGCAAAGCAAACGGAATTGGCTTGAGGCTGCTGTTGCAGAGCGTACAGCGGAGTTACAGCTTTTAAACGATAAGCTTAAATATTTAGCAACAAGGGATTCGTTGACAGGCATATTAAACCGGGGCAGCTTTTTTGAGACGGCACAACAACTGCTCGATCTTTCCAAACGCCAGAACTCAACAGCCACGTTTGTTTTAATGGACCTCGATGAATTTAAACTGGTCAATGACACTCATGGCCATTTCATCGGCGACAAAGTGCTCAATCAATTTACACAGACTATCCAGACGTATTTAAGAAAGTCTGACCTGATTGGACGAGTAGGCGGGGAAGAGTTCGCAATATTTTTGCCGGATACAGACCTCGACGCGGCCTTCCAGCTGGCGGATAAAATAAGAGAGGCCGTTAGCCGTTCAACGATAGAGCTCGATGGTCTAACGGTTACCTACACTGTGAGCATCGGCATTGATGCTTCTATGCCAACAGACCATAAAATTGATGACCTTTTTAAGCGGGCCGATTTAAAACTTTATGACGCAAAAGACAAGGGCCGCAACCGTGTTGAAAAGTAAAAGACCGAACACCAAAAAGCGGTTTCCTGTTGTAGTTCTCGCGCTCCTCTTCGGCGCCGCCACGAGTCATGCAGAGACATTGCACGTTTGCTACGACCATTGGGCACCAATGACGATATTCCCGTCAGAAGCGTCTTCTGATCGTGGTGTCGTCATTGATATGCTGGATCAAATATACGCTGCTGAAGGCTATAGCCTCGAATATTACGAGGTCCCTCTGGCAAGAGGACTAGACATGGTCGCAGAGGGTGTTTGCGATCTTTTACCCGAGTATCTGTATTCAAGCGATTTAGAGAAAGACTTCGTGTTTGCCACCGAAGAAACGTTTGCCTACACCACCGCTTTTGTAATCAGACGGGAAGATCCGTGGCGCTACAATGGCATTGAGTCCATAAGAGGCAAACGCATCGCGACGGGCCCAGGCTGGGATTACAGCTCGATGAGTGTTGATTATCAAAATTATATTGATGATCGTGAAAACGCCGATTTTGTCGAAGTTATTGCAGGTTACGATGATGTGGTCGACCGAGTCTTTCAAATGATCAAAGAAGGGAGGGTCGACCTGTATGCGGATAACGAACTCATACTTCAGTATGTTCTACACAAACTTGAACTGAATGACGAACTTAAAATCGTGCACCCTGGCTTAGAAAAAAAATTGCATGAAAGGCCCATCTTCTCGAGGAAAATTCCTGCTGCCAAACGACAGGAGCTTATTAGAATATGGGACGAAGGCCGTATGTCTATTAATGGCAAGCGGGAAAAAATGCTGCTCGATAAATATAATGTAACCTTTGAGCATTAACCCTGGTATTCCAAGCTGTCATCCGCGGACCTATTACTGTGACCAACTCCCATCGACGCGAACACATTAAGGCCAAGCCTGTTCGTAAAGGTCTACACCCGAGGAATCTACACAACCAGGGCTACGACTTTCCGGCCCTCTCTAAAGGCCACCCAGCACTCGCCGCCCATGTGAAACCAAACGCTCATGGCGACCTTTCCATCGATTTCACAGACCCACTCGCCGTAAAAACGCTCAACGCCGCGCTATTAAACCAACACTACGGCATTGTCGGCTGGGACATTCCGGAAGGTGCGCTTTGCCCGCCCATTCCGGGCAGAGCCGACTATATCCACCACATGGCGGACCTTCTGGGCTCTGGGTTTGAACAGCCCGCCGTCAGGCTGCTCGACATAGGCACTGGCGCAAATGGAATCTATCCGCTGTTGGCCAGCCAGATTTACGGCTGGCAGTGTGTCGGCAGTGACATTAACACTCAGTCGCTTGAGAACGTCGCCACGATTATCGCCAACAACCCCGCACTGAAAGACCACTTCACAGTGCGCAAGCAGCCCGATAAACACCACATCTTTGAAGGGATCATTCAGGCAGGTGAGTTCTTTGACGTCACCGTATGCAACCCACCCTTCCATGCCTCGCTCGATGAAGCTGTCAAAGGTAGCCGACTGAAACTCAGTAACCTTGCCCGTAGCCGCGGTGAACAGACAGCAAAAACCGACTCCCCTACTCTGAATTTTGGTGGCCTCGGGGCAGAACTCTGGTGCAAGGGTGGTGAACAGCTGTTTCTGAAAAAGCTCATAAGAGAAAGTCAGAGGTTTTCAACGCAATGCCGCTGGTTTACCAGCCTGATGTCAAAAGCCGACAATGTGGAGCCTGCACAGAAGTTGATTCGTAAGCTTGGTGCGGTTGATAGTCGGGAAATAGAGATGAAGCAGGGCAACAAGATTACGAGGGTATTGGCCTGGACATTCATCTGAGCCGTCCTCTGGAGTGATGAAACCAAATCCCTTGTCATCGCTGCAGGCCATGAGTACTCCACTCTGATTTACTGCGTTTTTCCCTCAAGACTTTTCCATGCCGCACATGGACCCGATCAGTCGGCTCGTCGTGTCGTATCGGTTTTCTGACCTCAAAAAAGCCTGCGAGACCGAATAGCAGGAAATGTTTAAACAAATCGCCATTAGCCGTGTCTTACGAACTGTTACTTCGCAATTCAGGATAATGACATGCACAAACTCTTGCTATCAGTTGTCGCTGCCTTCCTCATGACCTCCAGCGCACTGGCTTCTGAACCGCCTGTTTATACGGGTTTGTTCAGCAATACCGGTGCAGGAGGCTATGACACCGTAAGCTATTTTGAAGCAGACAAGCCCGCTAAAGGCTCTTCCGATTACAGCACCCAATACCAGGGGGCATCCTGGCGATTTTCCAATGCCGAAAACCTTGCCCGTTTTAAAGCAAATCCGGAACGCTACGCGCCAGTCTATGGCGGTTACTGCGCATGGGCGGTCAGCCAGGGCTATCTCGCAAAGGGGGATCCGGCGCATTGGAGCATCAAGCAGGGCAGGCTCTACCTGAACTACAACCAATCCGTACAAGACGCGTGGCTGCAAAGCCCGGACGAATTTATTCAACAGGCGGACGGTAATTGGCCTGGCGTTCTGAACTAACAACGCCTGGTCATACGCTTTCATTCAGAAAATAAATCGGTCATGATTTTCATCAAAAGCAATGCGGTCGATCCAATGAACAAGCCTACAGAAGCCCAGCAGCGGTCGGTTCTCAAACGCCTGGATAACTTCAGCCGTTTTACCGACAGCAGCATCAATGTCCCCTTCACCCGGCTCAAGATCGGCTTTGACGCCATCATTGGCCTGGTGCCGGTGGTGGGAGATATAGCCGGTCTATTGTTGTCCGGCTACGTGCTGCTTGAGGCTCAGCGGGTGGGAGCCAGCAAAGACGTGAAACTAAGTATGTTGCGCAATATCGGTATCGATTTTCTCGGCGGTCTGCTGCCGTTATTTGGCGATGCCTTTGACGCTGTCTACAAGGCCAACACCCGTAATACCCGATTGCTGCGAAACTACCTGGAAGAGCAACTGGCAGTGGAACCACCCCCGCCACCCTTCCCCTGGCGAGCCATGATCTTTCTGGCCATCATGTTTGCGGTTATTACCGGTGGCTTGACCCTGGTTTTATAGGGTCGCTCGGGAAATTCCGTCGACCTCCGTCACCGTTTTGGCATCGGCCCGCTCAATGACTTTCAGAAGAGTGGATTGAATCGTTTCATCTTCCCGTGCGTCGCCGGCACTCACAAACGTTTGCTTCTGGGGCTCCGCGCCTTCCTCCTCGGTAAAAGAAATAACGACCTCGGTGGCCGAATCGGGCGTTATACCAGAGTCCTCCTCACCAGAATGCTCTTTACTAAAATACTCGATTGAAACCAGCGGATAGCCGTGAAAGCCCTTTTTAACCTGCTTTGCAATACGCTTTTTTGCTTTATCCACGTTCATAACAGGGCCTGTCGTTAAAAGAATAGATCGGTGCCGTTTTTCTATTTCGGCACTTCTTTGATGTGGAGGTCTTGTTGCGGGAATGGGATGGTGATGCCTTCTTGCTTGAATCGCCGCCAGATCTCCACATTGATGTCAGAGCGCACGCTACCGAAACCCGCTTCCGGGTCTGCGACCCAAACCCGAGCTTCCAGAAGAATGCCGTTGTCGCCAAACTCAATTAAGCGACACCCCGGCTCCGGCTCTGCAATCACCCGGGGATGCTCCCGGACGATCTCCAACATGATGGCCATGGCACGCTCCACGTCATCACTGTAGCTTACCGAAACCGGGATCTTCAGGCGCACGTTGGGGTCCGAATACGACCAGTTAATCACTTCAGTGGTAATAAGAATTTCGTTGGGAATGAGCGTGTCTTCGCCATCGCGGTTTCGCACCACCACGTAGCGGGCATGCAGGGCCACTACCCAGCCGAACTTTTCACCGACGCTGACCACATCACCGGGGCGAATCGAGCGGTCGAACACCAGAATAAAACCGCTGATGAAATTGCTGGCAATACGCTGCAGGCCGAAGCCAAGGCCGACGCCCAGGCCGACGCCCAGGGCACCGCCGAACACAGCGAGCGCCGTGAGATCAATACCGACCAGATTAAGAACGGTCATCGCAGCAACGGTGATCAGCACCAGCTTGCTGACTTTGGAGAAGCCCACCGCCGCGCCAGGGCTGAGATACGGCAACTGGGACAGTCGCCGATCGATAATGCCGGAGAGCCATATGGCAAACACCAGCACGAGGCCCATCAGCAGAATTAGTTTGGTGACCGCCAACAGGGATATCCGCGTGTCGCCCACGGAGATGGCCAAGCTATCCATACCAACGAGCAATCCGGGTAGCAAGCCCACAAGGTGCAGGCCCACCACCAGCCAGATGAAGGTACTGATTATATTTTCCGAAGCCTTGACCAAGGGGCCGCTTCGCATCCCCTTGCGCAACATATAAACCAGGGTTCGGATCAGCGCGAACGAGATCAGCAGAGGAACAGCCAGATCCAGCGCCCAGTAGGCCTGATCCAGCGCGGCGAGTGACGCGCGACCCAGCAGGACCACCAGCAGCATCGAGATTGGAAAGGCGAGGCGCTGGATCGTGCGTTGCGTAACGTGCCGCATGCCTTGAGAGTCGACAGCGGTAAGCCGGGCAATGAGACGATGCAAATAAAGCGCGGCTATCCCCGCAAACGCCAGAGCCGCAACCTGCGGGACGACATCCAGCAAACTTATGTCCTGCAGGGCCAACAGAAAGTCCTGCCAGTTTTCCACCATCAACAACTCCCGGATAACAAGGATTCAGTAACCCCGGCAATAAGCTCTCCCTTTGGCTCGGCGGTTGCGCCTTCTTTGGTAATCTTAATATTGACGTAGGGCATAAACGTGGTCCTCCGAATATCGATAACGCGTAATCAATTAACAAGCTGCGGTTGCATTGTCGTTTACTTAAACGATCAAATCGCATGGGTTAGGCATCAGGAAGGCGCAGAGATTCGATCCAGAGTTACTTCCATATTAAGTATTTCGACCGGCTCCCCAAACTGGGTGTAGATGGCCACATCTGCCGCGTCCCGACCGTAGGCGACGACGATTCTTCCGCCTTGCATGCTGCTCTGGGTGGTATCAAACGCGTACCACCTTCCTCCAACATAAGCCTCAAACCAGGCGTGCAGGTCCATCGGCTGCAGGTTTTCATAATAACCCACGACCAGACGTGCCGGGATCGAGAGCGCACGACAACAGGCGATCGCCAAATGCGCCATGTCGCGGCAGACTGCCTGTGTCTGCTGCTTGACCTCCCAAGCACTGATAATCAACTGACCTGCCCCGGGGGTATATTGGATAGTTCGGCGAATGTAATCGACAATCGCACTACATTGATCGTACCCAGGCATTTGCCCTGCCACGATGGAAAATGCCAGTTGGGTGAAACGATCTGACTCGCAATAACGACTGGGAAGCAGGAACGGCAAGGTATCGGCAGGCAGCTGCTGCACCTCGACAAAGGGGGCGCCCGGGGCCGTATCGGAGTTATCAGCTGTTTCAACATCAAACGACGTCTGGACCGAGAAGCGCCCGGGCGGTGCCACCAATCGCTGGCAGAGGTTGCCAAGAGGATCTGTAAACTCAACAGACTGAACGCTGGGCTTTAACAGGTATTGCTCACGACCGATCCACTGGTGCCAGCCGCTGCGGGGCCGCAACATGAAGATAAAGGGTGTCTCAACCTGAATGTTCAGGTCCATTAGACAGGTGGCACGCATCCACATAGAAAAACCTATTCCGCTGTACAAATCAGTGAACACCATTCTACCACCTGCAGGCGGGGAAACCGTGGTAAATCAATTCTTGTGGAGAAGCCGGGAAATGAATCTTTCCCGGTTCTGAGCGATCACGATCTGCCAGCAGAGAGCCATAACAGTAGTTTTTCGAGTAAGAAACCCTGAACGCAGATGGCTCAAACTTTTCCCGAAAGCTGCACGTCGTGCCAACGGGACAAAAACACCACCGTACAGATCGCACCGATCAGCGCCATCAACATGTCCGACTGTGTATCCCAGACGTACCCTTGGGTCCCCAGGAAAGCGTCCGCGGCCTCGTCCGAAAGCAGCGCCACCCACCATTCGATCAGCTCGTAAAAGGCACTGAAGGCCAATGCAATGGAAACCACAAACAACACCAACCAACCGCCATGCACCACATTGCGACGCACAAGAATTTCCCGCGCAATCAACGCTGGCACCAGGCCCTGAAAAAAATGCCCCAATTTATCGTAGTTGTTTCGCTCACTGCCGAACAGGCCATCAAACAGCGGCACTTCGGCGTAGGTGTAGTGCCCTCCCACAAACAGAATCGCGCAGTGGGCCAGGATCAATGTATAGAGCAAGGGGGTGAGCGGGAATCGCCTGAAAGTGGCTAACAGCAGCAGACCGCCGACGATTCCAGGCGATACCTCAAGAAACCACGTCAGTTGATCTTTCGGGCCAATGCCCGACCAGATCAGCACACCTCCAAAAACCAACGCCCAACAAAGAACCCATGGATTCATAAAATGGCAAGCCCCCGATACAGTAGACGCCTCATAGCGCTACACTCTGTAGTTCAAGACTAGTTTAAACGGACACACTACTTCTATTAACGTTTGATAGCTCAGTCAAAATAAGGGTGAAAAAAAGGTCGGCTTATGAATTACGAACACGCAATCGTAGAATTTAAAGAGGACGTTGCCACCCTGCTTTGCAACGGCTGCGGCATCTTTATCGCAGAGGGTCCCGAACACGAGGATCGTGAGCACTACTGTACGATGTGCATGAGCGGCAATTGCAAAGCGAAATTCAAGAAAGGGCAATGACCTCCGCATGATAGATTTCCGCAGCGATACCGTGACCCGCCCCACCCCTGAAATGCGCGAAGCCATGGCAAGCGCAGAGGTAGGCGACGACGTTTACGGTGACGACCCAACCGTTAACAGCTTGCAGGCCTTCGCTGCCGAACGGCTGGGGTTCGAATCAGCGCTGTATACCGCCACCGGCACCCAGGCCAACCTGCTGGCGATCATGAGCCATTGTGGCCGGGGCGATGAATACCTGTGCGGCCAGTCGGCGCACAACTACCGTTACGAAGGCGGTGGCGCCGCCGTGCTTGGCAGCGTTCAACCGCAACCCATCGAAAACGAGCCCGACGGCAGCATCAACCTCAACAAAGCCAGGGCCGCCATCAAGCCAGACGACTTCCATTTCGCTTCTACCCGCCTGCTGTCGCTGGAAAACACCATTGGTGGCAAAGTGTTGTCGCTTGACTACCAGCGCCAGGCCCGCGCCTTTTGCGACGACCACAAACTGTTGCTGCACTTGGATGGCGCCCGGCTGTTCAATGCAGCGGTAAAATCCAACTGCGATGTCACCGAGATAACCAGACACTATGATTCCATTAGTGTCTGCCTTTCGAAAGGGCTGGGTGCGCCGGTTGGTTCGCTGCTGCTGGGTTCGAAAGCCTTTATTGAGCGGGCAACACGGCTGCGCAAAATGGTGGGTGGCGGCATGCGCCAGGCCGGCATACTGGCCGCTGCCGGTCGGATTGCTCTGGAAAAAGGACCACAGCGGCTTTTTGAAGATCACCAAAACGCGGAATACCTGAGCGCCGGATTGGCCGAAATCCCGCAGCTGGAGATCAACCCCGCCAGCACCCAGACCAATATCGTCTACGTCCGCTGCCGATCCGACAGAGCCACGCAACTGCGCGACTGCCTGGCTGACCAGGGCATCCTGATCACCGCAGGAGACCCCATTCGCTTCGTGACCCATCTGGATGTGAACCGCCAGGATGTAGAACGGTTGCTGGAGGCTACCCGGCGATTTTATCAGTCGTGAGAAACCGGGCTGTCCCAATTTTCTTGGGGTCAGACCCCATTTCCTGATCAAAAGGAGCCAGAACACATGGCACAGCAATCCCCGGTCATACTCATAACAGGCGGCGCCCAGGGCATCGGCAAGGGTATTGCCGCCCATTTCCTCGACAAGGGCTGGCGAGTAGCCATCGTCGATCAGAATGCCGAAGCCATCAGCGCATGCAGACAGGATTTCGGCGATCCGGACAACCTGTTACTGATCACCATGGATGTATCCCGCGAGCCGGAAGTAGTCTCGGCCGTCGAGGAAACCGCGCGGTGGGGCAAGGGCCTGGACGCTCTAATCAATAATGCGGGGATCGCAGACCCAGACACTGGCGCCATCGAAACGCTTGAACTGGATCAGTGGCAACGGCGAATCGACGTCAACCTGACCGGCGCCTTTTTAATGGTAAAGCACGCGGTACCGCACCTGCGCCAACGCCAGGGCAGCATCGTCAACATCGCCTCTACCCGCGCCTTGCAGTCGGAGCCCAATAGCGAGGCGTATGCAGCAACCAAGGGCGGCCTGCTCGCCCTGACCCACGCGCTGGCTATGAGCCTGGGGCCCGATGTGCGGGCCAACGGCATTAGCCCGGGCTGGATAGACGTCAGCGCCTGGCAGGCAGATGCGCCTTCTGAACCAGAGCCTCTGTCTGCCTCTGATCACCAGCAACACCCCAGTGGGCGTGTCGGCAAACCCGAAGACGTGGCGGTTATGGTGGCCTACCTGGTCTCGCCGGACGCCGGCTTTGTGACCGGCCAGAACTTCGTAATCGATGGCGGCATGACCCGCAAAATGATTTACGAGGATTAGGCTTGGCTCAAAAGCCTCAAAGAACCCAAGCCTGATTTAGTACCCAAAAGAGACCCTGTTTGCCGATGACTGAACCAACCCCAATGCAAACTCTGCTAGACACCCTCCCCCAATGCGGCCGCGTGGAGTGGATTGGAATCCGCCCTGCCCGTGGTGAAGCAATGATCGCACTCGATAACGTAGCGGTCACAGCAGGCAAAGGCCTGGAGGGAGACCGCTTTAAAGGCAGCGAGACCAGCAAACGGCAGGTGACCCTGATCCAGAAAGAGCACCTATACGCTATCTCCTCCTGCCTGCAACGGGAGTCCATTGATCCCGGGATTTTCCGGCGCAACATCGTCGTCTCTGGCCTGAACCTCCTGGCCCTGAAGGGCAAAAGATTTCAGATCGGTGGCGTGGTGCTGGAGTTCACCGGCCTGTGCCATCCGTGCAGCAAGATGGAGACCGCGCTTGGGCCAGGCGGGTACAACGCCATGCGCGGGCATGGGGGGATTACGACGCGGGTGATTGAAGGGGGTGAACTGGCACTCGGAGACAAGGTGCAGATGGTTTGGGGTCAGACCCCATGACATTTCGCACGTGCCCTTGTGG
>Ga0307944_1000117_pt1 | contig 43036 bp, 52 predicted proteins | sample OrgLakmetagen179_FD_201831 | JGI IMG/M metagenome (GOLD analysis project Ga0307944, IMG submission 201831) | Saline water microbial communities from Organic Lake, Antarctica - #179 | ecosystem: Environmental > Aquatic > Non-marine Saline and Alkaline > Saline | place: Antarctica: Organic Lake... | reverse complement strand
GACCTTAGCGGCTTAGGAAGCTATATAATTTTAGCGATTACTATTGACTCACCTGTGCTGACAAGCCTCAACGGAATTTCCAGCGTTGAATATCTGCGGTCAGGTGGTGATGTTTACTCAGGCGGTGATGTCGATTTTTCAGGGTTAACAGCGCTGGTGGACTATTCCGGACTTTCCAATGTGGTTGCGGTGGAGAACCGAGACGCGAATCCGGTCAATATCAATCTGCCTGACAATTCTGCCGAACCAGGCTTTGTTCCGATTCCGTCTGCCGCGTGGCTTTGCCAGGCCGGTCAGTCGGGCCGCTTCTCTGGCGCCAGCCAAGCTTCGGTTTGTGAGTGAGTGCCGCAAAATCTCTTCGATCAATTAAACTCTAAAGCCCAAAAAAAAGCCCTCAGAAGAGGGCTTTGTCATCACATCTGGACGTAATTCCATCCTTCAATGTTTCTTAACTCCTGATACGTTTCCTTGGTGACGCAGTGTGTACTGCAGTGCTCAGGGCGCTGGAGAATTCCAACAACCTCGGGCCGTTTCACCAAGCTCGCATCAATAGCAAGAATGTCGTGCGGGTAACCGGCAACCATGTAGTCCTCTTTAAGCGACTCAAGAAAGCGTTCAAACCCGCGATGACCGGTGTCGACGGTCAGTGTTTGGCGCGATCGAGCGTACGTTCTCAGTGCTTCGATCGAATTCCAGAGATAAAACGGACAGTGCAAGTCCATGTAGCTGGGCGTCGGAGGCGCGTTTTCAAGCAACTCAAGAATCGCTTGCTGGAACGTGCTACCCCTCGGAACCTTGAACGTGGTTTCTTTGCGCGTGAACTCCACATCGTAGTAGGACATCAATCGCTCAACCTCATTCACAGCTGCCTGGGTCACCTCTTGTGTTGATTCAGAGATGTCCTCGTTCCTATGGCCTTTCACAGTGCCTTGATCCAACTGAAACTTCAGGTCCTTGCGCAACTTTTGGTGAAGTTCAAGGCCAGCCCAGTCAAACCGTGTTTCCCGACTGTTAAGCCATTGCCAAAACGACGGACGCATAAGCGCCTGCGACAGGGTTTCAAGAAAGACCGCACACTGACGTGAATAGTCCTTCATCTCGTTTCTTTCTTCGCGGGTGGTTGGGAATACCTGCATAACTCTTACTCCGTTTGTTGAAACTCATAAGCGCTACGGATTTGCAATTTTTCCGCTAATAATTTCGATGTCGTAAGAGCTCAAATGAATTTATTTTGGAGCAATGCATGACAATCAAAAATATGGGGCGAGCTCACGGTTTCATCGAACATGCTCGGGGTCTTTATGGGCGGATGGAGATTCAGATGCTGGCCATCCTGCTGGAAGTTGCCAATCAACCAGACATCTCGATCACCGAGCTCAGCGGAAAATGCGGGCTTTCTGACGCAGCCTGTTCAAGAAACGTGACCAAGCTCAGCGACGGTGGCGATTCAGCGGAAGGCCTGGCTCTGGTTGAGCGTCACTCTGTTGTTGGGAATAAGCGGAAAAAGAAGGTGACTCTGACGGAAAAAGGAAAAGACTTCGTTGAGAAGCTTCTGGGGAAGCTGGATTGATGATGAAAAGTAAGTTTATGGGCTGGATTTTCCGGATGCCGCTGATCACCCGGTGGCCCCTGATGCATTGCACCAAACCCGAAGACGTTGCAGGGCATTCCCAGCAGGTTGCTGTCGTTGCTCACATGCTGGCTGTTATCGCCCGTGACTTGTTTGACAAACCGATCAACGCCGGGGATGTAGCCATTGCAGCGCTATACCATGAATGTGCTGAGGCGACGCTGGGAGATCTCAGCCATCCAGTCAAATACAGCTCACCCGCCTTAACTGCGGAGTTCAAAAAGCTTGAAGATATGGCGGAGCGCGAATGCGTAGCGAATCTCCCAGATTCTCTCCAGGATCACTTCAGCTCCTTCATCGTGGAGCGAAATCTGGACCCGGAAGTGAAGCGGTTGGTCAAAGCTGCTGACATTATTTGTGCCTTCATTAAAGCGAAAGACGAAGTTCGGCACGGTAACCCTGAGTTCGAGGGTGCGCTAAAGAAGCTGGAGGTACGGTTAGACGCAGTATCCGGCCCTGACGCGATTGAAGTTCAACACTTTCTTCGTTGTTTCCTGGATGGCTGCCTCGCCAACCTCGACGACTTAAACGCACCGAATTAATTTGTTCACACCAGGAGTTTGTCTGATATGAAAACCGCGACATTACAGCAACTGGATATTTCCCAAGTGCCGTTTCCTTCAGGGTTTGACCCAAATTTCTGCACAAAAGACGCAGCAGAAGGTCATGACGGCATTTGGCATGTTCACGAGGCGGAACCAGAATTTGAAGCGGGCAGGTGGGTTTCTTTCGGTCGGACTTACGAAATCGGCATTGATCCGACGCCAGACCTAAAGTACACGCCGGAGATCGGTAAAGACCTTCGACCAGAGCAGTCTTTGTTCAAAATTATTCATGCCTAAGCCGTCAGTGCTGTTCTATCTTTAAAGGCGTTCATTGCCTTCATGGTGGAAGTGGTGGGGCGCTTATGACCAGTGCGTCACCATCGCGGAAGCTGAGTACAAAAACCTGAGTGCTGTCGTTCACGACACGCTTCAGTAGAGCTTCCACGATCCTTTTGGGTCACAGTAAAAAGAAAGCCCTCTACGGAGGGCTTTTTCGTGCTTTCCTGAAATGTCGCTATTGCTTTTACGGCTCACACACATCGCTTAATGAGCCACCATTGATCAGGTATGTATTGTTCGACAAGTACTGACACAGAGTTGAACTAGCAGCAGCTTTAGTCGTGTACTGGCCTCCATCGATATCGAATCCATTACTCATGACTGTTCCGGAAAGCGCGGATATATCAACCAGGGACGGATTGCCGCTGATGTTAATCCTTCTTGAAACGCTGGTTAAATTTTCCAGCCCGTCAAGTGATGTGAGGTTATTTCCATTAAGCAGCAGGCGTCCGCCTACACTCTGTAGGTTCTGAAGCCCTGATACACTTGTCAGCCCATTATTGCTTAGCATTAGGTCGCGATCGGCGGACGTAATATTGACTAGGCCATTTACATTACTCAAAAGCGGGTTGTTCTCGATAACCGTCTGATCGTTGAGGGTCGTTAGCCCTGAAAGCCCATCAATGTTGGTTAAATCTGGGTTGCCTTCTATCTGAAGTTGACCGCCAACGCTCGTGAGAGGGGCAGGGGATCCAGATGCTCCATTCCGGAGATATCAATGAGCTTGAAGTTGCTGCCTGCAGTTGTGAAATTACTGAGACCAGAAATGTCCTTCAGTGTGGCTTTATCAATGACGACATCACCAACGTTGGTCCAGGTGGAAGCGATCTTCGTCGAGGTCAAACCTGAAAGGCCTGATATATCCGTTAAAGTAGAGGCGCTTGACGATAAAATTTGAACACCACCTTCAAGCGACGTTCCGGATAGACCGTTCACGTTTGTAAATGCAGCGTCTTCAAAATACAAAAGAGTACCGGTCTGTGATACGTCAGAAAGATCCCATATCTCTGACTCGACCAATCCCACGGTTCTTATGTAAATGTCACCGCTACTGTGTGCCACCGCTGTATTCAGACTGGAGAGATTTTCAATGGCTCCTCCGTTACCGTTAATAGTCATTCTTGACGTTCTGGGATTAGAGGAATCCACAGGGAAAGGTGCTGCAGGCAGTGTTGTCGGGCCATCAAAAATAAGTATTGATCCAGCCCAATCATAGGTTGCCAGGTTTGACTCACTGGTTATCCCGTTATCAACAAGGTATTGCCCCCAGAGATCGCGTGCCTCCTCAGGCGTGTATGTGGGACTGCCAGAACCGCCTCCGCCGCCCACGGCAGAATCTTGCCACGGAAGGTTTTTAACCATTTGGAGTTCGGCACTTGCGACTGTGCTCAACAGAAATAATGAGAGCGTAGAAATAATTCTCATTGAAAGTTCCTATTTGTTATAGAGGACGTTCCACTTACGGTAAGTCCGGATTTAGGGGCGGGGCTCTGGGTTTTTCTTGGCGGGATAAAAAAGCCCTCCGGTGGAGGGCTATGTCATTAATGGCGAACTTTGGCCGCCAATGAATCCTTCTCTTCTTTAACGATACGATTGAACTCTTTCTGAAGCTCCGATTCAGCTACCTGTTGTCCAAATAACTGATCTTCATTGAAGGCGTCTTCAAGGTCGGTTTCCGTTGGGTCATCCGACTCAGTTAAGGCACGATGAACTTCAACATTCACAACGTAGATACAGCCATTGACGAAGTCGGTGTAGACTTCTGCAGCGCCTCGTGCAACTTCTATCGCTGCTCGCTCTCGACCCTGCTTGAGACTCTTCGCATCAGACGTTCTTTCGCCAACCGCTTCCTGGGTGGCTAAGAATGCTTCATGCCAAACCTCATAAGGTCCGATCTCTACGCCGTTGTCGAACACAAACGTAAAGTACGCTCTGCACGACTCTGTCGTCTCTGACATCTTGCCGAAAGCATACACTTTGGCTCGACGCTCAATCTCAGTGGATGCGACATCGTCAGGGCGCCAGATAGCACCGCCACGAGACGTATCCCAAGGGCAGCTCATGCCTTCACCAGAGACTGAATACGATTTCCCTGAATGCTCGTAGACATCCAGCAGTACCGCATCCGGATCACCAATAACTCCCTGACCCCTGAGCTCATCGAAAACCTCTTCGAGCACAATGTCTGTGAAATCGAAGGCAAAAGCGTCAATCGTAGGATCTACCCACGCTTCTGCGGCCTGAGAAAGATAGAATTTCGACTGTTCGTCGTCATCTTCAGATTCAGGCTTCAGTCCTCTGCCTTGGCAGAACTTCCGAAACTCTTCGTTTTGCGAGGCAGAAATCACCCACACAGGACGAATCGTTTCCGGATATTCGTATGCACGACGGAGATCGCGATCCCCGGAAGGCGTAAGAGCTAAGGCTTCCAGTGCCTCTGATTGGTGAGTGTCGGTGATGGACCCCATCCCGGCCCAGTCTTCTAGCGGGTTTAGCGGCATAACTTCATCTGAGAGGTACCCCAGAATCAATTTGTCGCCGACACGCTCTGAGTGCTCATCCATGTAGTTCAGTGGCGATTCCTGGGTTTTGTAGTAGAGGCCCAGAACTTCACCTGATGCGTTCGTCGTATAGCTCATTATCAATAACTCCTTTCTTGCGATTAAAAACTCAGAGGAGTTACGGATAGTCGGTTATTGGAAATGGAATGACCTGTATCGCTTACCTGTTAAATCTTTCAACGCCGTAAGGGTTGGCAAATTTCATTGATGTTTCACAACCGATATTCCAGGCGGCTTTGAGCCAGCGGCCCTGCGGAAGAATCGCTGGTGAGTTCGTCAAACAGCATCGAGTCGAGGCTGAAGGCCATTTTCTTCGATAGTAGTAGCAGTTATTGAGAGTATGAATTATGAAACTTTTTGAAGGCTATCAGCCAGAGGCTAAACGCACTACGCCGAGCAGCCTGGCTAGGAGACAATTGGCCGCCTTACGTCTGCTTGCCGATCGCTATGGGTCGAAATTCCGTTTGCTGGGTGGAGGTCCCGCTTCAGGCTGGCCTGCTTTTGCAGTCCATGGTGAAGGCCGGATAGCAGTAGGTCGAAGGTCAGCCTTTATCACCCAAGAGCCTTTTTTGATGGAGCTGCTGTACTCGCATGGTAAAGCATCTTCACAGTCTATAGTGGTCGTTCCTACTTTCGACTCCCTGAGCAATTTCAGCCTGATCACTGATGTCTATGTGACAGACGATGACCTGATGCAAAGGCCTAGAATGATGGACGATATTATAGGAGGAATGGTCCAGCACAGAATTGACACGTTAACGGTCGTAACACTGGATCGAAAGACGTGTTTCCATCATTGGATATTCGACGAATCTTTGGCGATAAGTCATTGTTTTCCAGGGAGCGCACCTGTCGGGTACTCAGTCCAATGGAAATTACAGGTTCCTATTAATGGCGACATGGTTGATCGAAACGTTAAAATCCCAGATGACTCTGGAAATATCAAAGACGTTATTAAGGAGTAATAATGGCACATCCGAAAAAACGAAAGGTAATACAACACAGCGCTGTTCGTGCTGATCTGAGGACACCTAAATATCAAATGAAATTGTGCTCTGATAAAACCAAGACTATTCCCAGGAAGGTTAAGCATAAAAAGCTTCCGGTTTACCCAAGCATTGCGGGTCAGTGTTTCGGTAAGCCGGGTGCATCAGGCCAAAATCTCCAAAACCCAGCACCCAAGGGGTCACGGTAACCCTCGTTTACGCCCTTTATATCAGTATCCTGATTTTAACAAATAGAGCGAAAGTCTCCTTCCATCTCGTGAATGGGAACGCTGCGATCTTTGTCGGAAACGTCAACCCCAAAGCCATGACGCAAACCAAGTTGGCAAAATCCAGCTTGGATGCGTCCTGGTCATCATTCAAAACCATGCTGGAATACAAATGCGCTCACGCAGGCGTGGTTTTTTAAGAAATCAACGAAGCCTATACCACCCAGGCCTGTTCGTGCTGCGGATCAATATCCAGTAGCAGTCCGAAAGGTAGAGCGGGTCTTGGAATAAGGCGATGGACTTGCGTGGAGTGCGGCACGCTCCACCACGACCGCGACATCAATGCGGCCAAGAACATTGCTACGCTCGGGCATGAGCGTCTCGCAGGAGGAATCGCCTTCCATTCACGCACAGCGTGACTGGTGGGCGAGGATGTCAAAAGACCAATGAGTGCCATCACCTTGACCCAGCTAACGTCGTAATCCCTTTTTCTAAAATCGCCAAAAACCGTAAGTCTTCTGTTCAATTATCAGGAGACTTATATGAATTCGATCTACAAGGCTTCAGCATTAATGGCCGCCTTGGCGCTGAGCGCATGCGGAGGAGGGGGCGGAAGTTCTTCAGAGAGCCAGTCGTCAAAATCTCCTGAAGACATTGGTCCAGTGTTTTCTTTGAATGACCAGTATGTGGCGGAAGTTGATGGAAGCACGTTTACTCTAAAGGGGACTATCCCCGAGATTGACGAGATTACTATTCAGCAAGTCCCTGACATCGGAATTCAGATCGGCAATGTGAGCTCAAACGGTATTGAGCTGATCGTACCTGAGGTGGATCGGCCGACCACAGTAACAATCCTATTTAATGTGATCGCATCTTCAGGCGCCGTATTGACTGAGCAGATCAGTTTTCTTGCTGAAAATGATGACGCAAAAGGCCTTGTCGAGAAAGCCAATGCAGCGGTCATTCAAGGCGATGATCTTGTGAATCTCTCGCAAGATGGAGACCTGATCCGCTTCTTTATCGACTATGCCTACCTTAACGGCGTAATCAACTACTCCGAGAAATCGGCAAGGCTTTCCCAGTTCGACCCTCAGTCTCAATCCACGGCCCCGACTCTTAATATGACGGTCGCCACGTTGGCTGAGGATTTGCTGGATTACCAGCAAGGGGCCATCGGGCAGTCCGATCTGGAAGCTTCGATGTCTAATTTTGAGTCAGCACTTTCAAGTCATTCAATTTATGGGGCCCAGTCAATCTCACAGGTCTCTTCTTTTTTCGAGCTTCTCGTACCTGCAGTCAGCCAGGGCGCAATCCAGTTCGTCCCGGAAGCCAACATGTACAGCCGGTATCTATCCGACATTTTCGTTGGCTCCTTCGTTGATGGTGAGTTTACTTACTCAGAGGGCTACTCGCCGATATCGAACCTGATTAAGACAAGCTCCAGTGACGCATTACAGTGTGAGGTACTTTGATATGACCAAGACAAGCATTTCGATTGCAATAGCCAGTCTTCTGTCGGCCAGTGTCGGTGCCGAATCTCTGAAAAGCGTTTCACTTGAGGAAAGCGTTGAAAAACCCAAACAGGAAACTGTCCGGGTTATTGTGACTCACGAGTCCGGGGTGGTCTTCTCTCAGGGTGTTTCGGTCGGTAATAACCAGCGCATCCTTGAGGTTGAGGCAGATGAAGCAGGGGCCTTTATCAAGCAGATGAAAAACAGGCAGGGCGTCAAAAACGCTGAACAGGATGTGATTATCAAGCGCGAACCCGTCGTTGAAGATTTTGAGACGACAATGCAGCGGCAAAGCTACACCCCGACAGATTCACCAACTGATCCGTTCTTTTCCAGCCAGCGGCTATGGGACGCGCCTGGGACTTCGAATCCGGGCACGCAAAACATCATCAGCGCGTATTTGAATACCACCAGAGAAACGGAGTCGGTTCGTGTCGGCGTTATTGATAGCGACTTCATCACACACCCGGATCTGGAGTACGCTGAAGGCTATAATTTTGCCAGCTTCGGTGGAGGGGTCGTAGGCCCAAACTTTCTGGAAGTTGACCAAAACGAGGACTGCACCAGCACCCATGGAACCGGTGTAGCAGGCGTTATAGCCTCAATGAGGAATAACGGTGTTGGTACGGCAGGTATCATGGATGCTGAGCTGGTGGCTGTCAGGGCGCTCAACTGCGGGACTGGTAGCCTTTTTGAAGCGGCTCAAAGCATCCGCTGGCTGGCGGGAGGCTCCGTTTCAGGTGAACCCTCGATCAGTGAGCCTGTTCGAGTCATCAATCTCTCGCTAGTTGCTGAGATTTTAAACTGCCCGACCTACATGCAAGAGGCGGTGGATTTTGCGCAATCCAAAGATATTTTGGTAGTGGCTTCTGCCGGTAACAACAGCGCGGACGCTGGAGGTTATTCACCGGCTAATTGCGCTGGTGTTCTTACAGTAGGCAGCTTGAGGATAAGTGGCGCCGTTTCAGGTTTTTCAAATTATGGAACTGTAGTGGACGTGAGTGCCGTTGGAAGCCAGGTTGCCACGATCACAACTGATCCCGGCTCTGCGGCTTTTCGATACGGGACAAGCTTTTCCGCGCCGGTAGTGGCAGGTATCGCTGGAATGATGATGCAGGCTTTCCCTGGAATAAGCAGTGCAGATGTCGCGCAAACTATTACCGCGACAATGCGGTCGCAGACGGACCCTGACAATCAGGAAGAGGTTGGCGGTATTGCTGATGCAGACGCTGCTCTTGAGGTCATTCGAAATAGGCTTGATGATCAGCGCCCGGATCTGCGCCTGGCTCTCAATAGCCCAGAGCGTTGTGAGAGGTCGACTTATTTACAAAACGAACCGTCAGGTTTGAGGTTTGATTCGCTTTATGAGGTCCTGGCCAGTAACATCGATCTTAACGGCAGCAGTCATTACGCTGTATTCAAGAATCCAGGCTCGACTACGGAGGAGGTAACTCTGTCAGAGAACCCTGTTTTCCTGGTACAGAATATTGACCCTGATAACGACGACCTTTATTTCGACCTCTGTGATTCAGACGGCAATAATTGCCAGTTCTCGAAGCAGCTACCTCTATAGTGGTGGTCTCCAGGAGATAGCGAGAAGTTCTCTGCGTGGTTTCCATAGAAACAAAAAAAGCCCTCAAATGAGGGCTTTTGTCATGCAACCTTTCCGATAGATTCTGCAAGCAGCTTCGCAAGCATCTTGGATGAAGCGGCATCGTCGGTAATCTGTGAATCTTCGTCAAACCCGACCGCGACACCCAGCCGTTTGACTGGAAGTAATTCCGCCTCAGCAAAGCGCTCTACCCATGCCGTTGGCGTAGGATAGGCGCCTTCTGCATCATAGATCCAATCCCCCAGTACAACCCCGTAATGTTCGGTCTGGGAATACCAGTTTTCATTGTCCCCTATCTGTCGGGTAATCCGAGCTAGCTTGCCAGGACCGAACGCCAAAAGCATTGCTTTGGCAAAGATGAGGCATCCACCGTCCATAGGTCCAAACTGCCAGAAAACTTCATCGTATTTCGGAAGGTCTTTTATATCGTTAATCGCTTTTTCAAACATAGTGATCTCCATTTAAAACTCGGAATCACTACGGTAAGCGCGTTATTAAAGGGGTAACCAGGGGATAGGGTCGGGCCTGATCAGATCAGGAGCTAGACGGGGCTTCTTTTAAATCGATGCTTGTAGCGTGAGGGTCCTCAAACAGAATGAGACCCCATACGTAATCCAAGACGAAATCCTTCCCACGCGTCACAACGTCTGATGGAACGCTTCTCTTCACTTCAATGAAGCCTTCAAATGTATGATGAAAATCAACAATTATTTCTGATTCGGGCTTGCTCACGTTGTCATCACTAGGCTCTCAGACTATCTGGACACAGTTCGATGCGTTGAAGCTCGTGCGGTGCAAACGCTGCCTTTAGTTTGAACGCGATTTTCTCACACTCAATTTGATCAAACATCTGGTTCTTACGCGTGTCTTGATGGCTTGAAATGACTAAATAGGGGGCGCTGCACGCATGAGCTGTTGATGCGAAGAGTACGTGCAGCGCCTACGGTTATCGGGCAATGCCTTGCTGCCGTAGTTGCAGAAAAGCGTCGCCAGTTTCACCGCCAACCTCTTACGACGGGCGCCTTTTTTGGAATTGCATTTTTACCCCGTTTTAATTTTTTCCTTAGGGGCTGTACTCTATTTTTTTATCGTCTTGTGGAATCAGTGCGAATTACCCCCCGCTTATACTTAGCAGGGATCTGACCAGTTGGGCCTTGAGTCAGGCAATGTCCATGCGGGGGTGTTTGCATCAAAACTCGCTGGCTGAGAAGAGAAGTTAGTCATGCACCATATGTTCAAGTCTCATTTCGTGCCCCCGGTATTAGAAACGTTGCGTTTCTTGCGGCAGCAGAGTATTTCGGGCGACAAGCGTCAAGACTTCGTTCTCTGCAAATCTTTGCGATACCGTAAGCTACTGGCAATTAAACTGAGAAGGAGACGATTCATGGCCGAAGTAGCTTACGAAGGTGCCTGTTTTAACGTTGGCGATGAGTTCCTTTGTCAGGCGTGCAAAAAACAATCTGAACTCTCGGCGTATGTGGCTGCACATTGGCGCGAGGGTATCGTCTACAAATGCTCGGCTTGCGGGACTAAAACGACATTCCTTGAGGGTCAGGTTCAGTACATAGTCCCAGCGCCTGGAAAAGCTGTTTAAGAGAGGGTATAGCTGTGCGACTACTGAAACCATCAACTTGTCTGATCGTGATGTTGAGTTTTTGCTCCGCTTCACTGGCAGGCAATGCACCTGTTTCGGATAAGGCAGAAGAGGCTTATCGCCATGCAAAAACTGCTTTCGAGTTTACTGCATTAGAGCAGGGCGTCGAGCTTACAAAACAAGCCGCCCAAATGGGTCACCCAGAAGCACAGACAAACCTCTCATACTTCTATTCCGATGGGCGCCACATTGAAAAGGACTTTCACAGGGCTGCTTACTGGATAGAGCAAGCCGCATCATCAGGGGACATTCCCGCCATGGCTCGTATGGCTGAAATGCTAGAAATAGGGATAGGCTTCGAGCAAAATTTCGAGCGAGCGGTTAAATGGCGTAAAAAGGCAGCTCAGAAGGGGCATCTGGACTCGCTTTTCGCGCTTGGACGTCTTTCTTTCTATGGCGAAGGCATGCTGGCTGTCCCTGAGACGGCCAGACGGTACTTTGCGCAAGCAGCAGAGCTCGGGCACGCCGAATCGTACTATGCGCTTTATGTAATGCGTGAGAGCCTATTTGGAGTGGATGACACCGACCAGTCAGACCTTATTTATCTTGAAACAGCATCTGAGCTTGGATTCGGACCAGCCACTGCGGAATTGGCAACACGAATCGAAGAAAGTCGTGGGTGGAAAACTCCTCAGGTCGAAAGGCTCGAAACCAAAGCAAGAGAGCAAGGTATCGAATCAGCAACAGTTCGCTTTGATCCGCGACAACCTCGAACCTCGGCTCAACCCGCTAAATAATCAACCATCCCTCTTATCCAGCTCCCAGCTATTTCCTTTCTCATCAATTTTCATCGCTTCCAAAGCCCTAAAATGGCCCATACCAAAAACCTCAGGGTCGTAAGTTCCATATCGAAGTTCATTGGAGCGTTTTATGGGACAGGGTTACGATGTAGATGAGCGCACGGGATTCCCGATTCTTTTGGTTTTTGCCATCATTATTGGGGCAAACACTGAAGGTTATCTCATTGAAGCTTTAAACAGCCAGCTGGATCAGCCTCAATGCCATACCATTACCCCTCCAAAACCATCTGTCCTAAAGATTAGCTGCGCTAGTTTGTCGCAAGTTCAGCACAGGCTTATTTCGTAGAGAAAACTCCGCCCTGTTTTGGCCGAAACCGACACCCAGTACGACTGAAACAAATGGTTTCAGCGCAAAACGCAAGTGAAGCCTTGCGAATTATTGTTGCCCCGTAAGTGTTCCAGGTTTGAAAGAAATATCAGGAGACAGATATGAAGTCATTTTTGTTTTTGCTCATAGCGTCGGTTTGCACTGCTACCCCCGTATACGCTGAGGTCATTAAGAAGTCGAAAAGTGGTATTTGTCACGACACGCATAGTGCCTACTATGAGCGCACGAAAACGTTTACCGAATACGGGTCTTTGGCTGCTTGCCTGGATACAGGCGGTCGATTGCCCCGGAGCTATTCAGGGCCGGGCGCTAAAGTCGGAACATCGGCCCAAGCGGCTATGAAAGAAGCGCAAGCGGAAGGTCGTGACTATATCCAGGTCTATGATCGGGACGCTTATCGGCATTGGATCGATAAAGACGGCGATTGTGTCGATGAACGTCATGAACTGCTAATCGATACATCAACGACCCGTGTATCTTTCACAGACTCCAGTCAGTGCCTAGTTTCTTCAGGCCGGTGGTACGATCCCTACACAGCACGGGCCTACACTGACGCATCTGACCTCCACATAGACCACATCGTTTCTCTGAGCTACGCGCATCAACGAGGAGCACACGCGTGGTCGCCAGATCGAAAAGAGCGCTTTGCAAATGACCGGGATAATTTACTTGCGGTTGAATCTGGGACCAACCAGTCGAAGAGCGATCGGGGTCCTTCAGAGTGGCTGCCGCCAAACAAGCAATACCGTTGTGAGTTTTTAGCGAAGTTCGACGCTGTAATGGACAAGTATGGTTTGCCATACCTCTCTGGTGAAAGGCGCGTCATCAATCGAATGAAAACGGCCTGTCAATGACAACTGGACCTCTGTTACCAGGTGCAATTCCTTTTTTGCCGTAATCAGCAAACAACGTTAGGCGTTTAATCTTGATGACCTGGTGTCAAAGGGTAGTTCCGCAGCAGAGTGTTTTCACGACTAATCGCCGCAAAAAAACCTACGGCATTCTTACTCCGTAGGTTGGGTGCCAATAAATACCGAAGTCGCGCAGCGGGATAATGAGTAGATCAACGCCATTCATGCCGAGAAGCTCATTGAGTTCCATCCCTACAGCGACCAGAGGAGGGTAGGCTAATCTTTCTACCATTCATGGCCACGGTGTAGCCAATGTAACGTTTCGCACGAAGTGGAGTGTTAGCAGTGAATGCCTCTAGCTGATCGTAGAGCTGAAGCATCTCTTCCATGTTTGAACTGAATGCAGTCGAACAAAAGTGTTCAGCGCTATAAGAATCTGTGATTTCAACTGCGATGTCCGGGGTCATTTCCTCTGCAGTCTGGATGCGCTGCATCGCGCTAGCAAACGTTTTCAAGCTCTCTTTTTGAAACTCAGAAACCTTCTCCTCTTCGATGAGAGCTTCAACATCATCGCGTATTCCGTCACCATCCCGATCGATCCCTGGCAGGGTAGCGGTTTCATCAAGTTTGGGGAGGGAGCCTTCCTCTTCCAGCTTTCTCAATGCATTAGGGATATCCTCAGCTTGGGTCTGTAGCTTTGATGAAGGATGAACAAAATCACGATCTCCACAGCCCGTTATTCCCAGTAACATTGTCAGAAACGCCAGGCTTAGTCTCAGTGCACCCATCTTGATAACCTCAAAAATCTCTCTTTTCATAAGGGCTCCCCACCCAATTTTTTAGAGGCCGTAGCTCTATTGAGTTTAGTGACTAAACGGAGTCCATAATGAGCGTAGAAAGCCCATGCAATCGGACGTGTAAATACAGCCGCGAGCTTGGTTTCTGCCAAGGTTGTGGAAGGACATTAGAGGATATTAAGCACTATGGCCAAGCCACTGATCAAGAAAAGGAAAGAATTAGGCTCGCGTCGTCGTCGCGGTTGCAAACGTTGAATCCAGCCCTCTCTTGAGGGCTTTTTTACATCAGCCCAAGAAGTTCGCGGATATACGGTGTGGCTAAACCATTTTTGTTAAACGTAAGCTTGTCCGAGTAAGACCACGTGGGCCATGCATCCAGCACCCTGGTTTTGATGTGATCTGGCAAGTTATCCAATGTTGTACCGTCGACCTCTATATCCACCACTTTACCGCCTTCGATAAGTGCATTGCTCTGATCAATGTAACCATCTTCGAGCGCTTTTATAAGATATCCGGCCGGGTTCTGTATCTTTGTGGTGGAGTCATTCTTCCAGTTTAAATGCCGCACATTGTGACGAACGTAACCTTCGCCAAAACGCTCTATCAACTCCAGTGCTTTATCGGTGTTAATGCCGATCTCTTTGAGTTCTGCGGTGAGTTTGGAGCCAGCTTTTCCCAGATCGTTTACACGAGCCTGAAGCTCTTTTGTGTTTCGATAGTCCATTTTCTGGCCATTCTTGTACTCTTCCAATCCGTTGGACTTTTTCATCTCATCAATGAATTCTGGAGAAGGGTAGAAGCGAACAATCCGATCAACAATAGTACGGCCGTCATCTTGATCGTGAATGTTGTCGACATCAATTCGTTCCATGATTTTGCATTCGATCAAATCCTCTATCCCACCGTCCAGCAATCGTTTGTTGGATTTCGTACTGGCGTGAGTGCGGCCTGACTCCGCGATCAACCGGTTAAAGGAATAGTCGAACGGCTTTGCGGTAGAGAACGCATTCGTAAACCGTACACGCAGAAGCTTATGCATGTATCTACCAAGCGGATTCGACAGTCGTTGGTGCTTCCGATAGTGGTTCAACCTGAAAATGCCACGACCGATTGAATGCGTAATAGCTGCATGGAACTGGGCGTAGCAACGTATTTGGTCCTTTTCACCCGACCTCATGCTGGATTCATACGTGTCGCGCTCTACCAAAAGCAAATTTGACAGGTAGGTGGATCGCATAAGAGAGATTTTCTTCCCGGTGTCTCCCATCCCATACAGATCACCGCGAGCTTTCGAGAGAACTTCCAGCGATTCTTTGATCTCATCAAGACTGTAGGAGGTACCCGTCTTGTGGAGTTCGTCTTTGATTCGATTCAATGTAAAGCTTACGCCAGTCTCTTGATCCTTGAATCGTCCATAACCATGCGAAAGCAGATAGATAAGCGCCTGTTCGATTTTATCTTCTTTGATACCAGGGTAGACGTAGCAGTTTTCATAAACGTAATTGCCACCGTCATTACGGGAGAACACTCGGCGCCCAGCTTCATTAACCGTCTTCACGCGACGTCTGATTAGTGCAGGGGTGATATGGAACTGCAGATCGACGAATTGCTCATCCAGCATTAAGTCATCAAAAAAGTAGCCATATTTTACTGGCACAACCCGAACGAGCTCATCCATCGACAGATCGGTAAAGTATCGGATTTTCGAAGAGGACATGTCGAATTTAGGCAAAAGATCCCACATCAGAGCAGTGTTCGTGTAGCTCTTGAGATGTCGGCCTTTGTTTGCCGGGATTTCAAAAAGTGACCGCTGAATTTCCGCTGGCGCTAGATCGAAAGGTAGTTGTTCAGCCATAAAGCGACCATTTGCTCTTTAACAGGTTCATATGCTGGCTCCCCAATAACGAGACTTCTCCGAGCTTTGTGACGTACCGCTTCCCAGAAGTCTTTTAAAATAATCCTGGAGCTGTCGAGTAACGTACATGCATAGACTTCGGGCCCATAGCCTGGCAGACAAGGTTTTGTAGACTCCAGTCATCAGATAACTTCCTTTCGATTCAATGCTTTTGATGTTTCTGATGAGCCTTCAGTTTTTATTTTTCCTGTACTAATACTCGATCCGCAGCAACGATAAACACTGTTTGGCACTTAAAGATTTTGAAAAACAATACATCCAGAAATTGCCTTACGCAATCTGCACTTTTAGGAAGCCTCAGAGTTACTGGCGAACTGTTTGTATCAGTATCCAACGGGGTAACAAAGACCTCATGATTACATGGGGGAGCCTTTTTTTCAGGCCCAAGTCATTGGTATTGAAGCAGTTTGCTATAAACTAAAGCCCTGAAACCTATTAGATATGGACCTGAAACCTACTACGCAAAGCCGCCAAACCTATTAGATAAGGTCCTGAAACCTATCAGATAGGGCCCTCAGACCTACTACGGAATCTGGCAAATAGAGAGTTTTCCACAGGCATTTTTTGATGTTTCTACCGCTTTTCAGACCGAATATGCATATAGAACGATGCGTTGAGTGACCATATAGAATAAAAACCATTTAAGGCCCTGAGACCTACAACGTATTTGACTAATTATTGATCAATAACAATTGAGGGCCTGAAACCTACCACATAGGGCCCTGAAACCTACCACTTTCTGTTACAAATCTTTCGTTTTTCTACGGTCCTGGAGACAAAACGGAGTCATTAGCTTCCCAGCTGACGATCTTTTGTTCAATTTTGCCAAAAACAGGCATGCCGTAATAGTCAAGCTCATTCCATTCGGCACAACGTAGTAGGTTTCAGGGCCGCATCTCGTTCTTGATAGGCTTTTGATATATTTTTGATCTGTAAAATAGCTACCATCTATTGATGGTTTGGCGTTTCAGGGAATGTTTCGAGGTTTTTTGCATAGGTTTCTGATTTTCATCAGTGGTTGTAGGTTTCAGGGCCATGTTTTTACGTGAAGAGGCGTTCCAGTGTCTCAAGTAGTAGGTTTCAGGGCCCTATATCGATCGACCGTTACTGAAAGTTCCACTTTTTGTCTAAGGGAATCTGAAAATACACATTTTGTTTCAATCACTTAGGGCCCGTAGATATTTTCCATAACGATCAGTGAAAGTAGTAGGTTTCAGGGCCTTATTTTTGCGACGGATTACTTCAGGCAAGATGCTGATGTGTAATTTGCAGTATTTCCTGATCTTTAGAAGACTAATTCGAGAGCAATAAGGCCTTATAGCTACCTTGAAGAGATGTTTAGACGCCTTCCAGCAGGCGATCGCCATATATTATTGCGGTGTAGTAGGTTTCAGGGCCTTAATTCTTCGACACGGGTTCAAAGTAGTAGGTTTCAGGGCCGCAATAAGTGCCTCTGGCGGAAAAGTAGTAGGTTTCAGGCCCCTATTTAGCGCTCATGGTTGTCCTTGTAGGCTATAGGAGCGCTACTTAAGGTGTCTGAGAGAGGAAATCAGGTGTTCAGGCTCGCTTAGAAACCCGAATCGAGGTTGTAGGTTTCAGGTCCACATTTTCGGTGCCGTTAGTTTTCTGTTGTAGGTTTCAGGCCCACACTTTTTAGATTCGCAAAAAAAAAGCCCTCAAAAGAGGGCCTTACATCCCGAGGGCTTTAGCAATCGCCATCGACGGGCGCGGTAGTTACCTCGTAGGTAGCCGCTGTATCCGCATCGGCCGCTGCTGTGTAAGTTGCCACGCAGCTCCCAACGGTCATCGTGCCAGCAGTAGTGTCGTAGGTTACGGAGTCACCACTGATATCCACAGCATCACCGAGATCGGCTACGGTCGGATAACCGAACGCCAGGGAGACCTCGGCACCTTCCAGGTCAACAGTTGCAGTTGAAGTGTTCGCATTGCCTTCTGCCTGGGACGCCATGTGAGTAATGCCCAGAGCAGTTCGAATGGAGCCGTTAACCCCTTCAAAAACGCTTACTCGGGCATCGCCTCCCAGATCGGCAAAGCGTGGAAGTGCGAATGCAGACAGGATACCAATGATAACGATAACCATGACCAGCTCTACAAGGGTAAAACCACCATTTTGTTTCATCATAACTTTTCTCCTGAGTTTGAACTCATTGATTAAGGGTTGCGTTAGTGCAGCACCCTTACGGAAATTGCTTTTTTTGGAGAGCAGTTCGCTTCCAGCGCGAATTGTCCGGGCGCCGTAAGGTTCTAGTTCTGGGTATGTTTTCGGGACGTGACTTGTTTTAACGCCTTTTAAATTCGGTTTTGGTTGTAACTCTTTGGGTGAGCCATGAAACGTCAGATCAATCCTTACGGTGACAGTTTTTCTGGGAGTCTGCGCTTGATCTCCAGTTAACGGTTTGTGAAGGCCATAGAGAAGGTGAAGCCGATTCGTGGGTCGGCATTCTTACCAATCTCAATGTATTACCGTTTCAGCCTTTCTATAAAACTGTGCTGGTCAGGTCTGATGACTGGAACGCCGCGATCTATCTCGGAACTTTTTTTATGAGGCGATTCGCTATTGCTTCTGACCCCGAATCGACCCTTGAGGACCTTGAGTTACTCCAAAGGTGTGGCTTACTAATAACGCCAAAGTTTATTGCTTCTGACGTCCTTACGCCGCCCCCTACTCAGCTTGTTCAGGAAGTGACCCAAACTGGAATTAAAAGGGCTGCGGATCGGATATTTGACTGGGCGCGTTGTAATTCCCTGGCGGGCGAGCGAATCCAGATAAAAGCGCCTGACGACCCTGGCGACGGACTCATAAAGGCTCTTTGCGATCTATCGATAAAGGACCCGGTGTTCGTTGCAGGTGAGTACAGAGGTTTAATGAAAAGCAGAAGAACATGAGGTAGGCAATGACAACCCATACTTTTACCGAAAATACGAAAACTCAATCAGACCCTATCCAGTTTGAATGCAAAATCGGAGTGGTCAGGGCTACCAGGCATCGGTTCATTAAGTCGCGAGCAAATCCTCTTCAGTATCACACTAGATTGAATCAGGAGATCTGGGTTAACTGGAGCGATGGCACAGAAAGCTCCCTGGGCCCCGCCATTTCAGATATTGAGTTCGCAACAGGTGACGAGATATGCAGCGTGACCATTGTAAACGGTTTAAGCATTGTGACAGACGCCGCTCGGATCAATATGTCTACTAATAGTTTCAGCGGTCTTTTGGATGAAGAATGCTCCGTGGCCTTACTTACTGGTCGGAGAAAGCAGGTTTGGAAGCCAATACTGGGCGCGTTTTTGTTGGGTTTTTCTTCTCATGGCATTCTCGGGGATCTGGCCTTGTCATCTGCGATTACGCTTGGCTGCCTTGCCATATTCCCTTGGGTCGCGAACGGTCCTTATGAAGAAACAAGACGGGATCTTAAAAAGGCGGTATCCAAAGTCAACACCTACGTGAAAGTGATGATCGTATAATCTTAAGGCTGTGATAGCCTTTATCACTTTTGAACCGCTGCTATCTGCTCCGGCCGCATATCGCTGATGAAGATTTTCAAAAGACGTAATTGTTCAATATCCAGTTGCTTTAATTTCTCACTGTCCGTAAGGGGATTACTAAACTTTACAAGATAGACGGGGTTTAATTGAAAAGAACATACCTCCATATTGATTTCGTCAAAACCTGCGACACTATTTACCAGTTCCATAGCCAGATCGGCCGTCGCTTTTGTGTTAAAAAAGACGTCGAACGGAATTTTTTGCATCTTTCAGAGTTTCGACCGATCGCGCTCAAGACAAGCCCGAGTGCACTTTTTTTTGGGCAGTTTCACGAGGGAGATATACCTCGGATGTCACCAGATGAGTTTTTCTCGCGACTCCCTTCATGGCTCAGCCTTAGCGACTTTAATCAGGTGAAGCTTAATCAGAGTCCCTCCCGTAAAAAACTGACGACCTTTGATGATGTTCGTGTGGACGTAAAAAAGGCGTTGGACGGTAATTACTGGTACCCGTACTACAACGAAGAGTCAGGCGCCTACATCACTGACTCCAGCACCAATAAAGATGCTCTTTTGGAGCAAATAAGCTTTTATCAGGGGTTTCTGGATTCACTTACGTGGAGACCGCCAGGTCTTTCGTCTCGGTTCACGGGGCTTGCAGACCAATTCGGAATTTTTGATTTACAGACCCGTCACACACTGCTGTCGTTTTTGAATAGGCCAAACTCACAAACATGGTCTGATCTTTCGAATATTCGACTTGTCGCTGGTTTTTTTACTGCTCAATACATCTGGTGTTCATCAGCGTCAGGCGCCAAGCATGAGCGCCTTGGAGTTCCAGACCCGATAACGTTTGAATTGGTACTTGGGAGGTTTATCCAGGAAAAATCTTCAAAGGCTCTTAAGGAGATCTGGCGGCTTGAAAAGGTGCTTCGCACCTTAGAGTCCGTAGAATCTCTGTAATACAGAATTTTCCGTAGCAGCCATGAGTTCATAAATAGCGGAGAAGTTCATGCGTAAAATCGAAAAGCTAAGCCTATGCCAAGCCACTGACGAGAGAGCGGGGCGCACCTGTGGACCCTACTACTACCTTGTTACGCAAGGTGCTCTTTCTTTCACGGCGTACTGTTCACGATACGGATTCCTTCGCTGGCTCAATCTGCGAGGACTGAAGTTGACACAGGATCTGTCGAAAGGGGGTGAAGGGGATTATCAGCGACTAGAAGGGCATTTCTACCAACGTTCAATGACGCCAGCTGATTTTGAGCAATTTGCCTCAACGTCAGATGGTATTCATTGTTACGAATTGATCAACGCTCGTTATGTTCCAGCCATTTCTCATATCTATGAGGAAGATGGTGCACGGATCATCTCGTACCCTTGGTCAGGCGTCGGAGAAGAGCCCTGTATCGATTACTGGGCAGGTCGGGCCATTGAAGACGGTAAAGCCTTCAAAGGTAAGACTCCCGGTCCAGACTGGTTGTTTGAAACGCCTGAAGAGATTGTTCAGAAAGGCGGCAACATTACGGGACTGACTCAAGTTGAAATGGCAGTTCTGACTCGGGCTTGGCTAGAGCTTCAAAACGGCTCCCAGGACGAGAAACCACTGGGCAATCCAACGATCATGCGTCGGATGCTTCATTGGTGATTTGAATAACCCCTCAGTGAGGGGTTTTCTTTTTAACGACTGGCGGAAAGATAAATTATGGTGTCTTCGAAAAGAATCGTGCTGCCATCAAGCGCATCATCGATCTGGAGAATTCCTTCCTCTATGTCCCGGTCAGAGCACGTAAACAGCGCAGAATTAAACCGCATCCTAAGCAGACCAAACCATTCTTCCTTCGGTAGCTCCACCTTCCAGGACTGCATGTCGACCTGAGCATTTAAGCCAACGCTTTCTATTTCACCTTGCAATTCTGATAGGTGCGGCTGACTTTCCGAAAAGGCTTCATACGCTTGTTCAAACAACACGAAGCCAGGGCGCTTGGGACGGGTTACCACAACCGTTTTATCCATGTCTGCATCGGCAAACAAGTTGGACCAAAATGCTTTCCTGTCCTTTATGTGATGCACGGCTTCCTTGATCAAGGCTTTATTAATCCCTCGGGGCCTCTTAGATGCAAATTCCTCGGCCGTAGAATGATAGGTATGCAGCCCTCCAATGCAGTTAGCCATGCTGAGCATCTCACGAGAGGGCTCGACGCACGCAGCAGGGTGATCCAGTTCCGCAGCGGCAGCAACCTTCGCAGTGAATGCTCCGGTACCACCACCTAGATCAGCGAATCGATCCGTCTTCTCCAGGGAAAGTAGCTGGCACACATTCTTAAGCATCCAGTTTTGGTACGACGCTGAGAAAAACCATAGTTGGTCAAATTTCTCAGCTACAACATCAAAGCTTCCCATTTTCATGTCCTGTCAGTTATACCTTTTCAGGGTGCGTCTCAAATCGCTTCTGAGGCCGTGACAGGCTTACGGTCGAGTGTTTTTTTAAAACTGGAAATCGAAGGTATACCTAATTCTTAATATCCCGTAACGATCGCGAGTTCATCAAAATGGAGAAGAGTTATGGAAATGATTACCTCAAATACTTACGAGATGATTAACAGCAATGAACATGGATCAGAGCGAATCATCTTTGAGGCACCAAAAGGGTTCGATGTTCCTTGCGGTTCGTTCGGGACTTTTGAAGAAGATGACTGGAAAGAAGACAATGAGCTTCTTGGTTTATTGGCGCACTTCGATATGGATTTTCAGCCTGATAATGGGGACATTCTTCGGATTCAGCAATTCGAGGGACCGATTCACAGACCGTCACTGAATGATCTCCAAATACTGCCGACCAGCCAGAGCTCTTAATGAATCGCCCCTCCCCGAGGGGCTTTTTAATGTCTATCCAATTTCTGAGACCCCGTAACGAGTTTGAGTCTTATCCATTCTCAGGAGTTTCAAATGCAAAACGATACTTTCCAGATCAGCACCGGAACCAAGATTGTCATCTTAAAGGCACGAGTAAGGCGCCAGTGCTTCGATCTGAAGATGGCAGCCAATACGTCTCGCAGTTTTTTTGAATTCATCTTTATGCTCGGCTACCAGCAGCGGGAATTTCCTCGTTGGTTTCGCCGGTTGGTCGGACGCACCGAACTGCATAGAGCCTGGCTCTCAGGTTATACCGGAGCTGGACTTGTGGATGTCGATGAACGATGGACTGCAAGCCAGTCTTTCTGAATCCAGCCCTCTTCTGAGGGCCTTTTTTTTGCCTCCCAATCCCTTACGCACCTCCCTTATGCACCCAAATTGTACGGTTCCGTAACCAGCGTAACGGCCAACAAAGGAGCGCCACTTATGGAACCCGCAATAACTATTGATGAAATGTTCGATATTGATGCTATCGACGAATCACTCAAGATCCCCGTCAAGCACCGTGAAGAACGGCTAGACGGTTTTAACAGCGCTTTTGATCTTGTTGGAAAACGGGCACAAACCCACTCAGATAACGGTATTTTTAACTCGCCCGACGATGCGTCTGAGATCGAGAAATCTGCGTTTCTCATGACTCGCCTGGAGTTCGCAGCATGCGAGGCAGCCTCTGGCGTATCACCGCAGTTTGAGCGTGCTTGGCTTCATGGGTATACGGATGCCCTTTCTCGGCTTTTTGATTTTCTGGGACTAGAGGGTGGAGAAGACCTTAAGAACGATTTCTTCTTGCCCAGGTCTTTTTCCGGAGAAACTGTGCACTAAAGCGTCTGAAATCCCGGCCGACCTTCAGCACTTTCATTTGGTCAAAAAAAACCCGCAAACTATGCGGGTTTATTGATTTCTCAGCGTGTAGGTGGAGCTAGGATAGCGTCCTTTTCGCTGGCGGGTACTTTCAAAGCCACCGTAATGGAGTAGTCGTCACCTTCGCGCACCAATGTTGTTGCCACAGCCTCGCCAAAATCCGTTTTGAAAAACGGTCTAAGCTTGAGCCCCTTCAACAGATGCACCGCAAGGTTGCTTGAAGCAAGATGACCTGGCTTGAAGGCCGATGGAACCCCCAGAACGTCAATGTGCGGAACGGTCATCGTGATACACATCACCTGATAACCAGCTTCGCGCAGTTTGCCGTTCATGTGATCGTCATAGGCATACCATTCATCAAGCTCTTCACCATCGATCGCAATGATTGCAGGACAGCTGAAGTCTCTGGAATACCGCAGTGCAAGGGTAGTGCTCGGTTCAACCGTAGGTTCAAGAGCGACCCCTTTCGCCAAATCATGGCGCGGTTCCTTTGAGTAAGGTTCCGTCTCTGGGTACTGCGCTTCCATTTGCTGACGTTGTTCGCTAATCAGTTGAGCGTCTTCCGGTATCGAAATAAATTTCGGGTTGGAAAGCCACTTCAAGCTGTCACTTACAATGTCGCTAAGCTCGTAGACACCAATACCGTCAATATCGTGGATAGTGAAAGCATCGTTGATGTCATCTTCGCTCGGCGCCGAACCGTCTTCACCGACTGAGGGTGACGCAAACAGTCGACCACCACCAAGCCAATAGACATGGCCTGCAATCTCGGTAATCAGTGTGTTCGCGGGCATCTCTTCCAGTTTTTGCTGAATACGCTCCTGCACTGTCACGACCTGATCAAACGCCGCTTGCTCCAGCGGATAAGCTGAGTAAAAGAACTTCATAAAACTTCTCCTTCGTGGGTTTAACTCATCCAGGCTACGGCTCGAAGTGAATTACAAAGACTGAGAACCACTGAGAAAGAATGGCCTGCGAAACTCCGTCGCGAGTTCAGGCCTCCGGGTTATTTGAATGCAAAACTTTCCCACGAATTTGGCCGAAATCGACACCTGTCACGTTTGACGGTAGGGCCCAGAAGCGTAGTTGGGCTTTGCCAATTATTGTGTAACCGTAAGCTTTGGGTGTTCAGTCTTTGAAAGGAAAATTAGTGATGGTGAAGCTCTTGCGTCTTATGATTCGTCGATCCCTGGTTGCTGCGAGCGCAGCTGCTATTTTCCCGTCTTACGAAGATCCTGAGGAACTGACGCACAAACACTTGGGCTTGCCAGAGCCTATCCGTGTCGCTCGGCTGCTGGCGCCTTGCGGCTCAGTCTATGTTGGCTATTAAGAGGTCTATCTATGAGTAAAACATCCCGTTCTTCCAGTCCATCACCGGAAGCAGTGGCACTGAACTTGGGTATGCTCCTCGAAAAACATCTTTCTGGCGGTTTGGCCGATGGGCGGGATATGCAGCGCGTTCTCACCATTGAGGACTTCGCTGAGGTTGGAGTCGATCCCAATGCTGTAGACGGATCGGCCTCTCGGTTTCAGGCGATCAAACAAGCAAAAGAGGAAATACTCCGGGCCTGTTCATCTTTGGCGTCACAGCCTGAGGCGGGAACCGCCAATTTGTCGATTTCCCAGATCCAGACGGTTGTTCTGGCAGGCTACCAAGCCGCACTGTCCGACCTCCAGGTGGTTAGCGGAGTGTCCCGCGAGACGCTTATGAGCGCCGATTTCCGATCCATGAAAGAAGAATCGATCACCTTTGAAGCGAAGGCTGCCCTGGGGCGACACCAAGCGGCCGCCAGAGCCCGTAACTCATAAATCAATCAATCGTTATGCCCTGGCCGGGCATCGTTGTCTCGAACATTTAAAGGATGGATAGTTAATGCGAACTCATAACCCCTCGATCACCCACTGCGCTCCCATATATCCGCCTGAGCATGTGGGAATCATGAGGCGAAGAGTGCAAGCGATCTTTGGAGATCTGTCTGACCAGGGTGCTACAGGCCCTCTGATGGCACTATTCGATGTCGATAGCCTGGAGGATATTACTGACAGGCACAGCGTCATCGCAGCTTACCAGTGGTCGCCAACCCTCTACTCCAGTGAATTAAGGGAGATGGCAGGGCGAATAGATGATTTTTTTCGTCGCTCAGGCATGGACATCGCGCAGTATCCAGATACGAATTCTGTGCAGGCAGCGCACCGCATATTAAACTCCACACCCGCAACGCTTCCGGATATTAAGGATTACATCGTCCCGGAAGACCTTTCCTCTATCCATCGGACCTACAACGCCGCCCAGCAGAGAATACAGTTCCCAGAAACGGACGGCCTGGGCCCCGATCTCTCCGGAATGGGCATGGGTGTCGATGGGTTTTCTGAAATGACGGGCGCTGGGTGCCTTGCGATGATGGCTATGACTGAATCGGATGTCAGAACGCTGGAAGGCCTGCCCGAGCAACAAGCGGTCACCGAGCGTGGTGCTGAGTACTATCTACTTCATCGATACGGGTACCCACCCGCATCGCTATGGCTTGCGAAATTCCTGAACCCGGCCAATTTCTGTTATTGCCAGAATAAGGACTGTAAAGGGCGTCATTTTGGCTTCACAGACATCCATGCCAGTTATGAGCTCGTGCTTCAGAACCAGGACTTCATCCGCGCCGTCTTTTCCGAAGAAATGAGGAATGTCAGCAACGATCCGAAGGCTTCTGAGCACCAACAGTCGGACTACGCCGAGCTTATCGTCGACGCCATTGAATCCTTACTGATTGTGGATCAAAGGCGAGAAGAGGAGGGCGCTTTGCTACAACTGATCCGTCTGGCGGTCGAAGGCACTGATCATCTGACTGACGACGGGTTTCTTCGGTTGTCCATGCTCGCTTTGGTTGTCAGCACTATATATGACGGAAAAGATTTGTTTGAGCGAATGGGCTTCACCGGGTTCGAGTCACCGGGCGCTTTATTGGACTCGACTCTTGAGGGGATTAACGCGGTCGCACAAAACAGAAAGGAAAAGCCTGCCAATAAAGAGATGTTTGTTTACGATGCGATGAATTTCTTTGTTGCCGGTTGCAGGCTTAATGAGCCCCAGTTTGGTAAGGAGTTGATGATCGCCTTCTACGCCAGCATTTTTAGTGCTGACCACTTCGAATACTTTGTATTCCAGTTGCGAATGATTCAGGAGCTGCTGGAAGAAGAGAATTTGCCCGAAAACGAAGAGACTTTCATAGCGAATTTGATGGGTGGCTACAAGCGTAATGTGGTTTACGTGTTGTCTAAGCGCTCTGAGTCCCACCAGTCACATGTTGATGCACTTATGGGCAGTGAAATCAGCGGAGATTCAATAAAACTGCTGTCGGAACTAGGCTTTCCAGACGCCGTTAAGCGTCGGGTTGGAATGGCTCAGAACGAGCATGAGCGGAATCATTTCAAGCGGGTCCTACAGGCGCAGTTCATCGCGAGAAACACGCTGGATAAATCGCTCTCCTGAAGGTGTAACTTCGGGGCTTACGTAGCTCGGATGAGTTAAACAGCCAACAGGAGTTACCAATGAGCAAAGTGTATTATGCGGTTTTCAGTGTACAGGTAAGGAATCTCCTCAATCCGATGCCAATCGTCAGAGATATGAGCTTTGAGATTGATATCAATGAGGTGGATTCTTGCGAGCTTGTTCAGGTGGCACAGATGACTCGATCTACGCTTCGCGTTTGTGTGAAGCTGGAATTTAACAATGAGGATATGAGCTCCGAATCGGCTTACAGTTCGATTGATGAACGTATGTGCGACTTCAGCTACAACGATGGCAAACAATGTATCGTTGGGCACCAGCTTCAGGGTATTTCAAACATACCAACAACGCAGGTTCACGCTATGTTCAGTGATCCGGATGAAGATCTTTTCAAGTATCCGGATCTCCTGGAAGGAAAGTTGAGTGACGTGGTCGATTACTACTCTCAGAAACTTGAGGAGGGTAATGATTACACGGTAATTGACGAATTCCAGGATAAAGTTGAGCCGTTGGGTTTTACTTTTGACTATGGACTGGATGGCGTACCGTACGATCTCCGCAAAGTAGTGTGGCCACGCTCAACCTAGAGCTATGCCACGACCTGAATAGCCTGATATCAGTTTTCTGATGTTGGGCTTTTTTTGTCCAACTAGCATCTAATCCCTACCAGCAGAGGCGCCTCTTGCCTGGAAAAAACAGATTTCCGTAACTCCTGTGAGTTCAAACACACAGGAGAAAGTTATGACAGCGATCATTATGACCAAACTCGGTGAAAACCGTGGCTCACCAAGAATCTGGCTCCAGGGCGAGAAGCTGGAAAAGGAAGGTTATCGCGCTGGCGATACGTTCCGGATTGAAGAATCCAAATCTTCACGACTGGTACTCGTTAAGAACGGCGACCGTAAGGTTTCCGGCAAAAAGCGAGGCGATAAGCGTATTCCGATCATCGATCTGAATACACAGCAGCTGGCGGAACTGTTTGATGCTGATGAGAAGCTCAAAGTAGCAATACGAAAGGGCAAGATTGTCATCACCAAGCACTACACCAGCGGCCAGGTTGCCGAGCGACTGGAGCGCATCCGCGCAAAAGTCCGCGAAGGCAAGAAGCTTGCAGTGCACAGCCACTATCACGGAGCTGGTGTCCTTGATCTTGCAATCCACAGTGGTTTCGCCAAAGCAGGCGTTAACACCTACTGTCAGGTTGCGATTGAGCTGGATCGGGAGTATCTGGATATTTCCATGCAGCGCAATAAGCACCTGTTCGATGATGAGTCGATCTTTATCGAAGGACCAATCCAGGATGTCCGTTGCGACCCACGGGTCAAGGCAGACATTGTGCTGGCTGGAATCCCTTGCACGGGGGCCAGTTTGGCTGGACGGGCTAAAATGCGGGATACCAAGGGTGAAAAACGGACCTACCATCCGGAAGAGCACGACGGCGCTGGATCATTATTCTTCTACACGTTGAGATACATTGAGGTATCTCAGCCGGGGATAGTGATCATCGAAAACGTGAAGGCATACGCCAGCACAGCTTCGGCAGCAGTCATTCGCTCGGTTCTCGATTCCCTCGGGTATCGCGTTCAGGAGAGAGTGCTCGGCGGAAATGAGTTCGGAGCGCTGGAAAACAGGGAGCGGTTGTGCCTGGTCGGCATAACCAAAGGGTTGGATGATGTTATCGATATCGATGACATTGTTCCTACTCAGCAAAAACCTGAGAAGCTTTCCGATGTTCTGGAGTTTATCCCGGAAGAGAGTCCGATGTGGTCAGAGATGGAGTATCTCGCGAAAAAAGAGAAGCGCGACGCAGAGAAAGGAAACTCATTTGCGAGGCAACTCTTTACCGGCGAAGAACCGAAGATTTCTACGGTGACACGTCAGTATATCAAGCGGAGATCCACAGACCCATTCATCCAGTCCCCATGGGATCCTAAGAAGTCTCGACTTCTTACCCGCCTGGAGCATTGCAGAGTGAAAGGCATCCCGGAACACCTCGTGGACGATCCGGATATTTCCGAGACGCGTGCCCATGAAGTGCTCGGTCAGTCGATCGTGTTTCCGATGTTCGAAGCAGTAGGATATGCACTTGGTGCAAGTATACAGGTGGCTTATGGTAAGGAAATTCCCAATCCAATAGCCGCTTAACTGACAAAGCCCTCTCTTGAGGGCTTTTTTATTCTCATTTTTCCTCAAAAGCACATTTTTTACTACAATATTGAACGTTGAACGTAGATTCAGCTCTACCAAAACGATGACGTAGTCAAAGGAAAAGACAACGTGTTAGCAAAGTGTTATCTCCAAAGACTGGATAGTCGGCCATTTAATGATGCGCCTCTTCACATCTCGCCACGCTTTGAGTCGGATCTGGCGGCTTATCCGATCATTATGGTTTCTACAAAAAAACTCCTGGAACTAGCCGACACACTGCAGACAAACTATCTATCAGCTAATGGCCTTTGGGACACCTTTGCCGATATATTATATTTCCAGCGTGCTGAATCTTCCCAAATGATGCTGTTTCCGGCCCCATGGGTTGAGGTTAGAACGGATAAACCACATTGCTTCTTGTCTGGAGCGAACGGCTGGGAGCTTTCAGAAAGCTTTGAATCCATCGACCTCCACGACTTGTGGCCTAACAATGGTCAGTTTCGAATAGACATTAAAGGCGGTGAGGTTCTTCTCAGCGTTATAGAAATGCTAGGTCATGACACAGTTTCCGTGCACGTCTCTAAAAATCAGCAATCATTGCTGGAAAATCTTTGCGGAGCCGAAGAGGGTGAGCTCAACTCAAAAATCTCGAAGGCCGCCAACGACGACCCTACCAGTGCACCCGTTCTATCTTTCCCCCTGGCCCTTTTCGGTGTTTCAAGTCCTAGAAAATAACCCGAGCATTAGTCTTTATTTTATTTTTTGAGGAATGCCTTGTTATTAAAAAATCGTCACAACACCCCACCGATCATGGCGTATGTCCATGAAATAACGTAGGAACCCCCGTCTCTTGGCAGAGAGTTATTGGCGGTTCAAACTATGAATCTCTGTTCAGTGGTATTGGATTAACTACCTGTTTTGGCTACTATATCTCACCGTGTTCATGAGAAAGCCGTATATTACTGTATACGCCCCTTCATTCGGAGTTAGGTTTGCACGCAAAAGATATCATCCAAAAGTTCAGCGCCAGGCCCTTGGCTGGCGGGATTTTGTATTTCGGCAAAAACCATGACGATGTCCAGAACTGGCCAATTGTTCATGTAGAGGTCGATGCGCTGCTATCCCTGATTGCGAATGACCCCGAACGTTCGTTCCTGGATCGTTTCAAGGCTTGGGACAAACTTTTCCACGACACAACTGCCACGGTTGTTAAAACCAAAGATACTCCCGCGCCCATACCGTCAATCAGCCTATTTACTCATGGAGCTTACTGTTTTACCTACGGGGAAGGCTTTGAGGCTGAACCTCATCAGAGGCCTGCGAGTGAGACGGATCTTATGTGGCCTCACAGGGATAATGTTTTCGCAGCACTTAACGACTTGGACGAAGACAGCGTACACCTCATCTATCTCATGCACGCTTTAGGTGTAAAAAGAACGGCTGTGCAAGTGCCAGCGCATCAAGAAGATTTGCTGGTAGCTTATCTCAACGAAGAAAGCCTCGAATGGTTTAGCTGGGAAAGCGCTAATGAATCGTTCTTCACGGAGAAAGACAAGAACGTCGTAGATTTCGAGGACCGTTAATCGTTTTCTACGACTTGAAACCGCCCGGAAAACTTCCTGGATAAAAGAGTGATCCGGCTCTGGAATTTCTTCCGTTCATCTATCAAATCCCTCGCCCGTCCAATGACTTCTCGAAGATCTTCCATTTGCTCCGGATCGTCAGTGTTTCTTGGAAGTGAAGGCAACGGGGATTCTTTCTCTTCTCGGGTGTAACGGCCGTTCGACCCAGGCACTTTCTTTTGGACGTACCATTTTGGGTGCCGACAAAAATCGCAGGACTTTCCGCAGCTCTCGAATTTTAATTCGGCATAGATACGGGCGTCGTTCGCTTGCATCCTTTTTATCGTGGCGGAGTACGAGTCCAGCATTGAGTCAATTTCATGCATCCTTTCGATGATCAGCTCTTTCAGAATCCGACCTCGTTCGCGGACGTTTAGTCGCTGCTTCAATTCTGGTGTTTTTTTTCTAGCAGAGATAAGGCGGCTGAGATGTCCGAGCTCAGCCGTGTATTCACTTTTATCTTTGGTTTGCTTCAGAATGTTCGATATTAGCTCTCGGACGTCGTGCTGGACCACTGCGAGCTCACCTTTGGTGTTAACGGCTTTGACAGGGTTGCCTTTGATGACTGTCATGCTCAGTTTCTGGTGCGGCTTGTCGCCAATCATATTGGTTTTGCGCCAATCCAGGTGAGGGCAGCCAAAGCAGGTAGGCTTTCTTTGGCTGTGGTAGTTCAGATAAAGAATGATTGTACCTATTCGGACAGGCTGAACGGCGCTCAGGTCCTTCTGAGCCCGCACGACGAAAGTGTTGATGTCATCGATCAACTCCGTTATTTCGTCGAGTAACGCCTCGGTATTAGGTCGCGGTATTAGTCTTTCAGCCATATTTCATTAATCGTCGAAGAAAGTTCCATTCCAATGCCGTAGGGCAAAAGCCAGCGTTCAGCCTCTTCTTTCATGACTCGCGACGCTATTTGGCACGTCTCCTCTGCCTGGTTTTCAGGGCAATCAAAAACCAGTTCGTCGTGAACCTGGTTAACCATGAGAGATGCCACTTCAGGGTATTGGAAATGCAGAGCGACCATCACGTTCATCAGGAAATCGGCGCCCGAACCCTGGTTGCCATAGTTGATACCAGCATTAAAGCCCTCGGCATACACTGTCCGTTCGGTAAGGGTCGCCACTTTGAATAGGTTCAGCGGCCGTCGCTTTGCCTTGTGAGCGTCACGGATCGGGTAACCGAAGATACGTTTGCCTTTCGTATCGTACTTGAACGATCCCAGATCAGTCAGGCAGTTCATGAACTCTATTTCAGGGAAGGTTGCATGCCAACCCTCGAATATCTGATGAGTCTCTTCCTTACTCCAGTGCTGGTCGAAAACCTTTGCCGCGTTAGTCTGAAAACCGTCCTCAGTCATGCCGTACATTAGGGAAAGGTTGCCGACCTTGCCGCGCAGTCGGTTGTCGCCGACCAAGTCTTTCTGGCCTTTCCACCAATCCTTCAGATCAGCCTGGGACGGGGACTCACCGAGGTCATTTTCGATTTTTTCTTTACACGAGTCACCCGCTATCTCAAGGGATGTGTAAGTGTGAATATCAGCATCAAGCTCAAACGCTTCACGAAGACCGCTCCAGCATCCATCTTCCGTTTCTTTAGCCCTCGGCTCAATAATCTTCCATAGCTCAACAAGTCGCAGCGCGGTTCTCTGACGCTTGAGTGTTTCAAACTTTTCCCACTGCCCGGTTTGCTTGCAGTTTTCATAAACCCTATCGATATGGGCGTCTATGGCCATTCGCTCAGCAGAGGGATCTGTCTCTCTAAGAGCGGCCTCAATAACATCCGGCTTATCGGTGATGTTGTCAAAATTGCTCGCCGACAACGCATCCAGCCATTTTCTTTGCGCTCGAATGGCCAAGGCAGCACCATTTCGAACATCCATCGCGTTTAGGTCGATTGCGACGATCTTGCGCCCGTCATCCGTCGCCAGCTGTTGCCTGAAGCGGTTACTCTTGGGCATTGAGTGAACTGAAGGCTCAGAAGAGCTCAAGCGCATCGTGCCCGTGGTTGGCAGAAACAAGCTATGAAGTCTTCGTGTCGGGCTTCTGAGGGCAAAATCTGCCAGTGAGTTGGACATCTCATGTCGCCCTTGAATCTGGTACCGCTTTACCATGGCCTCGAAGAGGGGCCGAGTCTTTTCCGACTGAGTAGCCCCAACGCCCCGAAGTTCTTTTTCGCCCACTTTCGGGACTCCAGACGCGCCAGCACTTCTCTGAAGTTCAAGACCTCTTTTTTCAAAGGCCTCACCCACGGCTTTACGCATCACCTCTGACATACCTTTTGTTGGGTCTGCGAGGTCCATCTTGTGTTTTTCAAGTTCCGGTGCGAGTTTGCAAATGGTTTCAGATACAGCCTGTGCAGCCCGTTTGAGGTCCTGAAGGTAGCTGTCTTTCTCTTCCAATGAAAAAGGGACCCCTCGCTTATGCATGCGATGGAGGATAATCGGGTAATGCTGCATGGCATGCAGTTGTTCCATCCGTTCGGAGGGCTGGCCGGTTACAAAGTCGTCCCAGGCATCGAGCAGGTCCACACCTTCCTGGCGCCCACACAGACCTGAAAGCGTTTTGGTCATCGCTTCAATGCCGTGTTCAACAACCAAATGAAATCGATCGCTCAGCGGTGCGGGCTCACACCAGTCTCGGGCAGTGAGGTCTAGTTTTTCAGTGGGTACCGTGCCTGTCGCTACGAAGGCCAGAGCATCGAATGACCACCCCGAACCTCCTTTGAAAACAATCGCCTTTGCGGTTTCATCGTCTTTAGACTTGATTTGAAGCTCAATCGGCACAGTCGGTCGCAACAAACGTGCTATTAGAAGGACATCTATGACTCTCTGGGGCGAAGGGGCATCAATACCTGTAATCTTTTCATAACTGCTTACAAGCCAGTTCAAAGTGGCTGCAATATCAGCACCAATAATGACATTCGCCAACACTCGCCTGTAAAGGCCCGCTCTGTCTTCAACATTGATGGCATCAAGGTCAACATGAGCAACACGGTGCTCGTTGTTCTCTGCCCAACACAGCCCGATAGCGCGAACCCGAGGGTTGCCATGCCAGCCTTCAGCTTGATTCGTCAGCGGGAAGTTATGACCAGCGCTATAACGACTGGGTGTTGTGGTGAAGGCAGTGACTGCTATCCAGTTGGCGTTTTCGAGGCTTTTCAAAAGTTCTTCGTCAATACAATCCCACGGGGTGCCATCCAGGCTGACACTTGGGTAGTCAAGAAAGCTTGGGAGTTCGTCAATACCATCCGGAATCCCTTTCTCAAATGAGGCGGTGTCAATCTTCCTTATGGCATCAGCGATGTCGGGCATAGTCGTCGTGCGACGGTCTTTGCTCTCTGAAACGGTCTTGTGGTCCCGTAGCGATTTTATGGCGAATCGCATTAGTGTGGTCATGGGTTTTCCCGAACTATTCAAATGATGTTTCCCTTACGGAGACAGCATATTTAAGAATGGGGTAGTCACTCTGAGAAAAAACAGAAGAAAGGCCAGGACGTTATAGGGGCCAGGGCTCCGTGAGCGGAAACCTCAGCCCCCAAAAAAGGGGGCGCAATAAATCAAAGAGGTTCACAGTAATTGGATATTTCCCCGGACGACAGGGTGACTGACCCGCCCTGAAGGCCTTGGCAAAAAGGCGACCCTGCGGGTGCCTTTACTGTCTGGTACCTGGACAGGGCCTCACGGTGCCTCGCTTTATTGGATGTACATCGGTCAGTTAGCGGGTATGTTCTGGGGTAAAGGCTCCTAACTTTGCCATCGTCGTAAGGACTCGGCAAGCAAGTATCATTGTTGTGTTTTTCTTTGTTTTTGCCCCGGTAACTCAGGGGCTTTTTTTGCTCCGACCCCAATTCCCATCATTCCGTAGCCCTCCTGAGTTCTAAAAACAGGAGAGAGTTATGCTGGACAGTCAGTTTGACCTATTTGGTCTTGACGATTATGAGAGCGAGCCATTAATCATCGCAAAGGACACGGATTTAGAAGTTTTGGATCTGGAGTCTTACGATATGTTTTTGGTGATGTTTTCGGGCGGTAAGGACTGCCTCGCGAGTTTGCTTTATCTGCTTGAGCAGGGCATTTCGAAAGATCGGATAGAGCTATGGCACCACTGTGTTGACGGGTACGAGCCTGAGAAGTACTTCATGGATTGGCCTGTCACAGAGGACTACTGCCGGAAGCTGGCGGATGCGTTTGGCCTCAAGCTGTATTTCAGCTGGAAATCGGGAGGCTTTAAAGGGGAGATGCTTCGTGAAAACGAGCGCACCAAACCGACGTATTACCAGACGCCTGAGGGCACTTTCAGCAGTGGCGGAACATCTGGAAAGTTTTCAACTCGACGGATGTTTCCTCAGTTGGCAGCCTCGCTCCAGCAGAGGTGGTGTAGTGCCTACCTTAAAGTGGATGTCGGTGCGAAGGCGATCACCGGTCAGGAGCGGTTCAATCACTCCAGAACGGCGGTTGTAACGGGGGAAAGGGCAGAGGAGTCTTCTGCTCGATCCAAGTACTCAACCTTCGAGCCCCATCGCTCTGATCGTCGCGACGGCCGCTCTAAGCGCCACGTTGATGCGATCCGACCAGTGCACAAGTGGAGCGAGCAAGAGGTCTGGGACATCATCGAAAGATGGAAAGTCCAGCCTCACCCCGCTTACAGAATGCAGTTTGGTCGGCTTTCATGCATGAGCTGCATTTTCGCAAGCGACAGACAGTGGGCCAGCATCAAGCTTCTTGATCCCGAGCGTTTTGAAGAAATCGCCGGGTATGAAGATGAGTTTGGTAAAACGATCCACAGAAAGAAGCATGTTCGTGAGCGTATCGAAGGGAAAGAGCCTTACGAAGCGATCACGCCAGAGCTTGCCAAACTGGCAATGTCTCGGGAGTACACGGACTCAATTTTCGTTGAGAACTGGGAACTACCCGCAGGCGCGTTTGGAGAGAGCAACGGTCCAACCTAAGCTCAGTGACAAAGCCCTCTCTTGAGGGCTTTTTTTGTGTCTCGAAAGTGGCTCTCCTAAACTTCTCGGTATCGTAAGGTATCTTCCCAACCAGAAAAGCCAGGATGACTCATGAAGGAAGTGAAAAAGAAAATCTCCCTGTTTACCGAATACACCGATGGCACCATTGAGATGACCGAGTATGGTTTGAAAAAGATGGGGCCAGCGTTCGCCAAGATCGGCGTGGACATCACGACCATCCAGACGAAGGAAGAGTATGAGGCCTGCGTTGATAAGGTGGCCTTGAGCGCACTGGACGATGAAGAGTGAAATCCGCAAAGAGGAGGTAGAAAGTGAACAAGGTTGTATATGTTCCAGCGCATTTTGCCTCGCTCTATGACAAAAGGCGAGTAGGCGTTCCGACTGGCATTTACAAAAACCTATTTTTGGTAAAGAAGAGGTTGAGTGTACTCGTTCCGAAGTGCGAGAAGTGAAAAGCGGGGAGTCCGACTGCAGGGTTGACGGACAGAGATTGGCCGATGACATCGCCCAGGCGGTCGCCAGCTTGAACGAGCAGGGCTATGAGGTAGTTACAGTGACGCACACAACTTCAGGCGTCTACGATTATGGCTATGGACCCAACAGTGGCTTCGGATACGGCTATTCCTATACCAGCGGTGCAACCATCATTGCGCGAGAAGTTTCGAGATAAATGATGAGAAGCATACAGGGCAACACCGGCCTGGCGTTGGAGACACAAAAAAGCCCTCAAAAGAGGGCTTATTCATAAGGCTTTAAGCGACCTTCTTCTTGTAAGCTCCACGACTTCCGCGAAGCTTAGTGAGAAGTTTAGAGACTTCAGACCAAATCTCATCGAAATCCTGATCTGTCGCACGACAGAAAGAACGAACTTCGAGTTTGATGTGCTGAACGAACTCTTGTTTGGTCAGTGACGGCGCCCGGCGACCTTCTTTCTTCGCCTGGAGCTTCATGCGCTGGTGCAGATTATCCTTTACCTGGGTCAACGTTCTCACGGTAATGGAGTCATCTTCAGCCAGACCAGCTGCCACCATAATGCCCCAGATTGTGGGGTTGCGGCGGCGAACAATGCTGTGAAGGTTTGCAACCTCAAGCATCTCGCTAATGCTCCGGTTTTCATCAATCTCATCGCTATCAATGTTGTACTGAGCACCCTCAGTCAGCATTTCCAGCAACTCGCTATCTCCGGCTTCGCCATTTTCGATCTTTCGAATAGTGCTACGCTCCGGCAATGAAACCGCCAGCCCTTCGAACTGTTGGCTCATCAGGTAATCCCGGAAGCGCCAAACCATGCCTCGCATCACGAAGCTTCTCTGGTTGTGCTTTAAACGGTATGGATCGATTTTCGGCGTATGCATCAACGTCTGGTCAGTCCAGAGCTCAGCAACGACATCTTCGAAAGGGATCTTGATCGTCTCTTCTATGAGAGTCTGGGTGTAGTTCATCGCACCCCGAACCATATCGAAAATCTCTTTTTCGCTGAACGCTTGAGCAACCGTCAAAAAGCCTTTTTTTACGTCTGTCATTTGAAACTCCTTTGGATTCTGAATCTGAAGAAACAGGTTTTTAGAAACTCATTTCAGTTACGGCAGGAGCTTTTTTCGGCGGGGAGGGTGTTTTTCTGCAGCAATAAAAAAGCCCTCAGGAGAGGGCTGTAGTCAGTTAAAGGTATCGAAACGGAATCAGTTCAGATTCCAGAAGGGTGGGTTCGCTCGCATATTTGTCGTATGCGGTGAACACGGCGCCTTCTTTGGTGACTCGAACTTTTGGAGACGTCGCCTTTGCAGCGAATTTACTCTGAAGCTCTTCGTAAGGCTTATCCTCAAGATGGCAAGGCATATTGAAAAGCTGCATATCAGTCACATCCAGGAACGCAAGAACAGGACCGTCAGCGGTAATAGAACCCTCAACGGAAACCAGATTATTCTTGGTAACCATGGACCGAAGACGCTCGATCTCATCGTGAAGTGACTGGTACAGCGTGATACCAATGGCATTAGCGCTGTTGTTTTCACGACCGTTCTCAGCCTGCATTTCGACAACAAGGTGCATAACTCTTCTCCGTGGTTTGTGAACTCACTCCAGATACGGATTGTCTTTATTTGCAGAAGTGTATCTTGAGAGGGAGTTGTCCACCTTTAATTCTGTGGTCGGAAGAGTTTGCGGCTAAAGCCGAACTTTTGTATCGCCGTATGGATTGCAGCTCTGCTCGTTATTCAATGAGTGGACCCGAACTGAAAGCACAAAGAATTCGAACGATATGGCCCCCGATATGATGGCTGGGGCGTGAGGTGAACCTAAACATTCTTAGTCACGACATGGTGGATACATGAGCTTTAGATGGGCCAGCCGCAGTTCCTTGGAGGCGAAAGTTAATAGGCATCACTACACTGCTTTGACGGCGATTAGCATTGCGCTTTATATGAACTACTCGCGACTAAAGCCGCGAGTTTCCGAAAGACCATGATATTCTATCGTCTGTCGAGAATTTAGAGCATCACTGATTACCGCCTGAGAGCCAGGACTTACACAATCTCCGCTTCCTGAAGACGCCAATTCACGCGCCTGTTTTCGTCGCACTTTGATGGTTCGCCGTGCTTTCCCTTTCGAGAACGATTCACTTCGAACGGGCGAACGAGATGGACACCTTCATCAAGGGTGTTCAGGATCAGCTGGAGGGCGAAGTCAACGTTTGACTGGCCATCCATCTAGCATCAAAAAACCCGCCAGAGGAGGCGGGTGATTCAGGGCAATAACCGTTTAGCCTGGAAGTTGGACGAGATCCACTCCGTTGGCGTCGGTTTTCTCGAAAAACTGACGGGCAAATTCAGCACTCGACTGAGTTCCCATCTGCTCTTTTGCGTTATCAGACCAAATGACTTCGGCGTGGAACTTATCCCGGAGTTCATCTGTGGGCTGTGCGTCGGCAGCGACACTCAGCAACGCAGCTCGGAAGTCCGGTTTTGCCAACCATTGCAGAGCAGTCATTGCATCGGAAAAGACAACCTCAGCTCCGTAAAGCCAAAATTCGTCATCCGGATAGCAGATTATGCCTGTAGATTGACTCAAATCGGAAACGCCGTTGCCAGACAAAGGGTCTTCGATCACAAAAGCAGGCTCTGAACGGCTCACCCTTGTCAGAAGCAACTGCCCCATTCCAAGCGGTGTAACGTCCAGTCCCAGGTCTTCGATATATTTGGAAACGCTCATATCGATCATAAAAACTCCTTGCGTTTGATTGTAACTCAACCCCGTTACGGCGCCGACACTTTTGGAGTAACCACCCCTTTACAGGCTTTTTACACTAACAGGGCTCTGAGTAGTGCCTGGCAAATTGCCAGAGGCCGTAAGGCTAGTAACGACAAAGGAGTTTTTATGTTCATGAGAGTTGTTTTTCTGTGTTCACTGGCCTTCATTTCAGGCTGCGAAACTGACGATCTCGATACAACCGGGCCTCAAAATGTTTGCGAATACTCCCAGTATCAATCCGATTTCATTCACAGGGTAAACCAGGCCCGTAACACGCCCAGATTCTGTGGCGAGGCTTACTTCGTTTCGGCCCCGCCCGTGCGCTTTAGTTGCAAGATCGAGCCCGCTGCCGAGGTCCACTCGCTGGATATGGCATACAGAGGCTTTGCCAGTCACATTGGATCAAATGGAGTAGGGCTTGAGGGCCGACTGTCTGAGACCTCCTATGATTATTCGTATGTGGGTGAAGCGCTGGCGGTCAACGGGGGCGATTTGGAGTCAGCCTTTGAAGCTATGATGGATGACCCCCGGTATTGTGGTGTGATCATGGACTTTGGCTTCAAGGATGCGGCTGTCGTCCGTATAGACGACTCGGCACCGGAGCTCTCTGCTTTCTGGACGTTGGTGATGGCCAGCCCGCGCTGAGAGCTGCCCCCATAAGTGCAATTCAGTCAGATCCGTATCTCCGTCGAGTTCACAAACCACGGAGAAGTTTTATGCGCGAAGTCCAAATGCAAAAATTGCTGAATATCACATGGCGTCTGACCTGCGAGCAGGAAGGGACTGTTCGTGAACACCATGCGAAGAGTCTTGATGCATCAGCGCTGGATACCGTTTCAGCGGCTATCAGCCTGGATCCGTCCAAACGGGGAGGTGTTCTTGAAGACAATATCAAGACAACTTCAGACGATCCCGAGGAAGGAGTTGACTATACGGGCACCTGGGAACTGACAGATATCAGTGCCACCCGTTTCGAATACGCTTTGCCGTATTCGGTCAATATCAAGATAGGGGATGGAAGCGCTGCTATTAGTAGTGATCTTCTTGCACAGTTCGAGGATCCGGATGAAGAACTTGATTCTAAAGCTGCAGGCGCTGCTGACGCGATGGAGTGTTTTCTTCTGTCCATGGCAGCGGAAGGCATCGACCTAAGCACCCAGGCAATGAAGAACGCATTTGAAGAAGCCGTCCAACAGATTGGTCAAAATCTGTAAACGACTGACTAGCCCTCTCCCGAGGGCTTTTTTTTTGTCCAATCCTAAAGCCGCCGTAACTCCCCTGAGTTTTATAAACAACAGGAGTTACATCATGGCATTTTTCTTTAAAGTGAACGACAGGACGACTGAGTGGCTGGTCCGCGTGCTGTATCAAGGTGAAGGCTATGGCCAATACGTTGACGGTAAGTGGGCCTGCACCGCTGAATCCCCAGAACCTCTGGTTGAGTTCTACGATCTGGATTGCGAACGTGCACCTTTCGGCGCCCAGTTTGTAAATCGGTATAAGCTCAACACGATCCTTGAAGGGAAGCACGGCATCAATCTTGATGACGGCACCCCAAAATGGACTGTCACAGCAGAGGCTATGCGTCGGGTGAGAATTTGGCTCTCCCAGGCGCCATGGATTCTCGGTACCGACGCTACGAACCCGGCAATTTGTCTGAGTGTATTCGTTTCAGGCAAGAACGAAAGGGGACTTCCAGTCGTTAATCGCTTTGACGTCGTCGTGCCAAAATCCGGGTATGTGGACTGCCTTCACATTCGCAAGGCTGAAGAGATTGCGAAATCATTTGGTATGGAGGGACCTCTACTCGTGTTTGAGGAAGCAGATGTTGGCCAGCTCATCGCAGCTGGTAGCCAAGCAGTGGCCCACCACCTTCCTTACTAAACCTGACAGCCCTCCCCGGAGGGCTTTTTTGTGTCTGGATTTTGATGAAATACTGGAACCTGACGCTACGATTCGACATCGGGCCAATAGTTGTTGTGCCGTAAGTAAATCACGGCAATTTCCAAGGGGATGTAAGAAGATGATTGAACACGTAGGAATTCTTGGGGCCTTTTGGTTTCTTGCGCTTTCCGGGGTTGGCCTAATCATTGGCTACCGACTGGGTGGTCAAAACGCTGAAACAATATTTGGTATGGAGGAAGGAACCGCGCAAATTACCGGCCATTCCTCAATGATGATGGCGTTAGCAGTTAATGCTGAATTCATGCATGCGTACTGGGACTCTCTTCTGGCGTTTTTACCGCAACAGGGATCGGACATAAATCTGCTTACAGCAGCTGTTGTCTGGGGTTTCACCGCACTCATTTGGGTAATTGCCCCAGTGGTTCTCGCAGTCGCAAGAAGCGAATTGCATGACCGTCGGGTGAACACTGAAGGCAGTGCCGACGGTCGCGCTCTTGCCAATACTGATGCCTGACAAAAAAAGAGCCTGGACGATAGAGCCGCAGGGCGACTTCAATGAAGGCGGTCTGAATGGGAGGCCTAATTCCCAGCCCTCCGTAGTCACGGTGAGTTCATAAAAACGGAGAAAGTAGATGAGCACTATCGTGAAGCCTTCAGATTACAACGATCCTAACCGGGTGATCCTCAAATTTCACTTCAAAGCACAAGGCACATTGCCGACTGAAGAAGTGGTTAAGGTCAGCAATGAAAAGCGGCCAAATGTAGGACCTCAATCAGGATGTGCTGTTGTTCTGGATAGTTCCTCTGTAGGAGTCGAAAGCCTGTACGAGCTCTCTGGGCTGCGTATCACTAAAGGTCTGTCCTTCTACGGCCTTTCCGCTTTCGGATTTTGCGATCTGGACAGTCTCGACAAGGTACGAGCTGAATGGGAGACGAAAGCCCGAGAAGTTCTTATGGAACAGACCGAGGCCCTGGAGTCTGCCATCGAAAATGCCAAAACGCTCCGGCGCTGTATTGGCTAACTGACAAACCCTCTCCGGAGGGTTTTTTTACGCCCAAAAAAAAGCCCTCAAGGGAGGGCTTATTCAGTGGAGAATTGCTCAAGCGGCCGACGCGAGATCGAGACAGTTGTTCTCGATCGTCTCGGCGATGAATGCCTTCATGCCAAACTCGTAGTGGGTTGGCGTGAAAACCTCAGCCGACTCCTGCAACATTTCCTGCAGTCTCTCGATGGAACAGCCGCCATTGAAGGCTTTTGCCGCATCGTTATAACCACTTTTGAACTGGTACAAGGCGATGTATTTAGGTACTAACTCAAGGTAGTTCAGAATCTTTTTCATCGGGAGTCTCCTTTTGTAACTCCCTGCTCTTACGGCTGCAGAAACATTAGAGGCTCTAGCGCGGCCAGGTCGACGCTTTCTAATTGACGGACTCCCGTAACTCCATTGAGTTTCAATACACAAAAGGAGTTTTTATGGATCTTCCAGAGAGCAAACTGACGAAAAGCCAGTTCAAAACCTTCAAGAAAAACATTGAAGGGGAAGAGCTGGATATCACTGTCACAGTTAGATACGACGATAATTGCGGCAACGGTCATAACTCGTTCGGGATGACGGCTGACATCTACCAGCGGAGCCGGTCACGCTCAGGCGGCAATATGCATGGATGCTGTCATGGGGAGATTGCCAAGTACTTTCCGGAGCTGGAAAAGTACATCAAATGGCACCTAACCAGCTCAAACGGCCCCATGCACTATGTGGCTAACGCGACCCACCACGCAACGCGGATTGAGAAATACCAGCATTTTGTCTATCTCTCAGATCCCGTGTTGAAGAAGGCTTCGATTTTGCTCGGCTTGTTTAGCGATGAAGAATTGGAGGAGGTCAGGGCGCGTTTTGAGGACTTTGATCTCAATATCGAGACGAAGCCCCACTACAGCAACAAGGAACCCAACCTTGACGCTGCACGTAGCTGCGCTGTTTGGCCTGATGCAAGCCTGGAAGACCTGCTCGACGAAGACAAACTGAAAGCTCGCCTCCCTGAACTCATGAAAGAGTTCAAGGCGGACGTAGAAGAGCTCGGTTTCACCTACTGACATACAGCCCTCCCCGGAGGGCTTTTTTTGTGGGATATCGAAATACAAACTTGAGCATGCCAAAACCTGTCTATCCGTAAGGATCTATCGCAGAAACTGTGAAAGAATGGAACAACTTCAGATCATTAGTAGACCACGGAGACATCAGCATGGGCATGTTAGGTTTTTTCGCTCTTTTGGCAGTTGGGTTTTTTGTTGCTGGTCTATTCACGAAAGGTGACAAATCCAGCGACAACACCTCCGAAGGTAAAATGTTTTACCTTAATAAAACGGAAGCAATGAAGGACGGCAAGCTTCACAACATGACCGGTGACGACGACGGACCCGGTTTTTACCATTAAGACTGGAGTCAACACAACGAGGTAGACGACATCTCTGCTTTCGGATCGAGTAGGAGGCGGGATTGCTCCCGCCGTCCTCTCACACCACCGCACGTACGGTTCCGTATACGGCGGTTCATGGTCGGCTCTGAAGCCGAAGTGCCGTATCAAGCAAGGATATCAGACCCCACC